>Ga0265798_10000120_pt1 | contig 150680 bp, 158 predicted proteins | sample P3T30metagenome_FD_192430 | JGI IMG/M metagenome (GOLD analysis project Ga0265798, IMG submission 192430) | Plant litter microbial communities from East Loma Ridge, Irvine, California - P3 T30 | ecosystem: Environmental > Terrestrial > Plant litter > Unclassified | place: USA: California...
TGCCGGCGTCCGGGTGCGCTTCGGTGGCGCGAGCAGTGCGGGTGCCATCCACGTGCAAAACGTCAATGCCTACCACCAACGTCTGCGCGAGTGGATCGCCCGCTTTCATGGGGTGGCCTCGCGCTATCTGCCAAATTACCTGGGGTGGCGTCGGGCGCTCGATGGTCAGCGCATTGCTACTGCTGAACAATTGTTTTGTGTCGCAATCAAACCCATCAATAGCGTGCAGTGACAGCGCCATTTTCGTGGCCGTTGCGATGATTCAGGCAGCGGCCTGGGCCGTGACAGGATAGCCGGCGGCGTCGATCGCGGCCACGATGCGGCCCAGATCGGCCGCGCTGTCGATGCGCACCTTGCTGGTCGGCAGGTCGATCGCCACCCTGGCGTCGGCGTCGACCGCCTGCACGGATTTGGTGACGCGGCCTACGCAGTGCTGGCAGCTCATGCCTTCGACGGTGAGTTCATACATGGGAGTTTCTCCTGTTGGGTGGGGCACGGACGTCCCCCTGGTTGAGACTGGATCGGTGACTGGTGCAGCAAGTGGCGCGGCCTCGACGGTCGGCGGCGCACTGCGCCAGCGCCGCAGCAGCAGCGCATTGGCGATCACGCTGACCGAGCTGAGCGCCATCGCGGCGCCGGCCAGCACCGGGTTGAGCAGGCCGAAGGCGGCCAGCGGCAGGCCGACCACGTTATAAATGAAAGCCCAGCCCAGGTTCTGGCGGATCTTGCGGTAGGTGCGGCGCGAGATGTCGAGCGCGTCGGCCGCCAGCGCCGGGTCGCCGCGCATCAGGGTGATGCCGGCGCTGTGCATGGCCAGGTCGGCCCCGGTCGCCATCGCCATGCCGACGTCGGCCGCGGCCAGGGCCGGCGCATCGTTGATGCCGTCGCCGACCATCGCCACCCGCCGGCCTTCGGCGCGCAGTAGCTTGACCACGTCTGCCTTGTCGGCCGGCAGCACTTCGGCATGCACGCGTTCGATGCCGAGCGCCGTCGCCACCGCCTGCGCCGCGGCGCGGTTGTCGCCGCTGAGCAGCACCGGCGTCACGCCCTGCGTCTTCAGGCGCGCGATGGTGCTTGCGGCGCCCGGCTTGAGGCGGTCGCCGAAGGCCAGCAGGCCGAGGATGCGCGCCGTGCCGCCGCGCCGTTCGGCCAGCCACGACACGGTGCGCCCCAGCGCCTCGTGTTCCGCGCTGCCCGCGGGCGCGAGGCCGAGTTCGTCCATCAGGCGCCGGTTGCCGAGCACGATCGTGGCGCCAGCGATCTCGGCCTGCACGCCGCGTCCCGGCAAGGCGCGCGCAGCCGTGGCCGGTGGCGCCGCCACCTGTTGCGCGCTCGCGGCGTCGAGCACGGCACGCGCCAATGGATGCACGCTGTAGGCCTGCAGCGCCGCCGCCAGCGCCAACACGCGCTGCGGATCGTCGCCTTCGACGGCAGCCAGCTGCGGCCGGCCTTCAGTCAGGGTGCCGGTCTTGTCGAACACGACGACGTCGACCGCGTGCGCGGTCTCGAGCGCTTCGGCGTCCTTGATCAGGATGCCGAAGCGCGCCGCGGCGCCGGTGCCGACCATGATCGCGGCCGGCGTCGCCAGTCCCAGCGCGCACGGGCAGGCGATCACCAGCACCGCCACCGCGTTGAGCAGCGCCACTTGCCAGTCGCCACCGTATAGGCCCCAGCCGAGCAGCGTGGCCAGCGCCAGCACCAGCACCGCCGGCACGAATACGGCGCTGACCCGGTCCACCAGGCGCTGGATCGGCGCCTTCACCGCCTGCGCGTCCTCGACCATGCGGATGATCTGCGCCAGGGTCGTCGCCGCGCCCACCGCCGTCGCTTCGGCCAGCAGCACGCCATCGGCGTTCAGGGCGCCGCCGGTGACGCGCGCGCCCGGCTCCTTGGCCACCGGCAGGCTCTCGCCGGTCAGCAGCGACTCGTCCAGGTGGCTGGCGCCTTCGCGCACCACGCCGTCGGCCGGCACCCGGGCGCCGGGCAGGATCACCATCAGGTCGCCCACGCGCAATGCATCGAGCGCAATGCGCCGGTCGGCGCCATCGCGCCGCACCAGCGCTTCGGCCGGACGCAGACCTTCCAGCGCCGCCAGCGCCTGCACCGTCTGGCGCTTGGCGCGCCCTTCCAGCCATTTGCCGAGCAGGACCAGCGTGATCACCATCGCCGAGGATTCGAAATACAGGTGCTGCTGGTGCGCCGCGCCATGGCCGCCGCCCGCCAGCAGCAAATACAAGGACAGCCCATACGCCGCGCTGGTGCCGAGCGCGACCAGCAGATCCATATTGCCGCTGCCGGCACGCACTGCCTTCCAGCCGGCGCGGTAGAACCGCGCGCCGAGCCAGAACTGCACCGGCGTCGCCAGCAGCAATTGCAGCCAGCCGGGCAGCATCGGGTCGAGGCCGAACGGCTGGCCCAGCATCGGCAGCACCAGCGGCAGGCTCAGCAGCATGGCGGCGGCCACTGGCCACCACGCCGGCCGGCCACCGGCGTCCGATGCGGTCGTCGCGGTCGTCGCTGCCGCCTGCGGCGCGCGCGCCTCGTAGCCGGCGGCGCGCACCGCCGCCGCCAGCGCGTCAAACGAGGCGGCGCCGCGCACGGTCGCCTTCTCGGTGGCCAGGTTGACGCTGGCGTGGTGCACGCCCGGCGCCGCCTGCAGCGCGCGTTCGACCCGCGTCACGCACGAGGCACAGGTCATGCCGTCGATGACCAGCACGATGTTGTCAGCTTGCTCGTTCTTTTGATTCATATCGTCAGATTAGCCCTTCCCACAATGGCAAGGTCAAGCGATTTTGACACACCGGGGCGCGGGTCTTGCGTCGGTATTGCGCTGGTCGCAGTCGCGGCGCGCGTCAGCGCGCTACAACCGGACGTGCGCCCGCCCATTCAATCTTCACATGCTGGAGAACCGATGAACGCCCACCTCAAGCTGTTCCTGTGCGCGCTCGCCTGCACCCTGCTCGCCGCCTGCGGCGGCAAAGACGACGACAAGCACGCGACCCAGGCCGAACGCGCCGGCATCGGCGCCGTGGCGCAGAGCGCCGGCGCCACGCCGTTCGTGGCCAGGCTCAGCTACGCGCTGCGCAATGTCGACCACGTCGCCAGCATCGACTACCGCATCGCGCCACGCCCCGGCGCCCACTCGCAGGCCGCCGCCGTCAGCTACGACCATGCCTGGCTGGAACGGCGCGCAGACTGGACCGCGGCGGCGGGCAGCATCGCCATCCCGGTGTTCGGCCTGTACGCCAACCACCGCAACGAGCTGACCCTCACCACCACCTTCCGTGACGGCTCAAAGCACGTGGCCCAGGTGACGGTGCCAACCGGCGCCTACAACGGCCTGGCCACGGTCTACGCCACGCCCGACATCCGGCGCGCGCGCGGCGCCGCCTCGCCCGGCTTCGACTACATGCTGATCCGAAATGGCTTGACTGCGCCGGTGATCGTCGACACCGACGGCCAGCTGCGCTGGGTCGGCGTCGGCCTGGCCGACTCGATCTCGTCGCTGTTCGGCGGCGACGCCTTCTACGTCGGCGACGCCGCCCACCCGCTGCTGTACCGGATGGACGTGGATGGCAGCTTCGGCGCCAGCCAGCTCAGCGACACCCGCCTGAGCAACTTCCACCACGAGCTGGCGCCCGGCAAGACCGGTTTCCTGGGCCAGTTCGACGTGCGCGAGAACGGCGTGCTGCGGCTCGAATCGACGCTGGCCGAAGTCGACAGCGCCGGCCGGGTATTGAAGCAATGGGACCTGAGCCAGATCTTCCGCGACACCATGCGCGCCGGCGGCGACGATCCGGCCAACTTCGTGCGCGACGGCGTCGACTGGTTCCACTCGAACTCGGCGATCTACGACCGCGCCGACAATGCGCTGCTGGTATCGAGCCGCGAAAACTTCGTCGTCAAGCTCGACTACGACAGCGGCGCCATCCGCTGGATCCTGGGCGACCCGGCCAAGCACTGGTACGCAAACTATCCGTCGCTGCGCGCGCTGGCGCTGCGGGTAACCGAAGGCAAGGTGCCGGTGGGCCAGCATTCGCTGTCGGTGCTGGCCAACCGCGACCTGCTGCTGTTCAACAACGGCCTGGCCAGCCTGAACCAGCCGGCCGGCGCCCCGCGCGGTCTGAACCGCACCTTCAGCACGCCGTCGCGCTATGCGATCGACGAAACGACGCGCACCGCGCGCGAAGTCTGGACCTGGGAGGGCGAGCGCGAGCTGTTGTCTGACATCTGCTCGTCCACCTACGAGGCGGCGCCAAACCAGTACCTGGTGGCCTATTCGGCGCTGGCCGGGCGTACCCAGGCGCGCCTGATCGCGCTCGACGCCGGCGGCGCCATCGCCTTCGACTTCGCCTATCCGGGCCCGTTGTGCGACACGGTGTTCCTCGCCCAGCCGTTCGGCCTGAACGGGCTGACGCTGCGCTAGGCGGCAACGCGCAGTGCGCTTATTGCCTGCGCGCAGAGCGCGTGGGTGTCATCGCGCCAGCCGGCGCAGGCACAGATTCCGGCGCCGGCTCCGGCAAGATGCGCCCGCGCCCCGCCTTCTTGGCCTGGTACATCCAGCCGTCGGCTTCCCTGATCAGCTGCTCCGGCGTGCGGCGCTGGCCCGGCGCCTGGATCACCACCCCGATGCTGCCGCCGATCCGCACCTGCACCGGCATGCGCGCGCACTGCAGCGGCACCGCTTCGCTCAGGACCTCGACCAGCTTGCGCCCGACGGTATGGGCGTCGCGCAGCGAATCCTTGAGGTCTTCCAGCAGCACCGTGAATTCGTCGCCGGCCAGCCGGAACACGCTGTCGGTGCGGCGCACCGCCTGCCGCAACCGCTCGGCGACCACCCGCAGCAACTCGTCGCCGGCCTCGTGGCCGTAGGCGTCGTTGACCGCCTTGAAACCGTCCAGGTCGATGAACAGCAATCCGACGCTGCCCTGGCGCCGCTCGGCGCGCGCCTGCGCCAGCGGCAGCGCTTCCATCAGCGCGCGCCGGTTGGCCAGCCCGGTCAGCACGTCGTGCCGGCTCTCGTACTCGCGCCGCGCGTCCTGCTGCTTGCGCAGCGTGACGTCGTGCAGGAAGGCGCTGAAGGTCGGTTCGCCGCGCACCTCCATGCGGCGGATGCGCACCTCGACCGTCAGCCGGCTGCCGTCGCGCCGTAGCGCCGGCAATTCGACGCGGCGGTCGATCAGACGCCCGCCGCCGCCGCGCAGGGCGTGGCGCATGCCCTGGCGGTGGGCGTCGGCCAGCTCGGCCGGAATGATCAGTTCTTCCAGTGGCCGCCCCAGCGCTTCGCGCTCGGACCAGCCGAAGGTGTGTTCGGCCTGGCGGTTCCAGGCCAGCACGCGGCCGTCGGCGCCGAGCCGGATATAGGCGTCGTTGGCGTTCTCGATCACGCTGCGCAGCTCGGCCTCGCGCTCGGCCAGCTCGGCGGTGCGCTCGGCCACGCGCCGTTCAAGGTCGACGTTCAGCGCGGCCAGCGCCTCTTCGGCCAGCTTCTGGGCGTGGATGTCCTTGACCACCGTGACGTTGTATTCGTACTGGCCGGAAGTATCGAACTTGCGCTTCATGTCGAACTCGACCCAGATCAGCGAGCCGTCCTTGCGCACGTAGCGCTTCTGGCGCCGCAGGAAGTCGATCTCGCCCGCCATCAGGCGCCGGAATTCGATCAGGTCGAAGGCGCGGTCCGGTTCGTAGGTCACTTCGGCGAAGGTGCGTCCGCGCAATTCCTCCTCTCTATAGCCGAGGATCTGGCACATGGCCGGATTGACGCTGATGAAGCGGCCCTCATGGGTAGTGAGCGAGATGCCGACGCTGGCGATGTCGTAGACGGCGCGAAAGCGCGCCTCGCTGGCGCCCAGCGCCACGTCGCTGTCCTGCAGGCGGTCGCGCGCCATGGCCAGCCGTTCGCGGTACTGGACCTCGCGCATGATCACCGCCGCCAGGTCGACCAGCACCGCCCTTTCCTCGGCGTCCAGGGTGCGCGGCTGGGTGTCGATCGCGCACAGGGTGCCGAGCGGCAGGCCGTTGCTGGAACGCACCGGCACCCCGGCATAGAAACGGATGTCGGGCGCGCCGGTGACCAGCGGGTTATTCTGGAAGCGCGCATCGAGCGCAGCGTCCGGCACCACCAGCGGCTCGTCCTGCGCGATGGCGTGGGCGCAGAAAGCCTGCTCGCGCGGCGTCTCGTTGGCCGCCAGCCCTACCTTGGCCTTGAACCATTGACGGTCTGCATCGACCAGCGAGAATGCCGCCATCGGCACCCCCAGCAGCCGGCTGGCCAGCCGCACCACCCGGTCGAACACCGGCTCGGCCGGCGTGTCGAGCAGGTCGAGCGTGTGCAGCAGGGCCAGGCGTTCCTGTTCGTTGGAGGGCAAGGGGGCGGCGGGCATACGGTCAGTTCGCGCTTTCCTGTGTGGTTCTGGTGCGAACGGCGGCGCCATTCGCTTGGCATGACTGTACCAGAGCCGTGGGGTGTTGCGTCACGCACACGGATAGACGCGCCCGCAGCGACTCTGCGCTGCAATCTGGCCAGTGATCAGGCGTTTGAAAAACTTCGTTACAAAGCAGCGGCCGCGAATTCATATACTATGAAACAGCTTCCACTTTGATGCCGATCATGCGATTCCTGTCCGCCCTGCTTCTTTGCCTCTGCGCCAGCCTGCCGGCGGCCGCGCGGCCCGGCTCCGCGTCCGCTGCCGGCGTGGCGCGCGCAAGCGTGCCGGCCAGCGCCATCGGCTCTGTCAAGGCCGCCGAAGCCCTGCGCGCCGAGGCGGTCGCCAAGCGCGACGTCAATGCGCTGCGGCGCCTGATCGGCGGCGAGTATTACCACGTCGAAACCAACGGCCGCGTGCGCTCGAAGACCGAATTCCTGCAGCAGGTAGGGCGCGACGAGTACGAATTCCACTCTTACGCGGTGGACGACATGGAGATCAGGCTGGCCGCGGACGGCCGCAGCGCCATCGTCACCGGGCGTCAGGTGGCGCGCACCCGCGCCGACGGCCGCCCGGAACAATGGCGCGGGCGCTACCTGCGAATCTGGGTGCGTGATGGCGACGGCTGGCGCAACACGCTGCACCAGGGCACCGAAATCCGCAACAACACTGCCCTGGCGTCGCACGCCGGCCTGTGAATCCGATCCGGCACGGGCGCTCGCCCGTGCCTGCCGCTCCGACTGTCCGTACGGGCTATCTTTATAACTGCTTGTCAAGTTCGCCGCACCCCACTATCATGAGAATGATTATCATTCTCTGACGTTGATTGCCGGCCGTCACCACCAATGAACTCCACCACCCTGACCCGCAGCCACATCGCCTGGCGCACTGCGGTCGCCCTGCTCGGCGGCTACGTCTTCACCTGGGGCGTCGTCGCCGCCGGCGTGACCGTGCTGTTTGGCGCGGGCATGGAGTTCCACGACGCCGAACACCTGTCCTACATCGTCGGCATCCTGGTGTTCCTGGGCGCCTTCCTGGCCGCCTTCGCGGCGCGCGACCTGCGCCGCACCGCCGTCACGCTGGTGGGCGGCGGCGGCCTGCTGACGGTGATGGCCTGGCTGCTGCAACAACAACTGGTCTGAGGAGAAGCCATGTTCCCGCAATGGCGCCACACGATGGCATGGCTGCACACCTGGTTCGGCCTGGCCCTGGGCCTGGTGCTGATGGTGGTGTTCTTCTTCGGTTCCCTGTCGGTATTCGACCGCGAGATCGACCGCTGGGCAATTCCCGAAACCCGCTACGAACCGCAGCCGATGCCGTCGTTCGACAAGATGCTCAAGCCGATCTTCGAGAGCGTGCAGCCGAACGCGGTCGAGCGCGCCGCCGTGGCCGGGCTGGTCGACGGCCCGCTGCCGGTGAGCTTCGACACCCCGCGCAGCTGGGGCGCCTACACCACCCACCGCGATCCGGTGCTGAGCCTGTTCATCGGCTATGAAGTGCCGAACGCGAAAGACCACGAGACGGCGGTGTGGGCCAACCGCACCATCGACCCGCGCAGCGGCGTCGCCCTGCCCGATGACCGCCTCAAGGTCGGCAGCGGCTTCTTCTATCCGCTGCACTACAGCCTGACCATCGAGTGGAAGCAGGTCGGCTACTGGATCGTCGGCTTCGCCGCCCTGATGATGCTGATGGCGCTGGTCACCGGCGTCATCATGCACCGCAAGATCTTCCGCGAACTGTTCACCTTCCGGCCCAGGAAGAGCACCCAGCGCAGCATGCTCGACGTGCACAACCTGACCGGCGTCGCCGCGCTGCCGTTCCACTTCTTCTTCGCCTTCACCGGCCTGGTGATCTTCGCTTACATCTATTTCCCGGTGACGCACACCCAACTGGCGCCGCTGCACGACAAGCACGAACAGGTCGAAGCCAGGGAGACCGGCTTGCCGCACGACCGTGCCGGCGTGCCGGCGCGCATGGCTTCGGTCGACGCGATGGTGGCCGAAGCCCAGCGGCGCTGGGCCGCCAAGGGCATGGCGGGCGACGTCGGCTACCTCAACGTGCAGCACGTGGGCGACGCCAACGGCTACGTCAGCATCTACCGCGCCGGCACCGACCGCGTGCAGCTGGCCGGCGAAGGCATCCATTTCAAGGCGTCCACCGGCGAAGTGCTGCGCGAGGATCCGCCGCCGACCCTGGTCGCGCGCATCAACGAATTCCTGACCGGCCTGCACCTGCAGCACTTCCGCCACTGGCTGCTGCGCTGGCTGTACGTGCTGGGCGGCCTGGCCGGCTGCGCCTGCATCGCCACCGGCCTGTTCTTCTTCGTCGAAAAGCGCAAGCGCCAGCACGCCAAGGCCGGCACCGGCGGCGCGCGCATCGTCGACGCCCTGGCGGTGACAGTGGTCACCGGCATGCTGATCGCCACCCTGTCGATGCTGATCGCCAACCGCCTGCTGCCGGACACCCTGCCGGCCGGCTGGCCATGGCGCGGCGACCTGGAAAATACTGCTTCTGGGGCGCCTGGCTGCTGGCGGCGGCCCATGGCTACTGGCGCACCGCCGCTGTGGCGGCCGGCCAGCTGGCGCCGGCCTGGCGCGAGCAATGCCTGGCGATCGCGGTGCTGGCCATCGTCGCCCCGGTGCTGAACTGGATCACCACCGGCGACCACCTGCTGCGCACCATCGGCTCGGGCTACTGGCCGGTGGCCGGCGCCGACCTGGTCATGCTGGCCAGCGCCGCGCTGGCGCTGCTGGCGGCGCGCCGGCTGCAGCGGCGCGCCGCCATCCGGGCCGGCGCCGCGGTGCAGGCGCCGCTGATGGAGGCCGGTCATGCCTGATGCGCTGCTGCTTCTGATCGCCCTGCTCGCCTGCCTGGCCGGCATGGGCTGGCTGGCGCTGTCGATGGACGTGCACTGGGTCCAGGTACGTGGCGCCGCAGCACAACCTGCAAGCCTGGTCAAGACCTTGCGCACGCTGGGCGCGGCCGCCCTGGCCGCCTCGCTGGCGCTGTGCCTGGCGGTCGATTCGCCGTCGATCGCGGTGCTGGTCTGGTTCATGGCGCTGGCCGGCAGCACCCTCACGGTCGCGTTCACGCTCACCTGGCGCGCCAGCGTTCTCGGGATGCTGGTATTCTGGACAGGTCAGGGCGTTCGGTAAGCGCCGCGCTGCCCTTCGCGGCTGCGCGGTCATTGCCGACCGCCTTTGCGCAACAGGAAACATCATCGGACGGCGCCGCTGCGCCCGTTCCGGGAACGGCAAGCGCCGCGCCCGGACAGTCCTTCATTCAGCAACAATTTACAACCCACTGAACGGAGAACGATCATGCCTTATGCATTGCCGCCATTACCATACGCCTACAATGCCCTCGAACCGCATTTCGATGCGCAGACGATGGAAATCCACCATACCCGGCACCACCAGACCTACATCACCAACGTCAACAATGCGCTGGCTGAAAGCAACGTCGCCGAAGTGCCGGTCGAACAGCTGATCAGCGACATCGGTTCGCTGCCGCAGAACGTTCAGAACGTGGTGCGCAACAACGGTGGCGGCCACGCCAACCACGCCCTGTTCTGGACCGTGCTGAGCCCGGACGGCGGCCAGCCTTCGGGCCAGCTGGCGCAAGCCATCGAGTCCGACCTGGGCGGCTACGACAACTTCAAGGACGCCTTCACCAAGGCTGCCCAGACCCGCTTCGGTAGCGGCTGGGCCTGGCTGACCGTGGGCAAGGACGGCAAGCTGCTGGTGGAAAGCAGCGCCAACCAGGACAACCCGCTGATGGGACAGTTCGCCGGCATGTCGGGCGGCACCCCGATCCTGGGCCTGGACGTGTGGGAGCACGCGTACTACCTGAAGTACCAGAACAAGCGCCCGGACTACATCGCGGCCTTCTTCAACATCATCAACTGGGGCGAGGTCGAGCGGCGCTACCAGGAAGCGTTGAGCAGCCAGGCCGGCTGATGCAGTAAACAAGACAAAGGGCGCCCGCGAGGGCGCCCTTTTCGTTCAGGCCGCGTTTCGTTCAGACCGAGACGTCCGGCAAGCGCTCCAGCAATTTGTCCAGCGTGATCGGATACTCGCGCACCCGGATCCCGGTGGCGTTGTACACCGCGTTGGCGATCGCCGCCGGTACGCCACTGATGCCCAGTTCGCCAACACCCTTGGCCTTCAGCGGCCCGGCAGTCGGGTCGACCTCGTCGAGGAAGATCACGTCCTGGTGCGGAATGTCGGCATGCACCGGCACTTCATAACCGGCCAGGTCATGGTTGACGAAGAAGCCGGCGCGCTTGTCCACCACCAGCTCTTCCATCAACGCCGCCCCGGCCCCCATCGTCATGCCACCGATGATCTGGCTGCGCGCCGCCAGCGGATTGATGATGCGCCCGGCTGCGCACACGGCCAGCATGCGCCGGATGCGGATCTCGCCGGTGTCGGCGTCGACGCCGACCTCGACGTAGTGGGCGGCGAAGGTCTGCTGGGCATAGCGCTTGTCGAGGTCGCCGTACTCCATCGTGTCTTCGCCAATCAGCTCACCGTTCTCGACCGCATCGCGCAGCGGCCGGCTGGCGCCGTCGGCGCGCACCCGGCCACCGACGAATTCAACGTTGGCGCTACTGAAACCGAGTTGCTGGGCGATCTTCTCGCGCAGCTTGACGCAGGCCGCGTACACCCCTGCGGTCGACGAGGCCGCGCCAAACTGGCCGCCCGAACCGGCCCCGTCCGGATAATCCGAGTCCCCCAGGCGCACCGTGACCCGGTCGATGTCGACACCCAGCATCTCCGCTGCGGTCTGCGCCAGGATGGTGTAGCTGCCGGTGCCGATATCGGTCATGTCGGTCTCGACCGTGACGGCGCCGCTGCGATCGAGCCGCACGCGCGCCGCCGACTTGACGACTGGCGCGCCACGGATACCAGCCGCCATGCCGATGCCGACCAGCCAGCGCCCGTCGCGGCGCGCAGCCGGCCTGGCGCTGCGCTCGCGCCAGCCGAAGCGCTCTGCACCCAGGCTCAGGCACTCGGCCAGGCGCCGGGTCGAGAACGGCACCTCGGGCGACTCCGGATCGACCTGCGTGTCGTTCAGGATGCGGAACTCGACCGGATCGAGACCGAGCTTTTCGGCCAGCTCGTCCATCGCGATCTCGAGCGCCATCATGCCCGGCGTCTCGCCCGGAGCGCGCATGGCGTTCGCTTCCGGCAGGTCGAGGTGGGCGACGCTCAGCTTCGTCATGCGGTTGGCGCCCGCGTACAGCAGGCGCGTCGGTGCGGTCGCCGTCTCCGGACCGTCGCCCAGGTTGCCGGACCAGCTGTCGTGGGCGATCGCCGTGATCTTGCCGTCGCGCCCGGCGCCGATGCGGATGCGCTGGATGGTGGCGGCGCGGTGCGTGGTGTTGTTGGCCATCAGCGCGCGCTGCAGCGCCACCTTGACCGGACGCCCGACCTGTCGCGCCGCCAGCGCGGCCAGCACGGCGTCGCTCATGATCGAGCCCTTGCCGCCAAAGCCGCCGCCGATGTACGGCGCCACCACCCGGATGTTTTCCCTGGCGATGCCCAGCGTCCTGGCCATGTCGCGCACGCCCCAGCTCACCAGCTGGATCGCAGTCCACAATGTCAATTGGTCGCCCTTCCAGGCCGCGATGGTGGCGTGCGGCTCCATCATCGCGTGCGACTGGTCGGGCGTGGTGTAGGTCGCGTCCAGCGTCACCGGGGCGGCGGCAAACGCCGTGGCGAAATCGCCGATCTTCGAGGCCAGCTCGGGATTCGGCTTGGCCGGACGCTTGACCGCGCCGCGCGCACGCTCGGCGGCGAGGTCGAAGTTGCCCTTGCTGCGCACGTAGCGCACCTTGACCAGCCCGGCCGCGGCGCGCGCCTGCTCGAAGGTCTCGGCCACCACGATCGCCACCGCCTGGTGGTAGTGGTCGACCTCGGGCCCAGCGAGCGGACGCGCGACGTAGAACGCACCCTTGTCGAGCTTGCCGGCGTTGTCGGCAGTGACGATGCCCAGCACGCCGGGCGCGGCGCGTGCCCGGGTCAGGTCGATCGAGGCGATGCGGCCCTTGGCGATGCCGGCGCCGACGATGTAGCCGTAGGCGGCGTTCGGCACTTCCTTGTGGTGCTCGTAGGCGTAGGGTGCGCTGCCGCTGGTCTTGAGCGAGCCGTCGACGCGTGGCGTGGATTGTCCGACCACCTTCAGGCGGTCGATCGGATTCTGGCGGGCCGGGGTCTCGAACTTCATGCCGGGCCTGCCTTGAACTGGTGGCCAGCGTACGCGGTATCCATACTGTTCCTTTAGCGTGCTTGATTAAGAAACAATATAGATCGCCGACGAGTTCGCGAGTAGCCCCGCACGCTCATTAGACTCATGAACGCCGCTCATCATTGGCATGAGCGGCCATGCTGGACGGGCAGGTCAGCCCTGCTCGCCCTTGGCGTCCATCACCGCCCGGTAAGCCTCTGCCAGCGGCACGCATTCCATCATCAGATTGACCATTTCCTCGCGGTCGTCATGCTCGAACGCGGCATAGCGGCTGCGATCGGCCTTGTAGTCCTGGAAGATCGCTTCGCGTACCTCGGGCTCTCTGGCGCGGCAGCGGGCCACCGGGGTGGCCTTCACGGTTTCCTCGGCAACGTAGATGGCGAGATTGGCCGGTGCTTGCGACCAGTCGAAGGCGGCCACGGCGAGCATGTCCTGCTCCCAGTTACCCGGATAGGCCGGTCCCGGCCGGCCGCTGGCGTTGACCGCCAGGCATGCCAAATTCGGATAACCGTGCTTGTCGCAGAACGCCTGCACGAACAGCAGTTTCATCCCGATACCGATCGGCACCGCGCGGGCGACGATGGCATCTTCGGGATGGGCCTGGCGGCATGCGGCCAGCAAGTCGCCATAGCGGATCGCCTGGCCGGGATGCCTCGCCGCCTGCTGCACCAGCGCCTCATACAGCCGGGAACCGACGTGGATGTCGTTGATCGTGAAGGGGCGGACTGCATGCTTTTCGTTAGCGTTCATGGCGTCAATCGTCGATATGGGATCGACATGATAGCGAAGATTTCCTGTGCGCAAGTCACTCCATACCCAGGCAATTGCAGCCTGCAATCACTGCAGCGCGAGATATGGTTGCAATGACACCACAATCGCCAAAATATGATGTCTTATGGATAAAGAATCGCGTAAATTGGCGGGCGTTTAAAAATATTGACAATATGCATCGCGGCCAGCGGCCGCGTGCAATGGCTGTGCTGCGAATAACTATCGCAAGACGGAAAGAAGATAACGATGGTAAAGCAGCAGATTCGCAGCCTGGCCGTGCATGCAGGCGTCGCCTGCCTGGTCGCGCCGGTCATGGCCTCCGCCCAACAATTAACCTCGCAGGCGGCTCAGCCGGCAAGCGACCGCAGCGCCTCCGCGGCCATCACCGCCGTGCGCGTCGAGGGCAACACCCTGCTGCCCGACGCCGTGCTGGCGTCGCTCACCGCCGGCCTGGCCGGCGCCGCGCCCGACCTGGCGGCACTGAACGCTGTGGCCGCGCGCATCCAGAACGCCTACCGGGAAGCCGGCTATGGCGGCGTGGTGGCCTACGTTCCGCCGCAGGAGTCGGGCGATGGCGTGGTGCTCGTGCGCGTGGTCGAGGGCAAGCTGGCACAGTTGCGCATCAACGGCAACCGGCACTTCGGCAGCGCCAACGTGCGTGGCGGCCTGCCGCACCTGCAACCGGGCGCGACGCCGCGGATCGCGGCGATCGACCGTGACGTTGCGCTCAGCAACAGCAATCCGCGCAAGCATGTCGCCGTCAGCCTGAGCGCCGGCGCCAACCCGGGCGAGATCGACGCCGACGTCAGTGTCAGCGACGCCAGGCCGCTGCAGGTGCTGGTCGGCTACAACAATACCGGCACCGAAGCGACCGGACGCCACCGCCTGAGCGTCGGCATCGAACACGCCAACCTGTTCGACCGCGACCACGTGGGCACGCTGCAGTTCCAGACCTCGCCCGAGCATCCGGGGCGGGTGCGCATCTTCAGCGGCGGCTACCGCGTGCCGCTGTATGCGCATGCGGCGTCGCTGGACGCCTTCGTGGCCCATTCGACGGTCAATAACGGCACCACCGCCACCACTGCCGGCCCGCTCACCTTCAGCGGCCGCGGCACCATCGTCGGCCTGCGCGTCAACCGCCACCTGGCCCGCATCGGCGAGTACGACCATCAGCTGACGCTGGGCCTGGACCGGCGCGCCTACCGCGACGATTGCGCGCTGGGCGACTTCGGCGCGGCCGGATGCGGCTCGGCCGCGGTCGACGTCACCACCCTGCCGGTGAGCCTGACCTATGCCGGCCAGCGCAGCGGCGCGCGCCTGGTCCACGGCCTGAGCGCCACGCTGGCGGCCAACGCCGGCGGCAGCGCCGCGCGCACCTTCGAGGCCGCGCGCGCCGGCGCCAGACGCCACTACACCCTGGGCCGCGCTACCGCTTTCGCCGAGCGCGGGTTCGCTGGCGGCGCGGCGCTCAGCGCCCGAATCGAGCTGCAGTACAGCGCCCACGCCCTGATCGCGGCCGAAAAATTCGGCCTCGGTGGCGCCGCCAGCGTGCGCGGCTACACCGAACGCGAGCTGTCGGGCGACCACGGCTACCTGGTGCGCGCCGAAGCCGCGCCGGCCGCCATCGACTGGGCCGGCGGCGTGCGCCTGCGCCCATACGCCTTCGTCGACCACGGCCGCGTGTTCAACCGCGGCGACCTGCCGTGCCGCGGCGTCGACGCCAGCGCCTGCAGCCTGACCGGCGCCGGCATCGGCCTGCGCCTGAACCTGCCGCGCCGCGCCAGCGCGACCCTGGACCTGGCGCGCGCCTTCGAGCGCGGCGCCGGCTCCGCCCCCGGCGACGTGCGCGCGCATGCCGCTTTCAACCTGGCCCTCTGACGGTCAACACGTTTTTTCTCCACCGATCACGGGAAGCCATCATGCGCCAGCCATTCGAACACCACAGCACCATCATCCTGCATCGCGCACGCTTGGCGCGGCGCGTGCTGGCCGCGTCCATCGTCGCCGCCTTCGGCCATGCGCCCGGGCTGGCGCTGGCGCAATCGGGCGCGCTGCCGACCGGTATGCAGGTGACCAACGGCACTGCGCAGCTGTCCGTGGGCGGCACGCAGATGACGATTGCCAATTCGCACAACGCAGTGCTGGACTGGCAATCGTTCTCGATCGGCGCCGGCAACGGCGTGCGTTTCGAGCAGGCCAATGCGTCCAGCAAGGTGCTCAACCGCGTGGTCGGCAACGACCCGTCCAGCATCCTGGGCAGCCTGTCGTCGAACGGCGAAGTGTGGCTGGTCAATCCGAACGGCGTCCTGTTCGGCGCCGGTGCGCGCATCGACGTCGGCGCGCTGGTGGCGTCGACCCTGGGCGTGCGCAACGAGGACTTCCTGGCCGGGCGCCACCGCTTCAACGGTGACGGCGCCGCAGCCGGCTCCGTGGTCAACCAGGGCGCCTTGTCGACCAGCTTCGGCGGCCGTGTGTGGCTGGTCGGCGGCGCGGTGCGCAACGAGGGCGCGATCACCGCGCCGGGCGGGCAGATCGTGCTGGCGGCCGGCCAGAGCATCGAGCTGGTCGACTCGGGCATGCCGAACGTGACGGTGCGCGTGAGCGCGCCGGATAACCACGCCACCAACCTGGGCAGCCTGCTGGCGCCGGACGGCGGCAGCATCGACCTGCACGGCGCCATCGTCAACCAGCGCGGCATCGTGCGCGCCGACAGCCTCGATGCCGGCAGCGCAGGCCGAGTCGTGATCCGCGCCCACGGCGAGGTGCAGCTGGCGAACGGCAGCATCACCTCGGCCGACGGCGATGGCCGCGGCGCAGTCCTGGTCAGCGGCGCAAACGTCAGGCTCGACGGTGCGCAACTGCAGACGGACGGCGCGATCCGCGTCGACGCCGCGACCAGCATCGACCTGGTCGATGCCAACCTGGATGCACGGGCGGAAGGCGACGGCATCGTGCTGTCCGCCCCGTCGCTCACTGCGAGCGGGAGCCGGCTCGGCACGCCCAACGGCCGCTGGCTGGTCTACCTGGACCGCGTGGACGGGCCGGCGCAAGCGTCACAGCTGGACCAGCTCGGCTATACCTTCATGCAGGTCGGCGCGGCCGCAGGCGGTCCACTGCCTGCCGCAGACATCGGCCGGCACGGCGTGGTGATGCGCGACAACCTGGACGTGCGCATTCACGTCGACGCCGACCGCAGCTACGACGGCAGCACGCGCGCGACGGTGTCGCGGGCGCTGTCGAGCGACCTGCCCGCCTGGCTCGCGCTCGAGAAGCCGAGCGCCAGCTACCAGGGCAACTTCACCGACAAGCATGCCGGCGCCGGCAAGCGGATCGACTATCGAGGCGTTTCGCCGCTGTTCGGGATCGTCACCGCGACCGGCCAATCCGTGTACGGCGCGCGCCAGACCTATGTGGCCGACGTCGCTCGCGCGAACCTCAGCGTGACCGGGGCGGTGGTGCAGGACAAGGTCTACGACGGCACCCGCGCCGCCAGCGTGTACGGGGGCCTGGCCGGCGTGGTCGCCGGCGACAGCGTGCGCCTGGATGGCGCGACCGGCCTGTTCGCCGACAAGAACGCCGGCGTCGGCAAGCCGGTCACGATCAGCGGCGGCGTGCTGGCCGGCGCCGATGCGCGCAACTACAGCCTGGCCGGCAGCGCCGCCACCGGGCGCGCCACCATCACCCCGCGCGTGATTGGCGCCGGCGGCCTGGCGGCGCAGGACAAGGCGTACGACGGCACCCGCGTCGCGACCTTGTCCGGTTCCCTGAGCGGCATCCTGGCCGGCGACGACGTCACCCTGACCAATGCCAGCGGCCTGTTCGCGGACAAGAACGCGGGGGCGGACAAGCTGGTCTCGCTCGACGGCGTGACCCTGGGCGGCGCCGACGCGCGCAACTACACCCTGAGCGCACCGGCCGGCGTGCGCGCCACCATCACGCCGCGCGCGCTCACGGCGGCCGGGCTGGCGGTGCAGGACAAGATCTACGACGGCACCCGCGATGCCGAAGTCAGCGCGACCCTGGCCGGCGCGCTGGCGGGCGACGCGGTTTCGCTCGAGATCGCGGGCCAGTTCGACACCGGGAGCGCTGGCACCGGGAAAGCGGTGGCGATCACGGGCGGCTTGCGCGGCGCCGACGCCGCCAACTACGTGCTGGCGCTGCCGGCCGCTGCCGCCGCCACGATCCACCGGCGCGCGCTGCAGATCGTGATCGACGGCGCGCTGCGCAAGGAATACGACGCCACGACAACGATCGACCTGGCGCCCGGCGCCTTCGCCCTGACTGGCGTGGTCGCCGGCGACACGCTTGCGGTGCGCGGCCCGGCGCAGGGCCAGTTCGATTCGCCGGACGCCGGCAGCGGCAAGCGCGTCATGGCCAGCGGCCTGTTCGAGGTGCTCGGCGCCGACGCCGCCAACTATCGGATCGGCGCCACCAGCCTCGACGCCGGCGCGAACCGGGTCGACGCCACCGCGGTCGGAAACGGCGGCGCGATCACGCCGGCCACGCTGGTGTACCACGCGCGTCCTGGCGTCGTCGTTGGGGCACTGGATGTGGGGGACCTGGGCGGCACCGTCACCGGTTTCAAGGGCAACGACACCCTTGCCAACGCCACCTCGGGCACGCTGCAGTGGCACACCACGGCAACGCCGGCCTCAATGCCCGGCGCCCACCCGATCTTCGGCTCCGGCCTGAGCGCCGCCAACTACGTGCTGGTGCAGGCGCCCGGCAACGCCGGCGCGCTCGCGATCAAGGCCGGCCTGCCGGCAGGAGGGCCGCTGCAGCGCGCCCAGGACGGCGCCGCGCTGGCCATCGCCAGCGCGCTGGAGGCGGCGCTGCCGGCGGCCTGCTCGGCGGTTCGCGTTTGGCCGCAGTGCAATGCCGTGGCTGCATCCAGTCTGGATCAATGAACCGCAACAGGCCGGCGCTGCGGGTTTGAACGCCCGGAATGAAATAAGCCACCTCGCGGTGGCTTTTTTCATGATACTTGGCGGAGACGATGGGATTCGCCTACATGCTGCGCGCCGCCTGCGCGCTTGCACGCGCGCATCTTCGAATCCCACCCGCAGCGCGCGCAGGCGCCTGCTCGTCTGTCGCTCCTTGAAATGAAAAAAGCCACCTCGCGGTGGCTTTTTTCATCAATCTTGGCGGAGACGGTGGGATTCGAACCCACGATACGGGTATAAGCCGTATGCATCCTTAGCAGGGATGTGCCTTCGGCCACTCGGCCACGTCTCCAATCAGTGCTGCCAAACTTGCTTGTCAGTCAGCGCTGAGTGCACGCATCTTAAGGGCTGGTGCCCGTGGCGTCAAGGACGCACACCGAAAAAGTTTGAATTTGTTAACCTTGCTCGAGGTTAAATGCCTTGTGCAGGGCGCGCACGGCCAGTTCCATGTACTTCTCGTCGATCAGCACCGAGATCTTGATCTCCGAGGTCGAGATCATCTGGATGTTGATGCCCTCTTCCGACAGCGTGCGGAACATCTGCGACGCCACGCCGACGTGGCTGCGCATGCCCACGCCCACCGCCGACACCTTCGACACCTTGGCGTCGCCCAGCACCTTGGTGGCGCCCAGCTGTTCCTTGTTGCCTTCCAGGACACCCATGGCCTTGACGTAGTCGCCGCGCGGCACGGTGAAGGTGAAGTCGGTCTTGCCGTCCACCGACTGGTTCTGGATGATCATGTCGACTTCGATATTCGCGTCGGCGATCGGGCCCAGGATGTGGAAGGCCACGCCCGGCTTGTCCGGCACGCCCAGGACGGTGATCTTTGCTTCGTCGCGATTGAACGCGATGCCGGAGATGACGGCTTGTTCCATGTTGCTTTCTTCCTCAAACGAGATCAGGGTGCCGGACTTGGCTTCTTCGGCCAGCGGCATCAGTGGGTCGGTCAGGGACGACAGCACGCGCGTCGGCACCTGGTAGTTGCCTGCGAACTCGACCGACCGCGTCTGCAGTACTTTCGAGCCCAGCGAGGCCAGTTCGAGCATTTCTTCGAAGGTGATTTTGGACAGGCGGCGCGCCTCGTCGACCACGCGCGGGTCGGTCGTGTAAACGCCGTCGACGTCGGTGTAGATCAGGCATTCGTCCGCCTTCAGCGCGGCCGCGATCGCCACTGCCGAGGTGTCCGAGCCGCCGCGTCCCAGCGTCGAGATATTGCCATCTTCGTCCATGCCCTGGAAGCCGGTGATGATCACGATCTTGCCGTTGGCCAGGTCGCCGCGCACGCGGGTGTCGTCGATCGACTGGATGCGCGCCTTGGTGAACGACGAGTCGGTGCGGATGCCCGCCTGCCAGCCGGTGTAGGACACCGCATCCTTGCCGATCGCCAGCAGCGCCATCGCCAGCAGGCCCACCGATACCTGTTCGCCGGTGGAGGCGATCATGTCCAGTTCGCGCGGGTCAGGTTGCGCCATGATTTCCTTGGCGAGGCCAATCAGGCGGTTGGTCTCGCCCGACATCGCGGATGGGACGACAACGATTTGGTGACCTGCGTCATGCCACTTGGCCACGCGGGCCGCGACATTCTTGATGCGTTCCGTCGATCCCATCGACGTTCCGCCATATTTGTGGACAATTAAAGCCATATCGGGAAGGGTTCCTACTGGTGAGAAGGATGTGAATGTGTTTCAGGGGACCCTTACTCTAGCATGTTGCAATGCGCCATCACAAGCAGCGATGGACGGAAAAGCTATATGAAAAGAAAATAAAGTCATACCTGAAAAGGTATGACGAAGCCGGGCGGTGAAGGCCTGTTCAGGCCGGGTCTGCCACCCAGCGTAGAGCGATGAGTTCGCTTCCCGGCGCACCGAAATGGCGGCAATCCATGCCGACCCCGGCTGCGAACAGCAGGTCGAGCGCCTGGCTCACCACCGGCAAGCGCTCGCGCTCCCAGGCCGGCACGCCCAGCGCCTGGTAGTGCGCCTTCAGGCCGCGTGTGGGACGATTGGCGGCAGGCTTGAGGCGTTCGCCGCCCTTGCGGAAGTCGATGGTCAGCAATTGCGTGCGCAGCCAGGCGGCGTCGAAGCCTTGTCCATCCGATTCGGCCGGCTCGAAGTGCAGCGTGCCGCCGTAGTCGGGAAAAGCGATCGACGCTTGGCCCTGCCAGCGGAAATCCTGGCCAAACTTGTCGATCACGCCGGCGTCGTCCGGATCGCGCATGCCGGGAAGAATGGCCAGGCGCGGAGTCAAGTAGAGCTTGCCGCGATGGCGGCGGATCACGCAGCCCGGATGCGTCACTTTCAGCTGCGCGTCTTCGCGCGCCGAAAACAGCTGCGCCACCATCTGGTTCAGCCACGCGGTCGACGGCATCGCCAGGCCGCGCACCGTGAACAGGTGGCGCAGCAGGTTGTCGATGCGGTCGGCGCTCAGTTGCCCGAGGCGGGCGAGATCGACCGCGCCGCCCTCGAGGCAGGCAGTCAGATCCTGCGCCGCCAGTTCATCCAGCATGCGCTGGGCTGCGGCGACGTGCGCCGCGCCGCGCGCAATGCGCGCCTGGAAACCAGGAAAGTGTTCCGCCAACGCCGGCATCACCTGGTGGCGCAGCATGTTGCGGGTATAGCGCGGATCAAGGTTCGATTCGTCCTCGACCCAATTCAAGCCAAGTTCGCGCGCATAGTCTTCGAGTGCGGCGCGCGACTGGCTCAACAGCGGACGCGCCATGACCAGGTTATCGTCGCCCAGCAGACCCGGCGCTTGGTTGTCCGCATCCATCCCTGACAAGCCGGCCGGCCCCGAGCCGCGCAGCAATTGCAGCAGCACGGTTTCGGCCTGGTCGTCGAGGTGGTGGGCGGTCAAGAGCAGATTGGCGCCATGCGCGCGGCTCATCTCGCCCAATGCCGCATAACGCTGTTTGCGGGCGGCGGCTTCGATACCGGAGCCGTCGTTCGGCACCGTCACGCGGCGATGGTCGCAGGCGATGCCGAGCTCGGCCGCAGCGCGCTCGACGTGCGCCAGCCAGGCATCCGCGTTGGGACTGAGGCCATGGTGCACGTGCAGCGCCACCAAGGCAATGCCCTGCTCCCGGCACCAGTCGTGCGCCAGCCTCAGCAAGACCATCGAATCGAGGCCGCCGCTGCAAGCCAGTGCGATGCAGGTAGGGGAATAGCTGGCGCGCAAGCCGAGCATGGCTTGCGCGAATGAAGACAACAGCTTTGCCGGCAGATCGCCGGCCTTGGAACGGCTCACTCTTCGCGCGGCGCCGTTTCCTTGAACTTGCCGTAGGCCATCAGCTTCTCGTGACGGGCTTCGAGCAGGTCCTTGGTCTTCATGCCCTGGAACTGGCGCAGGGTGTCGGCCAGCGCGCGCTTGAGCAGTTGGGCCATCTGGGCCGGGTCACGGTGCGCGCCGCCCAGGGGTTCGTTGACGATCTTGTCGATCAGGCCGATCGCTTTCAGGCGATGCGCGGTCAGGCCCAGCGCTTCGGCGGCGTCGCTCGCGCGCTCCGAGGTCTTCCACAGGATCGAGGCGCAGCCTTCCGGCGAGATCACCGAGTAGGTCGCGTATTGCAGCATCAGCACCGCGTCGCCGACGGCGATCGCCAGCGCGCCGCCCGAGCCGCCTTCGCCGATGATGGTGGCGATCAGCGGCACTTTCAGTTCGGCCATGACGTACAGGTTATGGCCGATGGCTTCCGACTGGCCGCGCTCTTCGGCGTCGATGCCCGGGAACGCGCCCGGGGTGTCGACGAAGGTGAAGATCGGCAGGCCGAATTTTTCCGCCAGCTTCATCAGGCGCATCGCCTTGCGATAGCCTTCGGGTTTGGGCATGCCGAAGTTGCGCATCGCGCGCTCTTTGGTGTCGCGGCCCTTCTGATGGCCGATCACCATGCACGGCTGGCCGTTGAAACGGGCCAGGCCACCCATGATCGACTGGTCGTCGGCGAAGGTGCGGTCGCCGTGCAGTTCATGGAAATCGGTGAAGATCGCGTTCACGTAGTCCATCGTGTATGGACGCTGCGGGTGGCGCGCGATCTGCGACACTTGCCACGGAGTCAGCTTGGCGTAGATGTCTTTGGTCAGTTGCTGGCTCTTCTTGGCCAGGCGGTCGATCTCTTCGGAGATGTCGACGGCGGAATCGTCCTGCACGAACCGCAGCTCTTCAATCTTGGTATCCAGCTCGGCGATCGGCTGCTCAAAATTGAGGAAAGTTGTTTTAGTCATTGTACCTCCGGGGTAATGTCGTGGCCGCGCAGAACTTGTCATATTGATCATGCGCGGCGGATCAGGGCGCTATTCTACCGTACCTGCGGTCTCCAGCGGGAGCGGCGGCAGCCGCGAAATGGCTCAACCGGCCACCGTCACCGGGTCCAGGCTGCGCCACAAATACCAGGTCGCCACCGTGCGCCAGGGCTCCCAGTTGGCAGAGACTTCGCGCGCATCGCTGCGTGAGACCGGCTCGCCCGAAAAATAATTCTGGCTGATGCCCTGGATCAGGCCGGGGTCGTCCAGCGGCAGGACGTTCGGCCGCAGCAGATTAAATATCAAAAACATCTCGGCTGTCCAGCGGCTGATGCCGCGGATTTGCACCAGCTCGGCGATGACGGCTTCGTCATCCATTTCCGACCACAGGTCGGCGTGCACCCGCTTGGCCTTGAAATGGTCGGCCAGGTCGAGGATGTATTCGGTCTTGCGCTTGGACAGGCCGCAGCCCGACAGCTGCGCCGCGCCGGCCTTGATCACGCACGACGGCGACAGCTTGGGGCATACCGCCAGCAGCTTGCCCCAGGCCAGGTCGGCCGCCTTGGGCGTGACCTGCTGGCCGACGATCGAGCGCGCCAGCGTGGTGAACGGATCGGGCTGGCCGCGCAGGTGCAGGTCGCCGAACTGCGGGATCAGCTTGTTCATGATGCGGTCGCGCTGCATCAGCTCGAGCTTGGCTTCGGCCCAGTAGGCCGGCACCGACAGCGCATCGGAAGCTGAAGCGGCGACTACGCCGCCCGCGGCGCCAGTGGCGCCGGACTTGTCCTTGTTCGCTGCCATCATGCGCGGCGCCAGGTCGTTCCGTCCGGCTTGTCTTCCAGGATGATCCCGGCGGCGGTGAGTTCTTTGCGGATGGCGTCGGCTTGCGCGAAATCGCGCGCGCCCTTGGCGGCGGCGCGGCGCGCGATGGCGTCCAGGATCGCGGCTTCGTCCAGCGCGCCTTCTTCTGCCACGCCGGCTTGCAGGAATTGTTGGGACGAGCGCTCCAGCAGGCCGAGCACGCCGGCCAGCGCCTTCAATTGGCGCGCGCTGGCGACCGACTTGCTGCGGTTGACTTCGCTGGCCAGGTCGAACAGCGCGGCCACCGCCAGCGCGGTATTGAAATCGTCGTCCATCGCTTCGCGCAAGCGCACGGCGTGGGCTTCGTTCCAATCCACGGCGACCGGTTCGGCGCCGAGGTCGATGTCGCTCAGTGCCGTGTACAGGCGCGTCAGCGCGCCCTTGGCGTCGTCGATGTGGGCGTCGGAATAGTTCAGCGGGCTGCGGTAGTGGGCGCGCAGGATGAAGAAGCGCACCACTTCGGCGTCGTACTTCTTGAGCACCTCGCGGATGGTGAAAAAGTTGCCCAGCGACTTGGACATCTTTTCGTTATCGACGCGCACGAAGCCGTTGTGGATCCAGTAGTTGACCATCGGCGCGCCGAACGCGCCTTCGGACTGCGCGATCTCGTTCTCGTGGTGCGGGAACTGCAGATCGGCGCCGCCGCCGTGGATGTCGAAGTGCTCGCCCAGCGTCGCGCACGACATCGCCGAGCACTCGATGTGCCAGCCTGGACGGCCCTGGCCCCATTGCGAATCCCACTTGGCTTCGCTTGGCTCCGATTCCTTGGCCGCTTTCCACAGCACGAAGTCGAGCGGATCGCGTTTGCCCGTGTTGACGTCGACGCGCTCGCCGGCGCGCAGGTCGTCCAGCGACTTGCCGGACAGCTTGCCGTAACCCTCGAAGCCGCGCACGGCGTAATTCACGTCGCCGTCGTCGCTGCGGTAGGCCAGGCCCTTCTGCTCGAGCTTCTTGATGATGTCCAGCATCTGCGGCACATATTCGGTAGCGCGCGGGACCACGGTCGGCGCCAGAATGCCGAGCGCGGCCGTGTCTTCGTCCATGTACTTTTCGAAGCGCGAAGTCAAGGAGCCGATGGTTTCGTTGTTGTCGATCGCGCGGCGGATGATCTTGTCGTCGATGTCGGTGATGTTGCGCACGTACTCGACCTCGTAACCGGACGCCATCAGCCAGCGGTACACGACATCGAAAGCCATCATCATTCGCGCGTGGCCGATATGGCAGTAATCGTAGATGGTCATGCCGCAGACGTACATGCCGACCTTGCCGGCGACCTTCGGGACGAATACCTGCTTGTCACGCGCGAGCGTGTTGTAAATCTTCAGTTGGCTCATTGATTACCGCTTTGAATTCCGAGTTGATTGCTTCGGGAGGAGGAGCGAACCGCAATAGCCATCCATGCGCGGCTATCGATAACTCGATGGCGCGCCGGACAGCGTGATCGGCACAGGGGTTCGCCGTGGTCCTCGTTGTTGTTCTTATTTGATAGAATGGGGCGCTCTCTGTGAACGCCCCGTCGTCGCAGTATAGCATTGATAAAATCCCGGCTGGCCGCCTACGGTCCAGCTTTATTTTTCCGGACAACCCTTGACAGCGCCCGGCCACAGCTCCAGCGCCAGCCCTACCTGAGGATCGCCTTCATGCCATCGTTCACGCCAGTTCGCCGTTCCCTGCTCGCCGCCATCGCCGCTGGCGCCCTGCTGCTGCCCGGCGCCGCCTTCGCTTATCAAGACACGGCGGCCGCGCCAGCGGCACCGATGCCGCAAGTCTCGATCAAGACCACGATGGGCGAGATCGTCGTCGAGCTCGACAAGGAAGCGGCGCCCAGGAACGTCGCCAACTTCCTGGCCTACGTGAAGTCGGGCTTTTATAAAGGCACCATCTTCCACCGCGTGATCGACGGCTTCATGATCCAGGCCGGCGGCATGAACGAGAAGTTCGAAGGCCGCAAGACCCGCCCAGCCGTCAAGAACGAATCGAACAATGGCCTGTCGAACCTGCCGTACACGGTCGCCATGGCGCGCGAAGACAATCCCGACAGCGCCACCTCGCAGTTCTTCATCAACGTGGCCGACAATTCGGGCATCGACTACCCGCACGTGCGCGGCTCCGGCTACACCGTGTTCGGCCGCGTCGTGAAAGGCCAGGACGTGGTCGACAAGATCAAGGGCGTGGTGGTGGACGACGTGCGCAATATGCAGAACGTGCCGGTGGTGCCGATCACGATTACATCGACCACCCTCCTCAAGGGCGACAAGCTTGTAAAATAGCGAGTCTGCAACTCGCGCAAGCGCCGCCGATGGCGGTGATTGCGCGCCAATCCGAATAACAATCAACCGACAGGAACATCATGACGAACGTACTGATCACCACCAACCAGGGCAACATCACCGTCGAGCTGGACGATGCCAAAGCGCCGAAGACCGTCGCCAACTTCCTGGAATACGTGAACAAGGGCCACTTCAGCAACACCATCTTCCACCGCGTGATCAAGGACTTCATGATCCAGGGCGGTGGCTTCGAACCGGGCATGAAACAGAAAGCCACCGACGCGACCGTCGAGAACGAAGCCAAGAACGGCCTGAAGAACGACAAGTACACCGTCGCCATGGCCCGCACCTCGGCGCCGCACTCGGCATCGGCCCAGTTCTTCATCAATACCAAGAACAACGCCTTCCTCGACTACCCGGGCCAGGATGGCTGGGGCTACGCCGTGTTCGGCAAAGTCACCGCCGGCCAGGACGTGGTCGATGCGCTCAACGGCGTCAAGACCAGCCGCAGCGGCATGCACTCGGACGTGCCGGTCGAAGACGTGATCATCGAGAAGATCGAAGTCATCTGATGAGCGGCGCGCACCAGCACCTGTCTGTCCGATGACGCTGCCTGCGCGCCCGTTCGCGCTGTTCATTTCTGACCTGCACCTGCAGGTCTCGCACCCGCGTACGGTGGAAGCGTTCACGCGCTTCCTCACCGAGCGCGCGGCGCTTGCCGAGCGACTCTATCTGCTCGGCGATATCTTCGAATACTGGGCCGGCGACGACGACATCGCCGATCCCTTCAACGCCGGCATCGTCGCCGCGCTGCGTTCGCTGTCCGACGCCGGCACCGCGGTCTACTGGCTGGCCGGCAACCGCGACTTTCTGGTCGGCCCGGCGTTTGCCGAAGCTGCCGGTCTCACGCTGCTGCAAGAACCTCACCTTATCGAAACGGGCGGGCGCCGCATCGCGCTGGTGCACGGCGACGCCCAGTGCACGCACGACCTCAAGTACATGGCCTTCCGCGCCCAGGTGCGCGAGCCCGCCTGGCAGGCGCAATTTCTCGCCATGCCGCTGGCGCAGCGCAAGGCGATCATCGCCGGCCTGCGCGAAGGCAGCCGCGAAGCGCAATCGGGGCAGGATTACCAGATCATGGACGTCACGCCGCAGGCGGTGGATGAGGTGTTCGCGGCGCTCGGCGCTACCGTCATCATCCATGGCCACACCCATCGCCCCGCCGTGCACGAGCATGACGGCCGGCTGCGCTACGTGCTGCCGGACTGGGAACTCGATGACGCGCCAGTGCGCGGCGGCTGGATCGCGCTGCACTGCGACGGCAGCATCGTCCGTCACGACATCGACGGCAACAACATTTAAGCAACCGCCATCCATGCACGCCGGGTAATTCGGCGTCTGCATGTTGTCATCTGCGCGCATGGTGTTATAGTTCACTACAACACCACTTCAACATACCACCAAGGAGGCAGCATGCGCACACCATCCCGTATCAGCAAGGAGGTCAGCCATGAGCATTGGCTGGAACGATAACACCCCGATCTACCGCCAGCTCAAGGAGCGGGTGGTCAGCATGATGCTCGACGGCGCCCTGAAGCCTGGCGACGCCCTGCCCTCGGTGCGCCAGATCGCCGCCGAGTATCAACTCAATCCGATCACCGTGTCCAAGGCATACCAGGAACTGGTGGACGACAACCTGGTGGAAAAGCGAAGGGGAATTGGCATGTATGTCACCGAAGGCGCCAACGAAAAACTGCTGGCCAGCGAGCGCGAACGTTTTGTGCGCGACGAATGGCCGGCGATGATGGAACGCATCCGCCGCCTGGGGCTCGACGTCGAGCAGCTCCTGAAAACCGGCGCGCACGGAGGCGAACAATGAGCGCCGTCCTGTCCGCACGCGGCCTCACCAAGCGCTACGGCAAACGAGTGGCGGTCGACGGCATCGACGTCGAGATCCCGGCTGGGCGCATCGTCGGCCTGATCGGCCCCAACGGTTCCGGCAAGACCACCACCCTGAAGGCGGCGCTGGGCCTGATCTCGTTCGAGGGCGAGCTGTCGGTGCTGGGCTACGACCCGCGCACCCAGCGCGACGCGCTGATGCAGGAGGTCTGCTTCATCGCCGACGTCGCCATCCTGCCGCGCTGGTTGCGGGTGAAGGATGCGATCGACTTCGTGGCCGGCGTGCACCCGCGTTTCGACCGCAGCAAAGCGGAGCGCTACATCGCCAATACCAAGCTGCAGCCGACCATGAAGGTCAAGCAAATGTCCAAGGGCATGATCGTGCAGCTGCACCTGGCGCTGGTGATGGCGATCGACGCCAAATTGCTGGTGCTGGACGAGCCGACACTCGGCCTGGACATCATCTACCGCAAAACCTTCTACCAGAACCTGCTCGAAGACTATTTTGACGAAGGCAAGACCATCATCATCACCACCCACCAGGTGGAAGAAGTCGAGCACATCCTGACCGACCTGCTGTTCATCCGCGACGGCAAGATCGCACTGTCGGCCACGATGGACGAGATCGGCGAGCGCTACGTCGAGGTGATGGTCAACAACGACAAGGTGGCCGCCGCCAACGCGCTGCAGCCGATCGACCAGCGCACCGTGTTCGGCAAGTCGGTGATGCTGTTCGACGCCATGCGCGCCGGCGGCCTGTCACGCGATCAGTTGACGGCCCTCGGCGACGTCCGCAACCCCAGCGTGGCCGATTTGTTCGTCGCCACCATGAAAGGAACCTACGCATGAGCACGTCCTTGAATTCGCCGATGAACACCATGAAATGGCTGGTCCGGCGCGAGCTGTGGGAGCACAAGGGCGCCTTGATCTGGGCGCCGCTGCTGGTGGCTGCGATCCTGGTGCTGCTGTTCGGCGGCGGCGGCCTGTACGCTGCTCTCACTACCGGCAACTTCCAGTTCCAGGTCGGCGAAACGCAGGTGGTGGCGATCCACGGCATCCCGCCGGCGCTGCGCGCCCAGCTGGCCAGCGTCGCCGCGTCGAGCTACCTGGCGCTGTCGGCGCCACTGTTCCTGGTGCTGCCGGTGGTCGCCTTCTTCTACTGCCTGGCGGCGCTGCACGACGACCGGCGCGACCGCAGCATCCTGTTCTGGAAGTCGCTGCCGCTATCGGACCGCGATACCGTGCTGTCGAAAGTGATCGTCGCGCTGCTGGTGGCGCCGCTGGTCGTGATCGGTGTCGGCATCGTCGCCTCGCTGATCCTGCTGGCGCTGGGCTTGATGGCCGCGGCCGCCAACAACATCAACCTGTTCGTGCCGGTGCTGTCCGACTACCGCCTGTACCTGTCGCCGCTGTACCTGCTGGCTTTCCTGCCGCTGTACATCCTGTGGGCGCTGCCGACCGTCGGCTGGCTGCTGCTGGTGTCGAGCTGGGCCCGCTCGAAGGTGTTCCTGTGGGCGGTCGGGCTGCCGCTGGTGGCGCTGGCGGTGCTGTCCTGGTTCGATTTCGTGGTGGGCCGCTTCTCGGGCATCTCGCTGCACGCCAAGTGGTTCGGCGAAGAGGTATTGGCGCGCTTCCTGGGCGGGCTGATGCCGGGGATCTGGTTCGGCGAACTCGAGACCGAGACCATGCGCCAGATGCAGGGCGGGCTGGACGCGGGCATGCTGCTGCGCCTGTCCTACTCGACACTGTCCTCGCCCGCGGTCTGGGTCGCCGCCATCGTCGGCTGCGCCATGATCGTCGGCGCAATGCGCCTGCGCCGCTGGCGCGACGAGGGCTGATCGCCATGCGCCGCCTTCACGCCATCACCCTTGCCGCCCTGCTCGGCGGTGGCCTGCCGGCCGCCGCCATGGCCGCCGACAGCAAGCCGGACAGCCCGGAAGAGATCAAGGTCAACGCCTTGCGCAACCCGGAAGTGCGCAAGTACGAAGCCATCGTCGCCGGCCTGGACGCCTTCGACCAGCACCACGCCATGGCGCCGAAAGTCGAGACGTTGCGCTTCCAGGTGTCGCCGCGCAATGGCGCCGGCAAGGCGACGCTGCCGGCGGCGCGCCTGGGCGGCGAGGACGGTTTCAACCTGCCGCTGGCGGTCGACCTTGATGGCATGTTCACGGTGCCGCGCAGCGAGGCGGCGCTTGAAGCGCGTAGCGAACTGGTGTTGAACCAGAAGCGCGCCAGCTTCCGCGTCAAGCCGATCGTACGCACGCCCGGCTTGCCGGACAACGTGCGGCGCCTGGGCGACCTGCGCCTGGAATGCCGGGTGGAGGTAGCGATCATCAAGGAAGAGATGCCGCTGTGGGTGGTGCTGGCGGCAAATACTTTGCTGCGCACGCGCGACTGGTGCGGCTTCACGTTCGACGGCCAGAGCGGCTTCACGTTCAGGCATGAGCGCACGCTGCACGCCGCGGTGCTGGTGGACGGCAACCGCAGCGCCTTGCTGGAGACTGAAGGCAAAGGCTTCCGGGTGCCGCTCGGGAACACCAGCTGGAGCGACGATGCCTTGATCGAACTCGAGCTGGAACCGTCGCCCGAACTTACTGGAACTGCTGGCGAAACGCCTCGAACTGCACCTTGAGCTCTTCCAGTTCGCCGCGCAGGGAGGCGACTTCCTGCTCCAGTTGCTGCACACGCGCACCCTGGGTCTGGCCGCCGCCGCTCGACGAGCCCGACGCGTTCTGTTCGCTACCGGCCACGATCGTGATCTCGCCACCGAGCAGCTGGCCGTAGCGCGATTCCTTGGCGCCCGGCGCGCGATCGAGCTTGGCGACCAGCGGCGGGTATTTGTCGATCAGGAACTGCAGCGCGTTTTCGACGTCCTGCACGGTCTTGAATTCGTGCAGGCGGCCGGTGCGGGTGCGGATCTCGCCGGCGGTCTGCAGGCCGCGCAGCATCAGGATCGTGAGCACGGCCAGCTTGTCCTGTTCCAGCGTCCACTTGATGCGCATGCGGTGCTCGTACTTCACCACGCGCGCGCCGGCCTGCGAGATCGCGTTCACCAGCTTGCGTTCGGTCAGGCGCTGCAGGGTGTCGAGCACGGTGTCTTCGCCCAGCTGCATCACCGGATCGCGGCTCGACAGCTGGTTGCAGCCGTTCACGATCGCGTTCAGCGACATCGGATAATTATCGGGCGTCAGCGCTTCCTTTTCGGCCAGCACGGCCAGTACGCGCAGCTCGACCGGGTCCAGCACGGCTGCGGTGTCGTGTGCGCCGCCAGTCGTTTCATTCGTCATGCGATTCCTTAATCCACCAAGCGGTTCAATTGTTCCGAGTCCAGTTTATCACCCTCCTGCATGCTCGGGCAGCACAGGCCGGCCGCCTTGACGACGGCGGTGAGCCGTTCGATCTGTTCGTCCTGGCGCGCGGCGTGGTCGATCAGGCCGCGCAAGGCTTTCGACAGCGGGTCGTCGCCGTTGGGTGTGACGCCATAGGCGGCGAACATGCGCGCGCTGCGCGACTGGTCTTCCTTGCGGATCATGTGGGCCGGATTGCCGACCGCGGTGGCGCCGGCCGGGACCGGTTTCACGACCACGGCGTTGGAGCCGATCTTGGCGTATTCGCCGACCGTGAACGCGCCCAGCACCTGGGCGCCGGCGCCGACGATCACGCCGCGCTCGAGCGTCGGGTGGCGCTTGGTGCCGGCCACCAGCGTGGTGCCGCCCAGCGTCACGCCCTGGTAGATGGTGCAGTCGTCGCCGATCACGGCGGTTTCGCCGATCACCACGCCGAAGCCGTGGTCGATGAAGACGCGGCGGCCGATGCTGGCGCCGGGATGGATTTCGATGCCGGTGAACACGCGCGCCAGCATCGAGATGAAGCGGCCGAGCCACTTCAGGTTGAGGCGCCAGCAGGCATGGGCCCAGCCGTGCATGATGACCGCGTGCAGTCCGGGGTAGCAGGTCAGCACTTCCCAGCCATTGCGGGCGGCGGGATCGCGCTCGATGATGCTGCGGATGTCTTCGCGGAGTCGGGAGAAAAACATGGTGGTACTCAATATGGAACGGCGTTCATGGTAGCCGATCCGGGGCAGGATTGCTTGTGAAAGCGATAAAACGGGAGGACCGCCCGGCGCGAGCCGGGACGGTTGCTGCAGCGCTGCGGACGCGGCGCTGCGGATTATTACGACAGATTACAGCAACAGCAAATCAGCCTTCGCGCGCGATGCGCTGACGGCGCGCTTCGTACAGGCACACGCCTGACGCCACCGACACGTTCAGACTCTCGACCGAACCGAACATCGGAATGTTCACCAGCACGTCGCAGGTCTCGCGCGTCAGGCGGCGCATGCCCTCGCCTTCAGAGCCCATCACCAGCGCTGCCGGGCCGGTGAAGTCGGCTTCGTACAGGCCGCGATCGGCGTCGTCCGACGTGCCGATCAGGAGGATGTCGCGTTCCTTCAGCTCGCGCATGGTGCGCGCCAGGTTGGTGACGGTGATGTAAGGCACGGTCTCGGCGGCGCCGCTGGCGACCTTGGCGGCGGTGGCGTTCAGGCCCACCGCACGGTCCTTCGGCACGATCACCGCATGTGCGCCGACGCCGTCGGCCACGCGCAGGCAGGCGCCCAGGTTGTGCGGGTCGGTGATGCCGTCCAGGATCAGCAGCAGCGGCGGACCGTCGATCGCGTCGAGCAGCTCATCGAGGTTGCGCGCCAGCGCCAGCTGGCTGGCGAAGGCGATCACGCCCTGGTGACGGCGGGTGCCGGTGATCTTGTCCAGGCGCGCGGCCTCGACCGGCATCACGCGCACGCCCATCGACTTGGCGTTGGCCACCAGGTCCTGCATGCGGCGATCCTTGCGCTCGGCATCGACAAAGATCTCTTCCACCGACTGGGCTTCGTGGCGCAGCCGCGAGGTGACTGCGTGGAAGCCGAAAATCATTTTATTCTTCATGCTGTACTTCTTTTCTCTTACTTCTTCTTGCTGGTTTTGGATGCGGTTTTGGCCGCGATGGGTGCGTCTTCTTTGGCGACGTCTTTCTTGGCCGCCGCCTTGCGGGGCGCGGCTGCTTTTTTGGCTGCCCCCGTGGCCGGGGCCTTGGCGGCTACCTTGGCCGGGTTGTCGACGGCGAACATGACCGGCTCCGGTGCGACCGGCTTGGCTGCGGCCTTGGCGGCGGCTTTCGCAGGCGCTTTCCTGGCTGCGGTCTTGGCAGGCGCTTTCGCTGGTGCCTTGACTGCAGTCTTGGCCGGGGCTTTCGCCGGCGCTTTGGCTGGTGCTTTCGCTGGCGCTTTGGCTGGAGCTTCGACCGGCGCTTGCGCGACCGGCTTGGCGGCCCGCTTCGCCGCTGGCTTGGCAGCCGGCTTCGCTACTGGTTCGACGACCGGTTCGGCCACGGCTTTCGCTGCACGCTTGGCGGCCGGCTTGGCTGCCTTGGCGACGACAGGCTCGACCACTGGCGCTGCAACCGGCGCCGGGGTCGGCGCTTCGATTGCACTGGCAACCGGCTTCTTGGCAGCGCGCGGCTTGCGTGCCGGCTTCACCGGAGCTTCGCTCGGCGCGGCTTCGACGACAACTGGCGCCGGGGCCGGAACTGGCTGCGGTGCCGGTACTGGCGCCGGAGCAGCCACTGGCGCCGATGCTGCGGCCGGAGCCTGCACCTGCGCCGTGTTCGCACGCTCTTCAGCGCGCGCCTTGGCGCGGGCCTTGCGCGACTTCGGCTTGGCGGCCTGGGTTGGTTCCAGGGTGTCCTGCACCACCTGGCGTGCGCGCTCGATCGGCGACGGGACGGCGGCCATCGTGGTCGGCGCTGCGACCGGCACCGGCGAGTTGCCGAAGCGGGCGCCGTTATCCTGGCCGCCCTTGTTGCGCTTGCCACCGCGACGGTTGCGCTTCGACTCGCGCTTTTCTTCGCGCTTCTCGGAACGCGGCTCGTCGCGCTTCTGACCGTTCTTCTGGCCGTTGTTCTGGCCATTCGCACGCGCGCCGTTGCGGCCGCCGCCAGTGCGCTCTTCGCCCACGGCGCCTTCGCTGGACGCCAGCACCAGGTCGATCTTGCGCGCTTCCAGGTCGACCTTGGCCACCTTGACGGTGACGCGGTCGGTCAGGCCGTAGCGCTGGCCGGTGCGTTCGCCGCGCAGCTCATGGCGCGCTTCGTCGTACTGGAAGTAATCCTGGCCCAGCTCGGTGATGTGCACCAGGCCTTCGACGAACAGCTCGTCGAGCTGGACGAAGATGCCGAAGGTGGTCACGCCGGCCACGGTGCCGGTGAATTCCTCACCCAGTTTATCTTGCATGAAGAAGCACTTGAGCCAGTTCTCGACGTCGCGCGAGGCTTCGTCGGCGCGGCGCTCGTTGGCCGAGCAGTGCACGCCAAGTGCGTCCCAGACCGTCAGGTCTTTCTCGCTCTTCTGCGGCTTGCCATCGGCGCGGTCTTTCGCGGCTTGCTTGCGCGCCGAGTTCGATTGCGTCGTGTTCAGCTTGCCCAGCTCGATGCCTTTCGGCTCATAGCGCTTGCCCTGCAGGATCGCCTTGATCGCGCGGTGGGTCAGCAGATCGGGGTAGCGGCGGATCGGGCTGGTGAAGTGGGCATAGGCCTCGTACGCCAGGCCGAAGTGGCCGACGTTGTCCGGGCTGTACACCGCCTGCTGCATCGAACGCAGCAGCATGGTCTGCAGCAGCGTCGCATCCGGACGCTCGCGGATTTCCTTCATGACGGCGGCGTAGTCGCGCGCGGTCGGCTTGGTGCCGCCACCCAGGTTCAGGCCCACCAGTTTGAGGAAGGTGCGCAGCTGGTTCAGCTTTTCTTCGGTCGGCGTGGCGTGCACGCGGAAGGTGCCCGGGTGCTTGTGGCGCAGCAGGAAGTCGGCGGCGCACACGTTGGCGGCCAGCATGCACTCTTCAATCAGGCGGTGCGCATCGTTGCGGGTGCGCGGAATGATCTTTTCGATCTTGCCGAGCGGGTTGCAAACGATATAGGTTTCGGTGGTCTCGAAGTCGATCGCACCGCGTTCCTGACGCGCCTTCAGCAGCGAACGGAACGCCTCGTTCAGGTTCAGCAGGTGCGGCACGATGCCCGGACGCTGCGCGGCTTCTGCGCCGTCGGTGTCGGCCAGAATGTCGGCCACCTGGTTATAGGTCAGGCGCGCGGCCGAGTGCATCACTGCCGGATAGAACTGGTAGGCGGTGACTTCGCCGTCGCTGGTGACGACCATGTCGCACACCAGGCAGCAGCGGTCCACCGCCGGGTTCAGCGAACACAGGCCGTTGGACAGCTTCTCGGGCAGCATCGGGATCACGCGGCGCGGGAAGTAGACCGAAGTGCTGCGCTCGATCGCGTCGGCGTCGAGCGCATCGTTCGGTTTCACATAGTGGCTGACGTCGGCGATCGCCACCAGCAGGCGGTAGCCGCGGGCGCCGCCCAGGTCGACCGGTTCACAATAGACCGCGTCGTCGAAGTCGCGCGCGTCTTCGCCGTCGATGGTCACCAGCGGCACGTCGCGCAGGTCGACACGGTCCGCCAGGTCGGCGTCGATCACTTCGTTCGGCAGGCGCGCGGCCTGCTTCAGTGCCGGCGGCGAGAACACGTGCGGCACGCCGAACTTGCGCACCGCGATCTCGATTTCCATGCCTGGATCGTCGAGCTCGCCGAGCACTTCGACGATGCGGCCGGTCGGCTGCTGGAAGCGGCCGGGCTGCTCGATCAGCTCGACGCTGACCACCTGCCCTGCGCGCGCCTTGCCGGGCGAGCCCACCACCAGGATGTCCTGGCTGATGCGCTGGTCTTCCGGCGACACGATCCACACGCCGCCTTCATTGAGCAGGCGGCCGATGATGTGGGTGTTGGCGCGCTCGACCACTTCGACGATCGACCCCTCGAGGCGGCCGCGGCGGTCGGTGCCGGTGACGCGCGCCATCACGCGGTCGCCGTTCAGCACTTTCTGCATCTCGCGGTCGGACAGGAAAAGGTCGGGGCTGGCGTCTTCCGGGATCACGAAACCAAAACCGTCGCGATGCGCACTGACGCGCCCGGCGATGAAGCCGGATTGGTCGGCCAGCTGGTAAGTGCCGCTGCGGTCGGAACGGATCTGCCCGTCACGCTCCATGGCGTTCAGGCGGCGGCCGAGTACTTCCTGCGCGGCAGGCTTGACCTTCAGGGCACTTGCCACGGCGACCGCATCGAGCGGGCTGCTGGCATCGCGGAAGACGGCGAGGATTTCCTCGCGGCTTGGAATGGTATGAGTAGGTTGCTTCAAATCGATTCTTTTTTCTTGTGGCCGTTAATTCGGCTGCGTTTTAAGTCGCAGCACTAAATGGCTGCGGTTCCATGTTCATGAATGGCGGTCGACTCCCTCGCCACACATATGAGGGAGCGCCTGCGCCAGGCTTGATTGACACCTTGACAGGCGTAGTGTAACGGAGGTCTATCCGATTCGCCTAACGTGGCGTGCTCGCGTATCGGCAGCACCCCGCGCAGCACGCCGCCGACCCCTTCCTGTCATGAACTTCACGTTGGGTCTTTGACTATTGAAAATGATCCGCTATAATCTCGGTCTCTTCAGCAACGGTGGCAACATCGAAGCGAGGAAAACTGCAGTAGCAGGCAGTGCGTTCGCCGCGATGACCGACAAATGTTGATCTAGCGGAAAATGTCAAAGCCTGATATTTTAGCAGAGTTGATACGGCAGTGCCCACGTGGCGGAATTGGTAGACGCGCATGGTTCAGGTCCATGTGCCGCGAGGTGTGGGGGTTCGAGTCCCTCCGTGGGCACCAAGATCAATGTAGGGTGGACATTTATGTCCACGCGGAAGTAAAAGCAGTGTTAGCAGCATGTATGCCCACGTGGCGGAATTGGTAGACGCGCATGGTTCAGGTCCATGTGCCGCGAGGTGTGGGGGTTCGAGTCCCTCCGTGGGCACCAAAAGCTACCGTTGTAAAAGCAGTATCGTAGGGTTGGCAGGTCTCCTGCCGACGCGGAAGTAAGAGCAGTGTCAGCAGTATTATGCCCACGTGGCGGAATTGGTAGACGCGCATGGTTCAGGTCCATGTGCCGCGAGGTGTGGGGGTTCGAGTCCCTCCGTGGGCACCAAAAGCTACCGTTGTATGAGCAGTATCGTAGGGTTGGCCTAGGCGGCGCCGCAGTTCCCCGCCGACGCGGAAGTAAAAGCAGTGTTAGCAGCATGTATGCCCACGTGGCGGAATTGGTAGACGCGCATGGTTCAGGTCCATGTGCCGCGAGGTGTGGGGGTTCGAGTCCCTCCGTGGGCACCAAAAGCTACCGCGCAGTAAAAGCAATACCTAGATGCAGTACCGTTGTGAATGCAGTATCAGTGCCCACGTGGCGGAATTGGTAGACGCGCATGGTTCAGGTCCATGTGCCGCGAGGTGTGGGGGTTCGAGTCCCTCCGTGGGCACCAAACTCTACCGAACAAGTTTGACGGACCGCGTGTCCCGCAAAACGCCGTAACCTTTGCAAAAGGGTTACGGCGTTTTGCGTTGTGCGCTGCCCTTTCGTATTCAATGCGCCGCCAGGTCATCCAGGATCGGACATTCCGAACGCGCATCGCCATGGCACGACGCCGCCAGCGTTTCCAGCGTGCGCCGCATCGCCTCCATCTCCGCGATCTTGCGGTTCAATTCCCTGACATGCGACTGCGCCAGCGCGCGCACGTCGGCACTGGCGCGTCCCTTGTCTTCCCACAGCGCCAGCAGGCTGCGGATCTGTTCCAGCGAAAAACCCAGCGCCCGCCCGCGATGAATGAATTGCAGCACGCGCACGTCGTGCTCACCATAGACGCGGTAGCCGGCATCGCTGCGCCGCGCCTCTTTCACCAGGCCGATCGACTCGTAATGCCGGATCATCTTGGCCGTCACGCTTGACGCGCGCGCGGCCTCGCCGATGTTCATGTTTGAAAGGTGACAATGGCCATCGTGCATGAGGGTTCCTCCTGTTGTATTCAGGCGCAGGATACACCTTCCAACGATGGCAAGGTCAAGTCGGGGCTTGACTTGGCAGCCTGATGCGCACAGCATGGGCACCATGCAGATCTTCCGTCTTACCGCATGCATCGCGGCATTCGCCATGGCCGCCGCTTCCGTCAACGCCGCTCCCGCTTCCTACTACCAGTGGCGCAGCAAATCCAACGGCCACCTGACTTGTTCCCAGACCCCGCTCGGTGAAGGCTGGGAACGCGCCAGCGGTCCGTATCGGGACGCGCGTTGCGAAAAACTTATTGTTGTTAAATAATGAAAGCGGAAGACGCCCGTCTTCCGCCACAATCATTGCGCTTTTGCGCAGACAACAGCGCAACCACGCCAGGAGACACGCATGTTTACCAGCCCGGAGCAGTTCGCCAACGCCACCAAGACCTTGTTCGACCTGCAGATGCAGACCTTTAACGCCGTCGCCAGCAAGACGGTCCAGGGCGTCGAGCAGGTCGTGAACCTGAACATGAACGCGGCCAGGAGTTCGATGGACCGCACCCTCAACGCCGGCCGCGACATGGCCCAGGCCGGCAACCCGAAGCAGGCGCTCGATTCGCTGGCCTCGACCCTCAAGCCCGACCTGAGCAACGCCGCCGAATACAGCGCCCGCCTCAAGGCCATCATCGACGAGATGCACGACGAGTTCCGCAACGCCGCCGATACCCACGTGGCCGAAGCCAAGAACACGCTGTCGGCGCTGATCTACGACGTCACCCGGAACGTCAAGCCGGGTTCCGAGAACGCGGTCGAGATCATCAAGGCCGCGATCGAGAATGCCTTCAAGGGCTACGAGCAGGTGAATCAGGCCACGCGCCAGGCCGTGCAGAACGTGGAAGCGCAGTTCGAACGCGCCAGCTCGATGGTGACGCCGGCCGGCGCCGCGAAACCTGCGGGCGACGGCGGCGCGTCCCAGTAATCTTCCAGCAAACCTCCTACCCGGCGCCCGCTTGCGGTGCCGGCTCGATCCCCAGCAAGTCTTCCAGCCGCGCCAATGAGGCGTCGTCCTTGATCACCGAACGCAGCCAGGCGTGCAGCGGCTGTTCGCCCCAGCGCGCCGCCTTCTCGGCCAGGTAGGCCACCGGGCTATGCGGCTCGGTGCGGCGGAAGAATTCGGCCACTTGGCGCAGCTGGGCCAGGGCCTGGTCGCGGTGCTGGACCGTGCCTTCGCTGCGCGCCAGGGATGCGACCGGCTGTGCAGCGCCGACCGTCATCTGGCCTGACGGCGTTTCCTCAACGCCGGCCGTCGGCAGGCCTGGTTTGACCAGGTCGATCACATCCTGCAGCGCCGCGCGTGCGCTGCCGAAGCTCGGACCGTCGACGCCCAGCACGGCGTCCACGGTTTGTTCCAGCCGAGTCAAGGCCGCCAGGCACGCTTCGCAATCTTCAAACAGTGCGTGGCACGCCGCCGGCTTGAAGCGAGCGCGCACCGTTTCCAGTTCCGCCGTCGCTTCCGGCCCGCGGGCGCGCGCCAGTTCCCAGGCCTGCAGCGTGAACGCGCTGTCGGCCAGCGGCGTGGTCTTGACCAGCGGCGCCACCCGTCCGGCGATCCAGGCCAGGTTGCCGATGCGGCGTTCATGGCCATCTTCGTCCGGTTGCGGATGCAGGCAGTCCCAGTAGCGTGCGCACAAGGCCTCGACCAGGTTCAGTCCTTCGGCCAGGCCGCGCACGCCGCCCGCCTTGACATTGGCCTCGGCCAGCCACACCGCCAGTTGCAGATCCTTGCTGCGCGCTTCGATCAGCTGGGCGCAGCGCTTGCCGACGAACTTCCAGTCGGCTTCCTTCAGCGCCGTGACCCAGGCGCCCTGCTCCAGCGACGGATCGTCGGCCAGCCGCGCGCGCGCGATCTCGTCGACTTCGGGTGCGAACGCCAGGTCTTCGCCGCAGGGATTGTCCGGCGCGATCGGCGCCAGCAGCATTTCGATGTCCAGCATGGCGCCTCCTTATTCGATCGCGTACTTGAACTTGCCGGCGCGGGTGGCGCCGACCTTGACCCGGGCGATAGCGCCGCCTTCCATCATGCGCGCCAGCACACTGTCCGCGATCTCGGGCAGCAGCGTGCCGTTCAACACGTTGTCGACCGCGCGCGCACCGGAATCGACCTCGGTGCAGCGCGCCAGCACCGCCGACACCAGCGCGTCGTCGTACTCGAACTGCGCCTTATGGTTGGCCAGCACGCGCGCGCCGATGCGCGCCAGCTTGAGGCGGATGATGTTCGACAGCACCTCGTCGCGGATCGGATAGAACGGCACCACGGTCAGGCGGCCGAGGAAGGCCGGCTTGAAGTGCTTCATCAGGGCTGGCCGCAGGAGTTCCGACAGCTGCTCGGGCGTGGGCAGCTCGCTGGCCGGCTTGTTCAGGCAGGCCCCCATCAGCTGGCTGGAACCGACGTTCGAGGTGAGGATGATGATCGTGTTGCGAAAGTCGATCTGGCGGCCTTCGGCGTCGTCCATCACGCCCTTGTCGAACACCTGGAAAAACAGTTCGAGCACGTCGGGGTGCGCCTTTTCGGCTTCGTCCAGCAGCACCACGCTGTAGGGATTACGGCGCACGGCTTCGGTCAGCACGCCGCCTTCGCCATAGCCGACGTAGCCCGGCGGCGAGCCTTTCAGGCCCGAGACGCTGTGCGCCTCCTGGTATTCGCTCATATTGATTGTGACCAGTTTGCGCTCGCCGCCGTACAGGATGTCAGCCAGCGCCAGCGCGGTCTCGGTCTTGCCCACGCCCGAGGTGCCGACGAACAGGAACACGCCCTTCGGCTTGTTCGGGTCGTCCAGGTTGGCGCGCGCGGTGCGCACGCGCTGGGCGACCACACCGCTGCCATGTCTCTGGCCCAGGATGCGTTCGTCCAGCATGGCCTGCAGATTGACCACGGTCTTGATCTCGTCCTTGACCATGCGGCCCAGCGGGATGCCGGTCCACGCGGCCACGATCTCGGCCACCGTGTGGCCGTCGACCTGCACCGGCACCAGCGGGGCTTCACCTTGCAGCTCTTGCAGGCGTTCGGTCAACGCGCGCAGCTCGCTGGTGGCGCCCTGCCCACCGGCTGACTCGAGTTCCGCGCGCAGGCCGCCGATCTGGCCGGCCAGCGCCTGCTCCTCCTGCCAGCGCGCGTTCAGGCCCGATTGTTCGGTGCTGGCTGCGGCACGTTCCTCGGTGAGGATCGCCAGCGCGGCCGGGTCGCCCTGGCCGGCGCGGGCATCGCGCGTCAAGGCGGCGATGCGGGCGTCGCAGCGCTCGATGCGGCGGCTGCAGTCTTCCAGCAACGCGGGCGTCGCGCTCTGGCCCAGCGCCACCTTGGCGCAGGCGGTATCCAATACGCTGATCGCCTTGTCCGGCAGCTGGCGGCCGCTGATGTAGCGGTGCGACAGGCGCACCGCCTCGGTGACGGCGTCGTCGTAGATGCGCACCTTGAAGTGCTGTTCCATCAGCGGCGCCATCGCGCGCAGCATGGCGCTGGCGGTGTCTTCGTCCGGCTCCTCGACCTTGATCACCTGGAAGCGGCGCGCCAGCGCGGCGTCCTTTTCGAAGTACTTCTTGTATTCGCTCCAGGTGGTAGCCGCGATGGTGCGCAGTTCGCCGCGCGCCAGCGCGGGTTTCAGCAGGTTGGCCGCGTCGTTCTGGCCGGCGGTGCCGCCGGCGCCGATCATCGTATGCGCTTCGTCGATGAACAGGATGATCGCATGCGGGCTTTTCTTTACTTCGTCGATCACGTTCTTGAGGCGATTCTCGAACTCGCCCTTGACGCTGGCGCCGGCTTGCAGCAAGCCCATGTCGAGGTTGTGGATTTCGACGCCTTTCAATACCTCGGGCACGTCGCCTTGCGCGATGCGCAGCGCCAGGCCCTCGACCACAGCGGTCTTGCCGACACCAGCTTCGCCGGTCAGGATCGGGTTGTTCTGGCGCCGGCGCATCAGGATGTCGATCGCCTGGCGAATTTCCGGGTCGCGTCCGATCACGGGATCGACCTTGCCTTCACGCGCACGAGCAGTCAGGCAGGTGGTGTACTGATCCAGCGCCGGCGTCTTGCCGGCGGAGGCCTGGGTCAGTTCGGTGGCCGGATCGGCGCCGGCGTCGACGGCGGCTGGCGCTTCTCGCTGCACTTCGACCGAGCCGCGCGTCAGGCGCTCGAGGTCGTGCTTCAGGCGATCCAGCGGGAAGCGCGCGAACAGGCGCGACGCGCGCTGCGCCAATTGCGCCAGCGACGGTTCGGTGAGCAGCGCCAGCAGCAGGTGCGCGCTGCGGATCTGGTTCGGCTGGCCGTTGCCTAACGAGGCGATCAGCCAGGCGTGCTCGAACAGCAGCGGCAGGTGGCGCGAGAACACCGGCGTGCGCGCGCTGCCGGTGGCAAAGCGCGCCACCTCGCGCCGCAGGTCCGCTTCCAGGCCGGTGAGGCTGATGTCGCAGGCGCGCGCGATCGCCGCCAGGTCGCTGCCCGGCTGCTCGATCAGGCCCAGGAACAGGTGCTCGACCTCGACTTCGTAGTGGCCCAGCCCGACGCAGATGCTGGCGGCGCGGGTGGCGGCGGCGCGGGTGGTGTCGTTCAACTTGCCGATCAGGGTCTTCAGGTTGATGTCCATCGTTGGCGGTCCTCCTGGTGGATGGTTGCGATGCGCGCGCGGCTAGCCACGCGGCGCCCGCACGGTCTTGCGGATTTCGTAGTGCAGCGACGAAGGCTGCAGCACGGCGTTGAAGCTGACCGGTTCCTGCACGTTGTCCAGCGCAAGGCGCGCCTGGATCGCGATGTGCAGGCGGTTGACGTCGCCCGCGTCCTGCTCGAGCGTGGCCTTGACGGCGCGCAGGCGCGGTTCATGGGTGGCGATGGCGTCCTCGATGCTGGCGCAGACCGCGGCGCGGTCGGCGGCGCTGGTCAGGCACAGCCCGGCGAAGTCGATCACGCCGTAGCGCAGAATCGAACCACGCGCGGCCGGATAAGCATCCAGCGTGGCGGCATCAAACGCGATGCGGGTATTGAGCAGCGCTTCCAGGTCGCGTGCGACGCCGTCCTTGAGCTGCTCGATGTTGACCGGTGCGCCCGGAGTGGCGGCGCCCTCCCCACGCTCGCGCATCAGGCGATCGAGCAGGCCGGGCGTGAAGCCTTTCATGCTGCCTCCGGAAGGTCGCGGGGAATCGAGAAAGCGGATGGGAGAAAAAGCGGCGGCCGCCCGGCCGCCGCGGTGATGCCGGCGAATGCCGGATCAGACGATCTTGTTGGTCGCCAGGTCCCAGCCGCCCGAGGTGTTGCCGCCGGCGCCGCCGGTGACCTTTTGCTGGGTGTACTTCCACTTCACTTTCGAGAACTTCAGGCCCACCGATTCGGCGATGATGGTGCCTTCTTCGACGCTCGGGTTGATGCCGCCGATCAGGACGTTTTCCAGCTCGATCTCGAAGTACTTGATGCGGTCGCCCTGGCCGTCGGCGCGCATGAATTCGAGCTTGGCTTTGGGGATCGTCTTGCCGGCCGAGCAGGTCTGCAGCAGGATCGGCGAGGCCAGGTCGGCCAGCTTGGTCAGCGTGATCTCCTGGTGCTCGCAGCGCTCGGCGGTGTGGCCGCCGCCGGTCGACGCGGTGGCCGAACGCGGTTGCGACACGCCCCATTTCACGGCGGTGCACTCGATCCAGTCCTTGTGCTTGTCGTCCATCGATTCGCCCTTGATCCCATCGATCTGCAGGTACACGTCAATTGCCATGTTCTACTCCAAGGTTAATTACTGCACGGGTTGAAAAACTCAGCTTTTGGTCGACTGCGGAAGCTCCGCGACCAACCGGAGCGAAACGGAAAGTTCATCGAGCTGGAAGTGCGGGCGCAGGAACGACACCGCGCGGTACACGCCGGGACGGCCCGGTACTTCCGACACCTGCACGCTGGCTTCGCGCAGCGGGAACTGGGCCTTCTGGTCCTGGCTCGCGTTATCGTCGAGCAGGACGTACTGGGTCAGCCAGCGGTTCAGGTAATCCTCGACGTTGGAAGCGGCGGCGAAGCTGCCGATCTTGTCGCGCATCATGGCCTTCATGTAGTGCGCGATGCGCGAGACGGCGAAGATGTACTGCAGCTGCGAGGACAGCACGGCGTTGGCGTTGGCCGCTTCGTTGCTGTACTTGCGCGCCTTCTGCGCCGACTGGGCGCCGAAGAACGCCGCGTACGAGGTGTTCTTGCAGTGCACCAGCGAGATGAAGCCGAGGTCCGACAGTTCCTTCTCGCGGCGATCGGTAATCGCCACTTCGGTCGGACACTTCAGCGCCACCTCGCCCTCGTCGGTTTTGAACGTGTGGGTCGGCAGGTTCTCGACCAGGCCACCGCCTTCGACGCCGCGGATCGCGGCGCACCAGCCATAGTCCTCGAACGCGTGCGTCAGACGCACGCCGAAGGAGTAGGCCGCGTTGCACCACAGGTACTTGGAATGGTCGCTGCCGTCGACGTCTTCGACATAGTTGAAACCGTCGACCGTCATGCCGTCGGCCGGGTGGTACGGCAGGCGGCCCAGGAAGCGCGGCAGCGTCAGGCCGACGTAACGCGAATCCTCGGACTCGCGAAACGCCTTCCACCTGGCGTATTCCGCGGTGTCGAATACCTTGGCCAGGTCGCGCGGTTTGCCCAGGTCGCCGAAGCTCTCGACCCCGAACAGTTCCGGATTGCTGGAGGTGATGAAGGGCGCGTGGCTGGCCGCGGCCACGTGCGACATCTGCTCGAGGAAATAGATGTCTTCGGGCTGGCGCGAGATCTCGAAGTCGCCGATCAGGGTGCCGTAAGGGGCGCCACCGAAGGTGCCGAATTCTTCTTCGTAGATCTTCTTGAACATGGTGCTCTGGTCGAACTCCATGGCCGACTGGAAGTCCTTGACCAGTTCGCGCTTGGACGCATTGAGCATGCGGATCTGCAGGTTGGTGCTGGTGTTGCTGTTCTTGACCAGGTATTGCAGGCCGGTCCAGCTGCGCTCGAGCTTCTGGAATTCGGGCGCGTGCATGATGCTCGATAACTGCTCCGAAATCATGCGGTCCAGTTCCGCCAGCCGCGCGTCGATGGTGGCCGACAGGTTGGAGGACATCACCATCGTCCCCTGCATCACCTGGCTTACCAGTTCGGAGATCAGGTCGCGCGCGCGTTCGTGTTCGCTGCTCGAACGCGCCACCCGGCTTTCGGCCACGATCTGGTCCAGCAGCGAGGTTTCCAGTTCCGGCGCTGCTGCGATATTGCTCGATTCGAGTACCGCCGCCATCTCACTCCTCCTTTGCCCCGCCTTGCTTGCGCAGGCTGTCGAGTTTCTCGGTGTTGCCCAGCACTTCGGTCAGGATGTCCTCCAGCTTGTCGTTGCCGGCCAGCTTGTTGCGCAGGTCGGCCAGCTTGGTGCGTGCTTCGAGCAGCCCGGCCAGCGGCGCCACCTGGCGCACCACGGCTTCGGGACGGAAGTCGTCCATCTCGCGGAACTGCAGCTGCACGCTGAACTGGCCGCCCTCGTCGGACAGGTGGTTGTCGACCTTGAAGCTGGCCACCGGCGCCACGGCGCCCAGCACCTCGTCGAAATTGCCGGCGTCGACGTTGACGAACTTGCGGTCCTTGAGGCGCTTCTTCTCGACGTTCGGATCGTTGCCGAAGTCGCCAACCACGCCGACCACGAACGGCAGCTCCTTGTTTTCGATGGCGTCGCCGATCTCGACGTCGTAGGTCATCTGCACGCGCGGCGCGCGCACCTTCTGCAAGCGCTTTTGCACGCTTTCGTTCTTGGCCATGGCGACTCCAGTGGATTGAAGCGGGATTGAAAAGACCGGCCAGGCGCCGGCCCGGGTTTTATTTCAGGACGTCGAACGGGCTGCCGCTACCGGCGGCGGGCTTGGACTGGCCTGCGACCGCCGGCTGCGACGGGGTGGCCTTGCGCGCCGGCGGGTCCTTGCGCACGGGCTGGCGCGACGACACCAGCACTTCTTCACCCAGGCTCGAACGCAGCAGCTTGGCCAGGTCTTGCGCTTCGCTGCGCACCGATCCCTGCAGGTTGTTCTTGCGGGTCAGGTCGGCCAGCGCCTTGCTGGCCACGCGCAGGCCGCTCACGGCCAGGATGCTGTAGGCCAGGGTGTCGTCGGGGTCGCGCGCCAGCGCTTCCTGGGCGTTGCTGATCGCTTCGCCGTACTGGGTGGCGTCGAAGCGGATCTGGGCCATGCGCACCCACGGTTTCTTGTCGACCGGGTGCGCCACGCTGGCCGACTTGAGCAGCGACACGGCTTTTTCGCTCTGGCCGGAAGCCAGCGCGGCGTCGGCTTCGGCGTAGATGTTGGGGGACACGGCGGCGCGCTTGGCGCTCGTATCGGCATTCGGGGTTTCGCACCCGGCCAGCGCGGCAGCGGCGGCCGCGGCGAACAGCACGGGTATCAGGCGATGGCGGATCATGCTCGGCTCTCCAGGGGTGTGAACAAGCCACCATTATTCGCATCGCGTCTTCATCGAAATTGTGCCTCGTCAATGATTGGAAAGTTCCCGCTAGGGTGTGGCATACGCGTCGCACTTGCGCCGCGTCAGTGCTGCTGCCGGTCGGCTCAGGTTCAATCCATCGCTGGTGCGCGCCAAACATTCCAAGGAGAAAGCATGACCACCTTCCGTCCGACCGTTCCGCTGTGCTGTCTGCTGCTGGCCACCGTGCTGGGCGGCTGCGGCGGCGGCGCGCTGGAAGCCATCGGGCTGCGCAAGCCGCCTGAACTGCCCGAACTGCAAAAGCCGCCGCGCAACGTGCCGCTGCGGCTGCACGCGGCGCAGCGCCTCAACGTCGACGAACGCGGCCGTCCGCTGGCGCTCGCGGTGCGGGTCTACAAGCTGCGCCAGAAGGACGCGTTCGAGGCGGCGCCGTTCGCCGCCTTTCTCACCCCGCAAGCCGAGCGCGAGAGCCTGGGCAACGACCTGGTCGAGGTGCGCGAGATCATGCTGGTGCCGGGCCAGCGTTACGAAAGCGTGGAAAAAGTCGGGCGCGAAGCCGGCGTGGTCGGCGTGGTGGCCCTGTTTCACCGCCCGGCCGGACAGCGCTGGCGCACCACGATCAGCGCCGCCGACGCCGAACGCGACGGCGTCAACATCGGCTTGTACGGCTGCGCGATGGGGCTGAGCGGCGTTGGCGCCAGCACCGCCTCGGTCGCTTCCGTGCGCTGTCAATAAGCTGCAACACCCTCCTGTAATCCAGACTAACCGAGCGAGGCCGACGTGAGCATGCCATCCAAGGTCTTATGGGGCGAAGGATTGTTCCTGCGCCCCCAGCATTTCCAGCAGCAGGACCGCTACCACGAGGCGCGGCTGAACCAGACCGCCTGCGCCCTGCATCCGTATTGCTGGGGCGTGCGGCGCCTGAGCATCGACCTCGACGCCCTGCGCCACGACGTGCTGCGCATCGACGAACTCTCGCTGCTGTTCCCGGACGGCGAGGTGTATCGCGCCCCGGGCGGCGATCCGCTGCCGCTGCCGGTGCGCCTGGGCGAGCTGCCGGGCGCGCCGCAGACCGTCACCTTCCACGCCGCCCTGCCCTCGCTCAAGACCCACGGCGAAAATTGCAGCATCGGCGACGACGAGGTCGACTTTCCGGATGCGCCGACGATGCGCTACGGTCGCCATGAGCGCGAGACCCAGGACCTGTACACCCAGGCTGCCGATGCGCCGGTGACTTACCTGCGCAAGACGCTGCGCCTGGTGCCCGAGAGCGAGGCGCTGGAAGCCTACGAAAGCTTTCCGCTGCTGCGCCTGCGCCGCGTCGCGACCGGCGGCTTCGAGGTCGATCCCGGCTTCATCCCGCCCAGCATGTCGATCGACGCCGTCAGCGGGCAGGCGGCCGGCCTGCATACCGGCCTGGCGCGGCTGATGGAAAAGCTGCTGGCCAAGGTCAACGCCCTGTACGGCGACCTGCGCGAGCCAAGCCGCAACGTGGTCGAGATCCGCGGCGGCGACGTCTCTTCGTTCTGGCTGCTGCACACGGCCAGCGCCGGCTACGCCGCCCTGGCGCATTACCTGCACCACCGCGAGCTGCATCCCGAGCGCCTGTACGGCGCCCTGCTGCAGCTGGCCGGGGGCCTGATGACCTATTCGCGCAGCTACCGGCTGGAAGACCTGCCCTCTTACGTGCACGCCGATCCGGGGCCGCAGTTCGCGCGCCTGGACGGCATCATCCGCGACCTGCTCGACACTGTGATCTCGTCGCGCTACTTCACCATTGCCCTTCACAAGGACCGTCCCAATTACTATTTGGGCGCGCTCGACTCGGGCCGCATCAACCTGCAGACCACGCTCTACCTGGCGGTATCGGCCGACATGGCGGCGCTCAAGCTGGTGGAAGCAGTGCCGCTGCAGTTCAAGATCGGCGCGCCGGAAGACGTCGACAAGTTCGTGCTGTCGGCGCTGCCGGGGGTGAAGCTGGTACATGCGCCGCAGGTGCCGGCGGCGATTCCGGTACGGCCCGATACCTATTATTTCGTGCTCGAGAACCGCGGGGCGCTGTATGAATCCATGCTCAAGTCGCAGTCGATCTCGATCTATGTGCCGGGCGGGCACGGGCCGGGCGGACCGCCTCCCACCGCCCACGGTATTGGTGGCCACGGCGGCCACGGCGTGGCGCACGCGCTGCACACTGCGCCCGGGATCCGCGACCTGCGGCTCGAACTGATCGCGGTGTCGGCATGAACGCCTTCATCGAGCGCCGCGCCGCGCCGGCAGGCGACCAGGGGGCCAGCCGTGTGCAACGGCTGGTGGACATCATGTATGAGGGTTTCTATGCGCTGTTCCTGCTGCAGAACGGCTGCGGGCCGCAGGACAAGGGCGCGTTCGCGGACAACATGACCGCGTTCCTGGCCGACGTCGACCGCAACGCCAAGGGCCTGGGCATCGCGGCCGAGGACGTGACGGCGGCCAAGTATGCCTTCTGCTCGGCGGTGGACGAGATCATCCTGCGCTCCAGCTACGAAGTGCGCGAAGCGTGGGAGACGCGCCCGCTGCAGCTGCGCGTGTTCGGCGACCAGCTGGCGGGCGAGCATTTCTTCAACCGGCTGGAAGACCTGCGCGCGCGCGGCGCCCAGCACGTCGAGGCGCTGGAAGTATTCCATATGTGCCTGCTGCTCGGCTTCCAGGGCCGCTACGCGCTCGACGGCCACGACAAGCTCGATTACCTGATCGCGCGCCTGGGCGACGAGATCGCGCGCATGCGCGGCCGCACGCGCGGCTTCGCGCCGCATGCCGAGCGGCCGGACCAGGTGGTCAACCGGCTGCGCAGTGATCTGTCGCTGTGGGTGCTGGGGGCGGTGTTCGCGGTGGTGGGACTGGGTGGGTATCTGGGCTTGCGCACCGTGCTGGGACGCGAGACCGAGAGCACGCTGGCGCAGTACAACGACCTGGTGAAGCTGCCGCCGCGGGCGGCGTATGTGACGATTACCTTGCCGTGATCGGAATGACCGGAATATCGGCCAGCGTCATTACATTATTAGCATAAGCACGTCGTCCCCGCGAAGGCGGGGACCCAAGTCCGTTGCGTACCAGCTGCGTTATAAACTGCCGGGCAGGCGTGCAGACTTGGGTCCCGCCTTCGCGGGGACGACGGTTTTGAGGATACGTGCTACGCGATGCAATACCGGCGCGCGTAGTACTCCGGTCGCTACTGAATCACCTTGAACTCAATCCTGCGATTCCTCGCCTTCCCTTCCGGCGTCCGGTTATCCGCCACTGGCCGATCCGGTCCCTCCCCCGACACCGCGATCGAATCCGCCGCAATCCCCAGTCCCACCACATACGACTTGACCGCCTCGGCGCGCGCCTGGCTGAGCGACAGGTTGCCGGCGCGCGAGCCGGCGTTGTCGGTGTGGCCGATGACCTCGACCCGCACGCCCCTGAGCTTGCGCAGCGCCGCCGTCATCTGGTCCAGCACCTCGATCCCGGCCGGCGTCAGCGCCGCCTTGCCCGACTCGAACTCGATGATGCGGTCGGCCAGCGCCGTGTCGAGCACCGCCTGCTGCGACTGCACCACGCGCAGCCCGTTGTTGACGGTGTAGGTCGGGTTCAGGCTGGCCGCGATCTCGGCGGCGATGCGCTGGCGCTGGGCTTCGTCAAGGACGTCGCCGCGCAGGCTGACGTTATTACCCTCGACCTTCAGCTGGCCGCCCTTCACCAGGCGCAGGTTGGGCCCGATCAGGCGCCCGAGATACACGTTCCAGTTGGCCGGGGTCGACACCGCGCCCACCGACAGCTGGTCGACCACGCGCCCGGCGCCGTACAGCGCGCGCAGGCGCTCCAGCAGCGCCGCCTTGCTCGCCTCGTCGGCGACCATGCCGCTGACCACCACCGGCGCTTCGGCAGCGCCGCCCTGGGTCACGGCCGCCGCCTGCGGATCGGCATGCGCGGCGCCGGCGGCCAGCCAGGCCGCCATCAACAACAAAGAAGTTTTCACGTCATGCTCCAATGAAGGTCTTCATGAACAGGTCGCGCGCCAGCGACAACGGCAGGTCGGGTTGGGCCAGGTGGCTGGCCAGCACGCGCACGTCGGCGTCGAACTGCAGCTGCTCGTCGATCCAGTCGGTGTCGCGCAGGTGCACCTGGAATTCCTGGCCCACCAGCGGGTCGATCAGCGCGCGCAGGGTCTCGGCCAGGGCGGCGCAAAAGCCCACCACCAGCACCGGACGGTCTTCCTGGCGCGTGACGAACAGCGCCAGGTCGAACTGGGCGCGCCGCAGGAACGGCGCGATCAGCTCCATCCAGAACGCCGCGACGGGGTAGCGCGCCGCGCTGTCCTGCGGCAGCGGCAGCACCAGGCTTTTGTGCAGTTCGGCCGGCTGGCTGTGCATCACCGGCTGCAGCAGCAAACCCAGCGCCAGCACCAGGCGCGCCACGCCGGGGCGCCCGAGCAGCGCGTCGAGCGAGCCGAGCGTGCCGTGCTCCATCCAGCGCGCCAACCCTGCTTCGTCGCCCAGGCCGATGGCACTGTCGGCGATCGCCTGCAGCCACGCGGCCGGATCGGCCTCGCCCAGCACTTTGGGGCAGATCTCTTCCAGGAACACCCACAGCGGCGCGAACGCCAGCGGACAGCGCGTCACGAACGCCGCCGGGTCGTTGACGGCCAGCGTGCGCGTGGCCAGGAACGGGAAGCGCCGCCCGGACTGGTCGTGGCTGGCCAGCAGGTGGCCGGCCACCGCGTGATGGCGCGCCGGTCCGACCAGGGCAAAGCTCACCGGCGGCATGGCGTCGTAATGGAAGCGCCAGCGCGCATCCGACGGCAACAGGGTCATGACCTTGGCCAGCCAGCCGTCGAGCATGCCCATCACGGCGGCGTCGTTGGCCAGCTTGACGAAGTCGGCGCGCGCCGGCACCTTGCCGAAATAGCCGATACGATCCGGGCGCATCACTGGACTCCCGCGCTGGCCAGCGCCGGCGCATTCGCCGGGGCGGGAGTAGGAGCGGGATCCAATGCAGGAGCGGCATCGCTACGCCCGACGATCGCCTGCGGCAGGCGCAGCCCGCGGAAGCCCTGGCCGCTGCCGGCACTGGCGCCGCCCGACTGCGGACTGCTGACGATCTTCAGGTCGACCGCCACCGACACGTTGTTGGCGCTCCAGCGCAATTCATGCACCCCCTCTTCCTTGCGCTTGCGCTGAGCCGCTTCGAACAGGCGCTGCAGGCCGAACTGGCCGGGCTGGTTGAACAGCTCCACGGTGCGCCCGTCGAAGGTCACCGCCGATACCCGCGCGCCGGCCATGCCCTGCGGTCCCGGGTGCACCATATTGGTCCAGCTGGGCGGCGTGTTGCGGTAGCGCAGCTGCTGGCCGTCGATCTCGATCGTGTATTCGAGGGTGCCGGGCGCCGCCAGCGGCAGCACCTGGAACACGGTCTGCGCCGCGCCGCCACTGGCCACGCCGTTGTTCGACAGCGGCGCCACCCAGCCCGGGAAGCTGGCCACCGCCTGCGGCGCCAGTGCGATGCCGATGTCGGCCCAGGTGCGCGCCGCCAGTACGTCGCCGCGCCGTACCACGAGCGGCCCCATCGAGGTGTTCACGAATTTGGCCACCGCGCCTTCCGGCCCGAACACCTGGCCGATCTCGCCCGGCGTGGCTTCGACGCTGGAGCCGGCGCTGAACGGATACTTGGTGGCCAGCGTGCGCGTGAACGGCTCGACCACCTGCGCCTGCCAGGTCTTGTTGATCTCGGCCTCGGACGGCAGCACGATCATGGCGAAGGTCTGGGTCAGCGGGCGCACCAGCAAGGGCCGCAGCGCGCCCTTCTGGCTGTCGCTCATCCCGGTCAGCATCTGCTCGTCGACGTAGCGCAGCGCGTCGGCCAGTTCCGAGCCGCTGCCTTCGAGCGTCTGCTGCATGAACTGCTTGGCGCCGGGGCCGGGGTCGCCCTGGTTCTTCAATTGATTGAGGCGCGTACGCAGGCGAGACAGCGCATCGAGGTAGCCGGTCATCAGTGATGCTTCCCGCTCGCGCGCCCCGACCAGGCGCGCCACGCCGGCGAACTCGCGCCCGATCGGCCCTGCGCCCTGCGCCTGGCCCTGGGCCATGAGGGCTACCGGATCGACGGTATCGGCCAGCGTGCGCGCATCCGACGGTGCGCGGCGCAGGATCACTTCCTTGACCCACCCGATCACGCCACGCTCGGTCTTGCTCATCGCGGCGCGCGGGGCGCCCGGGTTGTCCCACACCGTCTCGTCGTAGATCGTGCGCAGCAGCTTGGCGATGGGCGAGGATTGCGGGTCGCCCAGCCGGTTCATGGCCTGCACGCTGGCGTCAAATCCGCGCAGGTCGGCCACCGCCACGCCCTGCACGAACTTGACCCACTCGCGTGCGTAATCCGCCTTGTACAGGTCGATCAGCGTTTTCTGGATCAGCTCCGGGCTGCCTTCCAGCGTCAGGTCGTCGCGCGCGGTGGTTTTCAACACCCAGTCGACCGTGTTCAGCTCTTTGTTGGAGGCTTCGCGGATCGCGCCGGCCACGAACTTTTCCCAGGCCGCGCGGGTGAAGGCGCCGCTGACCGCATGGCTGCCTGCCACCAGTCCCGCATCCTGTTCGCCCACGATGCGCGCCACCGTCACCGCCGGGAAGCGCGTCGCGGCGCGGGTCTTGATGTCGGCGTAGACGCGTTCGCGCGCCGGCGTGCCGCGCACCACCCGGCGCAGGTGTTCGCGCGTGGTGTCGAGCAGGCCGAGTTTGAGGGTCATCTGCGGCCAGGCCGGATCGTTGATCTGGTCAAGATGGAAGCTCAATAGCCGCTCGGCGCTGCGGATCATCTGCTCGCGCGGCATGCTGCCGCGGTTCGCTTCCAGCCAGCCGCGCCAGTAGCGGGTCAGCTGGTCGTTCAGGTGGCCCGGTTCGGCGTGCCGTTTATCGCCCAGCATCAGGTAAGTCTTGAGGGCGTTGTAGGCATCGCCAACATTGGTGGGCGAGGCGTCCTGGTAGGGCTGACCCGGCTTCGGAGGCGCAGTCGGCGCCTGGGCATTGGGGTCGAGCGCGGCGGCATTGTTGTTCACCTCCGTCAGCATCGACTCCAGGGCCGCGGTCACCGGCTCCACCATCACCGCACGCACGCCGGCGAAGTATTCGTCACGCAGCTTGCGCTCGAGGGTCTCGCCCTGGTACAGGCCGAAGGTCAGCGCCAGCGGCTGGTCTTGGGCATAGCGATCCAACTGTTCGATCCGGTCCTGCAGGATGTCGAGCGCCTCCAGGCGCGACTGCAGGTCGATGCGTCCGGCCTGCAGCTTCTGCACCTTCTCCAGGTCGGACTGCACGTTGGCCACCAGCTGGCGGTTACCCATGTACGACCACGACCAGCTGCCCATCGCGCACCCCAGCACGACCGTGGCGGCGAAGAAGGCGCCCACCTTCCAGCGCGCCGCGGACGGATTGGTGTAGCGCTTGACCAGCTCGCGGTCGGCGAAGATCACCTTGCGGAACAGGTCGAGCAGGAAGAAGCCGGACTGCTCGCCGGCGCTGTCGGGCGCGGCGCTTTTTTGTTCCTGCAGCGCCAGGTCGAAGCGGCTCGCCACGCGCCGGCTCGACAGGTCTTGCACGCTGCCCTCCTGCAGCGCGCTGGTGAAGTAGAAGCCGCGGAACACCGGCTTGAACTGGTAGGTGTTTTCTTCGAACAGGGTGGCCAGGAAGGCGCGCAGCGGGGTCTTGATCGCCGCGAATTCGAGCGGGAAGGTAAACACGCCGGGCCGCAGCGCGCTGCTGCGATTCGCCCCCATGCCGGCCAGGCTCATTTCCTTGAGGCCGTCGACCAGTTCCTCGAACTGGCTGTCGAAAAAGCCCAGCACGTCCACCGGCGTTGCGCGCCGGTTGTAGCGCAGCGTGGCGCCCCAGATGCGTTCGCGCTCGGCGCGTTCGGCGCCGTGGAAGAAGTCCTGGAAGCCGGCGATCAGGTCGGCCTTGGTGAACACCACGTACACCGGCGCGTGCACGCCCAGGCGCTCGGTCAGTTCCTGCACCCGGGTGCGCAGGTTCTTGGCCAGTTCGTGCGAGGCGCTGGCCGGTCCCGCCACCAGCTCGGCCACGCTGACTGCGATCAGGATGCCGTTGACCGGCGCCCGGCTGCGGTGCTTGCGCAGCAGATCGAGAAAGCCGAACCACTCGTTGCGATCGTCGTCCTGCACCGAGTAGCGGCCGGCGGTGTCGAGCACGATGCCGTCGGTGGTGAAGAACCAGTCGCAGTTGCGGGTGCCGCCCACGCCCTGCAGCGCCTTGTTGCCGGGGATCGGGAAGGTCAGCCCGGAATGCACGATGGCGCTGCTCTTGCCGGCCGCCGGATTGCCGATGATCATGTACCACGGCAGCTCGTACAACGCCGCGGCGCCGCGCGTCAGGCCCAGCTTCGAGGTCTTGATGGTGGATACCGCTTCGAGCAGGTTCTTGCGCAGCACGGCGACTTCGCCCCTGCCGTCGGCCTCAAGACCGGCGCCGCCCTCGGCCATCGCCGCCAGCAGCTGTCTGGCCTTGCGCGCGCGCCAGGCGCGGCGCAGCATCCACCAGATGGCCCAGCAGGCCAGCAGCATCAGGCCGACGATCGCGCCCCACAACAGACCGACGCCGAGCACTGCGGCGCCGATTACCAGGATGGCCGCGAGCGCGGCGATACCGATCACCGCCAGCACGCGGGTGTCGGTCAGGAACTTCCAGATTCGGGCCATGGCGGGAATAGTGTGGTTGCAAAGCGATTGGACGGGAGCTGCGGTAGATCCAGCAGGAAATGTCGCATGTCGAAGTCAGCCGGCATTTGAGCCGTCGCAACCCCCGCCAGACCGTATCAACGGCGCATCACTGCGCGCATCCGCAACTCGATGTGGCCAAAATCCATCATCTGCCAGCGCCCGCCCCAGGTCAGGCCGAGCGATTCGGCCACCTGGCCGTACAGCTGGTAACCGCGCATCGCCCATGGATCCTTCTCCGAAATCACCAGCTTGCCGTCACGCAGGAAGGCGCAATCGGCGGCCAACCCGTACTGGTGCCAGCTCTGGAATGCGCGCGCATTGGTGACGTGGCCGCCCGCATTGGCCAGCTCGTCCTGGCGCGCCGGGCTGCGGTAACCTTCCAGCAGCGCCATCTCATAGCCGTGCTGTTCCTTCATGATCTTGAATGCCAGCAGCAGCCGCGCGCTGAAGTCGGGATGCAGCAAGCCCCAGTTGCGGCTGGCGTTGACCAGCATCGGCCGCACCAGCTCCACTTCGCGGGTGGTGAACGCGTCCGGCGGCAAGGCCACCGGCGGCACCAGCTGCTCGCCGGCCAGCAGCGCCGCGATCTGCTCGTCGGGCAAGGCGTTGCTGCTTTCATACACCGGCAGCATGCTCGGTTTGCTCAATGCCAGTGCCAGCAGCGATGGCACCAGGATCAGCGGCACCCCGACCGCCAGCAACATGCGGTGACGGCGCGCGCCGTCCACGACACGCACGCGCCAGTCTGTGGCGGCTTCTTCCAGGGCGGCGCCGGACTGCCTGCGCGCGTGATGCCAGGCCGGCGCCCGGCGCGCGAACAGGCCGCGCACGTTGAACACGCCACGCGACATCCATGCGCGTCCGCTCGGGAAAAGCACAAGCCAGATCAGGCCGGATGCAACACAAACGTACAGAAGGGCGATAAAGATCAGCATGGAGGTCCCCAAGATTGTTTCTAATCGGAATCGGAAAAGCCAATCTTAGGAGTGTTGTTGTGCGTCCTTCAGACGAAAATCAAGCTGCCAGCTCGCATCCTCATCATCGCCCCAACCTGATGTCGTCATCGCGCCGCAGTGGCCATGAAGACAGCATCCTGGCCAAGCTCGAGCGCGAGCCGGCGCGCCGTTCGGGCGGGCGCACCGGCGTGCGCCTGGTCTGGTATGGCACCGCCGCCCTGGTCGCGCTGGGGCTGACCGCCACCCTGGCGTTGCTGGCGGCCGACAGCGGCACGCAGACGGTCGAGGTGGCACAGGTCAGCGACAGCGGGCTGGTGCGCATCGGCGGCGCGGTGTCGCAGCCGCTGCAGGAGGCGCAGCCGGGTACCGAAAACGTGCCGGCACCTGTTCCGGCGACGACGTCGGCCCTGATCGTCGACGCCGCGCCCGATCCGGCCCCGCTGCGCATGCTCGTCGGGCCGGACGCCAGGCCGACGCCGGTCAAGGTGGCGCCGGTGATCGTTCCGCCGGCCCCGGTACGGGTAGCGGTGGCGGCGCCGGTGCCCATCAAAAAACCGGAACCGCGGCGAGAAGCCCGTTCCGAACCACGCCAGGAGCGTCGTCCCGAAACGCGCAGCGTGGCCCGGACCGAGGCCCGCTCTGCCCCGAACCGTGCGCGCAATGCCGCCGCCCGCCCCCCGGCACGCCAGGGCGCACGCACGGCGCGCACCATCAACCCGGCCCGCTCGGCCGAACACGACGACAGCGACGTGACGCTGATCTCGGCCGTCATCTATCACGCCAATGGCCACGCCACCGGCGACGGTAGTGACGAAAACACATCCATCTGCGCCGACGACGCCTGCCGCCCCCGCCCGGCACATCAATAACGTGGTAAAAAGTCCGCGCCGCATCCCGGCGCGGCCAAAAGCGCTGGGACTTCGGCGCCGACGGCGTTATACTGTACATAAGCACAGTAGGACGTTCCGTCATGATCAGGGTTCTGGAAAACGAGTTTTATTATCTGGACAATTTCCAGCGCGTTCTCGATTGGATCGGCGAACGCTATGCCGACCTGCTCGACGAAACCGAGCTGGCCTTCCTGGCCGCCTTCCCGACCCTGCCACACAATGCGCGCGCGCTGTTCGTGCGCATGGTGATGCGCAAGGGCGACCTGTTCCGTGCCAGCAAGCTGATGTACGCCGAAATCGGTTGCCCGGTCGACGCCGCCAATCTGCTGCTGGGCACCGGCTGGATCGAGCGTGATCCGGCACTGACGCTGGACGAATTGTTCGACCTGCTGTCCAAACCCGAGATCGCCGAAGCCTTCGGTGCGCGCCTGCGCCACAAGAGCGCGCGCAAGGACCAGCAACTGGCGGCCCTGCGCGAGGCGCTGTGCGACGAACTGGCCGACGCCGACCAACGTCCCTTCTCCGCCTGGTACCAGGATTGCCCCGACACCGCGCTGCGTATTCTGGTGAAACCGCTGTGCGACCGCCTGCGCCTGATTTTCTTCGGCAACCTGCACCAGGACTGGACCGAGTTCGTGCTGTCCGACCTCGGCCTGTTCCGCTACGAGCAGATCGACATCTCGCCCGCCTCGCGCGGCTTCCGGCGCCGCGCCGACGTCGAGCACTACATCCAGCTGCATGCGTGCCGCGAACGCTTCGCCACTGCGCGCGACACCGGCGAGACGGTGGACCAGATCGTGCGCGACGTGCCGCAGCACGCCTTCGGCAACGACTGGCTCGAAAGCCGGCGCGAAAAGCTGCTGTTCCAGATCGGCCAGCACTACGAAAAACTGAAAGACTGGGACGGCGCCTTCGGTGCCTACGCGCGCTGCCGCTTTCCAGGCGCGCGTGCGCGCTCGATCCGGGTACTGGAAAAGCACGAGCGCTTCGACCATGCCTACGAACTGCTGTGCGCCGCCCAGCTTGCCCCCGAAAGCGACGCCGAGCGCCAGCACCTGGCCCGCATCGCGCCGCGCCTGGCGCGCAAACTGGGTCACGCACGCCTGCCGGCGCGGCGCGCCGCCGCGGTCGACCGCATCGACCTGTCCTTGCCGATGCCGCACCTCGACCCGTGGGTCGAAGGCGTGGTGCGCGACCACCTGGCGCAGCAGAGCGCCATGCAGGCGCCGGTGTTCTACGTCGAGAATGCGCTGGCCAACACTCTGTTCGGCCTGCTGTGCTGGCGCGCCGTGTTCGCGGCGATTCCCGGCGCCTTCTTCCACCCCTTCCACCGCGGCCCGGCCGACCTGTACAGCGCAGACTTCCACCAGCGCCGCGCGGCCGAATTCTCCGCTTGTCTGGCCGAACTGGACGATGGCAGCTACCGTGACACCATTCGCCGCAACCATGTCGAGAAAGCTGGCCTGTCCTGCCCCTTCGTGCATTGGGAAGCGATCGACGCCGAGCTGCTCGAACTGGCCCTGCACTGCATCCCGCCGGCGCACCTGCGCAAGTGGTGCGAACGCATCCTGGCCGACGTCAAGGCCAACCGCACCGGCTTTCCCGACCTGATCCAGTTCTGGCCGGATGAAGCGCGCTACACCATGATCGAAGTGAAGGGCCCGGGCGACCGCCTGCAGGACAACCAGCTGCGCTGGATCGAGTATTGCGCGACGCACGGCATGCCGGTCTCGGTGTGCTATCTGCAGTGGGCAGCCGCCGACGGAGAACCCGCATTGGACCAGGCCGCGTGAGCTACACCGTCGCGGTACGGGCGCTGTGCGAATTCACGGCCAAGCAGGGTGACCTCGACCTGCGCTTCACGCCCTCGCCCAGCGCCCAGGAAGGCATCGCCGGCCACGCCGTGGTCGGCGCGCGCCGTGGCGACGGCTACCGCACCGAGGTGGCCCTGTCCGGCGAATGGAACGGCGTGCAGGTGCGCGGCCGCGCCGACGGCTTCGACGAGCGCGAATGCCTGGTCGAAGAAATCAAGACCCACCGCGGCCGCGCCGACGCGATTCCCGACAACCACCGCCACCTGCACTGGGCCCAGGTACGCGTCTACGGCCACCTGCTGTGCGCCGAACTGGGGCTGGAGCGCATCCACCTGGCGCTGGTCTACTACGACATCGGCAGCGGCGTCGAAACCGTGCTGCGCGAAACGCGCGACGCCGCCTGGCTGCAAGCGCACTTCCGCGACCTGTGCGAACGCTTCGCCGCCTGGGCCGCGGGCGAAGCGGCGCACCGCGCGGCGCGCGACGCGGCCCTGGGTGCGCTGCGCTTCCCGCATGCCGACTTCCGTCCCGGCCAGCGCCAGCTGTCCGAAAACATCTACCGCGCCAACGCCAGTGGAAGGTGCCTGCTGGCGCAGGCGCCGACCGGCATCGGCAAGACCGTCGGCAGCCTGTTCCCGGTTCTGAAGGCCTTGCCGCAGCAGGGGCTGGACAAGGTGTTTTTCCTGGCCGCCAAGACGCCGGGGCGGCGCCTGGCGCTCGATGGTGCGGCCAGCCTGTGTCGTACCAGTTCGACCTCCGGGAAAACGATCCCGCTGCGCGTGCTCGAACTGACCGCACGCGACAAGGCCTGCGAGCATCCGGACAAAGCCTGCCACGGCGAGGCCTGCCCGCTGGCCAACGGTTTCTACGACCGCCTGCCGCAAGCCCGCGCCGCTGCCGCCCAAGTGCCGGTGCTGGACCGCGAAGCGCTGCGCGAAGTCGCCCTGGCGCACGAGGTCTGCCCGTATTATCTGGGCAGCGAGATGGCGCGCTGGTCCGACGTGGTGGTCGGCGACTACAACTATTATTTCGACGGCGGCGCCATGCTGTACGCGCTGGCCCAGAACAACGGCTGGAAGACCAGCGTGCTGGTCGACGAGGCGCACAACCTGGTCAGCCGCGCCCGTTCGATGTACAGCGCCCAGATCGACCGCACCGTGCTGCGCCTGGCGCGCGCCAACGCGCCGGGCGAGATCAGGAAGGCGCTCGAAAAAGTCGGGCGCGCCTGGTCGGCGGTCAACAAGGCCGCACCGGCGCCGTACCAGGTGCTGGAATCGCTGCCGTCGAAACTGGTGGACGCGCTGCAAACCGCCGCCAGCGCCGTCAACGAACACCTGGCCGCCTTCCCCGGTCCGCTCGACCCCGACCTGCAGCGCTTCCATTTCGATGCGCTGGCCTTCGTGCGCCTGGCCGAAGCCTTCGGTCCGCACTCGCTGTGCGACCTGTCGCGCGAAGGCATGCACGATCCGCTGCGCGACTCGGTGATCTGCATCCGCAACGTGGTGCCGGCGCCCTTCCTCGGTCCGCGCTTCGCCGCCGCCCACTCGGCCACGCTGTTCTCGGCCACGCTCGGCACCTGGCACTACTGCTGCGACACGCTCGGCCTGCCCGAGAACACGGCCTGGGTCGACGTCGCCTCGCCGTTCAAGGCCAACCAGCTCGACGTGCACGTGGCGCACGGCATCTCGACCCGCTACCAGCAGCGGGCGGCCTCGGTGGCGCCGATCGCGGCCCTGATCGCGCGCCAGTACCGCGAACGCGAAGGCAACTACCTGGCGTTTTTCAGCAGCTTCGACTACATGGACCAGGTGGCGGCGGCACTGGCGCGCCTGGATCCGACGATCCCGTTGTGGCGCCAGGAACGGCGCATGAGCGAGGCCGAGCGCCAGGGCTTCATCGACCGCTTCGCCCCGGGCGGCGCCGGGGTTGGCTTCGCGGTGCTGGGCGGCGCCTTCGGCGAAGGGGTCGACCTGCCGGGCAACCGCCTGATCGGGGCGTTTGTGGCGACCCTCGGCCTGCCGCAGGTGAACCCGGTCAACGAGCAGCTGCGCGAACGGATGCAATCCCTGTTCGGCGCCGGCTACGACTACACCTACCTGTACCCCGGCATCCAGAAGGTGGTGCAGGCGGCCGGGCGCGTGATCCGCACCGAGCAGGATCGCGGCGTGGTGTGGCTGATCGACGATCGCTTCGCGCAGCCGGGTATCCGTTCGCTGATGCCGGCATGGTGGGAACTGGACGCACGCCCGGCGCTGTCAGCCTAGCAGCGCGCGCACCTTCTGGTAGCCGCTGCGGCTGATCGGCAGGCGCACGCCGCCATCCAGCACCGCGCAGTAGTTGTCCTTGCTGACCGGCTCGATCTGCCGCACCGCGCCCACATTCACGACGTACGAACGGTGGATGCGCACGAACAGCGCCGGGTCGAGCTGCGTTTCCAGCTCCGACAAACGCCCGTGCTTCAGGTAGTGCTTGCCCTCGGCGCTGATCTGCACGTAATCGTCCTGGGCCTCGATGTAGTCGATGCTGCTGCTTGCCACCACGTGCACGCGTGCGCCGTCGCGGATCAGGATCCGTTCCAGCGGCTGGTGGCGCGCCGCGGCTTCCTGCACCAGCGCCTGCATCGCCGGCGCCTGATCCCTTGAAGGCATGCGCTGCCGCGCCTGCGTTAGCGCTTCGGCCAGGCGCTCGCGCGAGAACGGCTTGAGCAGGTAGTCCAGCGCATGCACCTCGAACGCGCGCAGCGCGAACTGGTCGTAGGCGGTGGCGAAGATGTAATGCGGCCCGGCGCCGGCCAGTTCCACCACCTCGAAGCCATCCAGCTTCGGCATCTGGATGTCGAGAAAGACCAGGTCGGGAAGCTGTTCGGCGATCGCCTTGACCGCCTCGAAGCCGTTTGCGCATTCGCCGATGATCTCGACGTCGGGGTGCGGCGCCAGGTACTCGCGCAGCAGCGCGCGCGCCAGGTGTTCGTCGTCCACGATCAGTACGCGCATCGCTACTCTCCGGTTTCATAGGGCAGCACCAGGTCCACCCTGAATGACTTCCCGTTCTTGTTCCAGTGCACGCCGGCCTCGATGCCGTAAGCCGCGGCCAAGCGCTGGCGCACGTTGACCAGGCCGATGCCCTTGCCCCTGGTTTCCTTCACCGCATCCGGATCGGCATCGTTCTCGACGCTGATCTTCAATTGCGAGCCGGCGCGTTCGGCACACACGCGTACCGTGCCGCCTTCGAGCAAGCCGCCGATACCATGCTTGACCGCGTTCTCGACCAGCGGCTGCAGGATCATCGGCGGCAGCAGACAACGCTGCGCATCCGCCTCGACCTGCTGCTCGAAGCCCAGGCGCGGCCCGAAGCGCACCGCCTCGATCGCGATGAAGCGCCGCACCAGTTCCACTTCTTCCAGCAGCGTCACCTTGCGGTGCGCTTCCAGCCCCAGGGTCTGGCGAAAGAAGCCGGCCAGCTGCAGCGTCATGTCGCGCGCGCCGGCGGCGTCGATCGCGGTCAGCGCGCTGATCGAGTTCAGGCTGTTGAACAGGAAGTGCGGATCGATCTGGGTGCGCAGCATGCGCAGCTCGGCTTCCTGCGCCAGCAGGCGCGCTTCCAGCTCGCTGCGTTCCAGGCCGCGTGCGCGCTCGAACTCCATCGCCAGATAATGCGCTGCCCCGCTCACCCCGTACAACAGCATCCCGACTCCGAACATCACCGCCGTCAACGGCCGCGACATCGCGACGCTCTGCGTGTGCGGCGCCAGCCACGCGCACAGCGCGGCCCAGGCAGTGCCGGCCACGCACCACAGGAGCGAAGCGATGGCGGCGCTGGCAAAGAACACGCCGAGGATTGCCGGCAAGGGTTTGCGCGCCAGCGGAAATGCGCGGCACAGGTAGTAGGCCGAAAAGCCGCAGGCGCCGGCATATACCAGCACCAGCGGCAGCGTGAACGTGACGGCGGCGCCCGGCGCCACGCCGCCGGTGGCCGCCAGCAGCGCCGCAAGCATCAGGCCCAGCATCAGCCAGGCCGCCAGGTACAGCGCCGCGCTGCGCCGTCGCCAGGCGCCGGCGCCGATCAGCGCAGGTCCATCACTCATCTGCAATCACTCATTTGCCATCAATTCCGTACCTCGACCCCGCCCATGATCGCGTAGCCACGCACGATCAGGCGCTTGCTGTTGTCGGGCGGCGCCACCGTCTTTTCCTCGAACCCGCCCAGGATCGGCGTGCCTTCCAGGATGACCGTCCAATCGGGCGGACACTTGAGCGTCAGGCCGCCCCAGAACGCAAACACGCTGATCACCGCCTCACCCTGGATCGAGGCGCCGCGCAGGTCGAGCGCGCAGCCGCCCATGATGGCCGTGACTTCAGCGCCGCGAAAATCCTGGCTGGTGACGCGTCGCTCGAAGCCGCCCAGCACCGCCACCACGTCCAGCATGCTGTCGGCCGGCGCACCGCCCTTCAGCATGCCGTGCGCCGGACGCCGGCCGCGCAGCGCCTTGGTCACCAAAAAAATGCCCAGACCAATCAGCACCAGCGGCCACACGGTACGCCAGTTAAAGTCGATCACGTCCATCCGGTCCAGCATCATCAGGATGCCGATTCCCACCAGGCCACCGCCCATCAGGACCCCGCCCTGGGTGCGGGTGTCGCACAGCTTGACGGTGCCGGCGATTACGAACACCATCGGCCAGAATGAGAAGGCGCGGTGCATGTCGAGGATGCCCAGGTTATCGAGCAGGAACAGCAGTCCCATGCCGATCACCAGCAGGCCAAGCACCACCTGGCTGGCCATGCCGCGCGACTGCAGTTCATTTTTCATGGTGGTTCTCCATGCGCGCGGCCATGCGGTTGTTGTTGAAGCGGCGCGCGATGAACGGATCGAGCACCAGCTTGACGCCCCACATCAGGATGAACAGCGGCCAGCTGTTGCGAAACGTCAGGCCGAAGGCGTTCTCGAACACGGCGAACAGCCACAGGCCGGTGAACACGGTCCACAGGCCGTTGCCGAATTCCTTGGGGCTGGGGTAGCCGATGGTCTGGCTGACGCCGATGATCACCAGCAGCAGCGGCGCGTAGTGCCAGTAATCCTGGGCGTCGATATGGCCCAGGCGGTCCAGCAGCACCACGGTGCCCAGCACGATCAGGGCCAGGCCCCACAGCACCTGCTTGCGCCAGCGGTATGCATCTTCGGTATTCATGTGACTTGGCTCCTGTTGGATTGAACGTCAGCGGACAGGACGAACGATAGCAAGAACCGCAGCGGGCGCGAAACCGCTTTTCGGCGAATGGCGGCCGGCAAGCGGCGAATGGAGAAAACAAGCGCTCGAGGCGGCGAACGGCGAACAGACAATGCAACAGATGCCGCCTGCAGCGGGCCCGGTGCCATCCGGACGACGGACGAAAAAAAGCCCGCCTCGGAGGCGGGCCGTGCTCAGGGCAAGGAGTGCGATCAGGCTGCGACCTGTGCCTCGTCGCGTGCGCGCATGCCTTTCGGCTGGTTGCGGTACTTGGCGCGCGCTTCCGCCTGGCGGATCGCTTCGCGGGCGACGTTGGTGCGCTTGATCTCGAGGCGTTCTTTCTTGCCGCGGTGTTGTGCGACGTGCTTGCTGCCGATTTTGCTGGTCATGGATGTCTCCTTGGGTTGGGGCTTGCCGTCCCGGCGCCGGATGACGCCGCGCGGCGGATTACGAGCGGTTGGTTCCCATCTTGAGATCGGCCGGCATCAGCATGCCCCAGCCAAGCTGACGCCGGATCTCCTCGGGCGTCGGTGGCGGCGCGGTGTCGCGCGCACGGCGTGCGAGATAGGCGCGCACCAGCTGCTTGGATGGATGCTTCACTTCGAACATGGCAACCTCCGCTTCCGATACGGACCGCCGTCCAAGCGACAGGCGACGGCGGCCCTGAATTGGTGCCGGTCCTCGAGGCGACCGGCTAACCTGTTGAGATGTTGGAATGCGCAGGATGCGATTCGCGGATTTTCGCGTTGCAGCGCGCGTTCCTCACTCAGACAGGTCAATCATACAGAGCCCGGCAGTTGTTCACCGTTAGCTGCCGCACACTATCGCCAAGCGTCCCCGCTTCGACCCGTTTGCGGGTCTGCGCGCGCGTCAAGCCTCTCCTGAAGCGCCCGTGTCGCGCCGCGTTCATGTGCCTGTACTTTGCATACGGCGCATCCGATCGGCGCAAATGAAACCGGGCCAATGCGCTTCCCAAGATAAATAAATAAGCGATCAGAAATAATTTACCTCAATCATTTTCCGATAATCATTCATCTCATTCTTAGATAAGAGAAGCTCCATAGCGATCCCGGTTAGCCGTTGAGTGACCTCAAGCCCATTATTCAATCCCGGACAGATAATAAACTTATAAATGATCAACCAATCAAATCAACGCGCCATTTCGTCCAGCAACGTTATTTCGTTATTTCGCCTTCGCCTCTGAATCATGCTTTGATTCAATTTAACGGATTTTACGACGCACAGTGGGTTCGACTGATTTCCAGGACAACAGCAGAGCATTTTGATTACCGATAAGCCGATCGCCATGTCCATTCAACGCCTCAGTCTCCCGAACCAGCTTTGTTCCCGAATTTGCGCCGGCATCGTGTCCATGCATCGCACCAGCAAGGTCGGCCTTGCGATCCTGGCCGATTTGATTGCGCTTCCCCTTTGTTTTTTAATCGCGATGATATTGCGCGGCGGAGATTTACAGCTAGCAAAACAATTCGATATGGCATCGTATTTGCTGGTCGCCATATTAACCATCGGCGCCTTCTGGCTGTCCGATTTATACCGCGCCGTGATCCGTTATATCGACCATCGGCTGCTAATGCTCACCGGCCTGGCATTGGCAATTGCCGTGCTCGGCGCTTATCTGGCGCTGGTATTGGCCGATGAAGCGCGTTTTCCGCGCAGCGCACTCGCCATTTACTGGTTCATCGCCTTTTCCTACGTCGTGATATCGCGCATCGGCGTGCGCAACCTGCTGCGCAGCCAGCGCGGTCCCTGCGCCAGCAATGCGCTGGCGGTCGCCATCTACGGCGCGGGCGAGGCCGGCGCGCGGCTGGCGCAGACCATGCGCGACGGCGACGAATACCGCCCGCTGTGCTTCTTCGACGACAAGCGCGCCCTGACCGACCGCACCGTCGCCGGCCTGCGCGTGTTCCACACCGCGCGCCTGGCGCAGCTGGTCGCCGCGCTGCGCATCCGCACCGTGGTCATCGCCCTGCCCAACGTCGCTCCCGAGCGCCTGCGCGAACTGATGCAGCGGCTCGGCCAGGCCGGCGTGCCGACCCGCATCCTGACCCGCCTGGTCGACCTCGGCGACGACAAATCCGCACCGCGCGAAGCGATCCGCGAACTCAAATTCGAAGACCTGCTCGGCCGGCCGGCGGTGCCGCCGCGCGTGGACCTGTTCGCCCGCTGCGTGCGCGCCAGGGGTGTGCTGGTGACCGGCGCCGGCGGCTCCATCGGCAGCGAACTGTGCCGCCAGATCGCCACCCTCGGGCCGGCGCGCCTGCACCTGCTCGACCACTCCGAATATGCGCTGTACACCATCCGCCAGGAACTGGCCGCGCGCTTTCCCGAACTGGTCCTGCACGCCCACCTGGGCTCGGTGTGCAACGCCGACCTGGTCGACCGGGTGCTGGCCGCCGGCGGCGTCGACACCATCTACCATGCGGCCGCTTACAAGCACGTGCCGCTGGTCGAAGCCAACATCGTCGAAGGCTTGCGCAACAACGTGCTCGGCGCCCAGGTCGTGGCCACGGCCGCCGCGCGCCACCAGGTCGCCACCTGCGTGCTGATTTCGAGCGACAAGGCGGTGCGCCCGACCAACATCATGGGGGCAAGCAAGCGCATCGCCGAACTGATCTTCCAGGCGGCGGCCGCGCGCGGCGGCGACACCAACTTCTGCATGGTCCGCTTCGGCAACGTGCTCGGCTCATCGGGCTCGGTGATCCCGCTGTTCCAGCGCCAGATCGCGCGTGGCGGTCCGGTCACCATCACCCACCCGGAAGTGTCGCGCTACTTCATGCTGATTCCCGAAGCGGCCCAGCTGGTGATCCAGGCCGGCGCCATGGCCAAGGGCGGCGACGTGTTCGTGCTCGACATGGGCGAGCCGGTGCGCATCGTCGACCTGGCGCGCACCATGATCGCCATGCACGGGCTCACCGAGCGCACCCCGCAGCAGACGCGCGGCGACATCGACATCGAGTACGTCGGCCTGTTCCCCGGCGAAAAGCTGCACGAAGAACTGCTCACCGACGGCGCCGTGTTCCCGAGCGAACACCCGCGCATCATGCGCATGAAAGAGAGCGCCTTGCGTCCGAGCGTCCTCGAGACTTGCATCACCTGCCTGATGATGGCTTGCGAGACGCACGAGCGCGGCACCATCGAGTCGATGGTCAAGGCGATCGTGGCCGAATACGTGCCTTCGCCGCCGCCGATGCCGCAGCCGGCCACGGTCGAGCCGGAGCCGGTGGGCCTGATCCGCAAGCTGGTGCCGTTCCGGATCCAGACCTGATGGAAGGCGCATCCATGACTTCCTGACCCATTCATCACTTTCACCGACGGCGCGCCGGATCGCCGCATCGCCGGATCGCCGGATCGCCGGATCGCCGCGATTGACGCCCATCCGGGCAGCATCGGCGCCATGCGGCACCGCACCTGACGCAGCAAGCAGCGACATGTCAGACGCAGCACGTAGCAGGCAGCACAGCACAGCACGCATTACCGCATTCATCACAGCACAACCCGAGGAAAACCATGCGAGACGAGAATCAATCAGTACACCTGGAGCAGCTCCTGAGCCGGCTGCGTGAGCGCGAAGCCGTGATCGGCATCGTCGGACTCGGCTACGTCGGCCTGCCGCTGGCGCTGCGCTACGCGGCGTCGGGCTTTCGCGTGCTCGGCATCGACATCGATGCCGACAAGGTCGCGCGGCTGAACCGGGGCGACAGCTATATGCAGCACATCGGCGCCGCCGACATCGAAGCCGCCCGCGCCGCCGGCTTCAGCGCCAGCACCGATTTCCAGCGCGCCGCCGAACTCGACGCGCTGGTGATCTGCGTTCCGACCCCGCTCACGGCCTACCGCGAACCCGACCTGTCCTATGTGCTCGGCACCGTCGAATCGCTGCTGCCCTGGATGCGTCCCGGCCAGCTGCTGTCGCTGGAAAGCACCACCTACCCCGGCACCACCGAGGAAGAACTACGTCCGCGCCTGGAAGCGCGCGGCCTGCGCGTCGGCCACGACGTGTTCCTGGTGTTCTCGCCCGAACGCGAAGACCCGGGCAACCCCGACTACCACACCCGCACCATCCCGAAAGTGTGCGGCGGCTCCACCGAAGCCTGCCTGGAAGCCGGCCTGGCCCTGTACCGGCCGGCGATCGACACCGTGGTGCCGGTCAGCTCGACCCGCGCCGCCGAACTGACCAAGCTGCTCGAAAACATCCACCGCGCCGTCAACATCGGCCTGGTCAACGAGATGAAGATCATCGCCGACCGCATGGGCATCGACATCCACGAGGTGATCCGCGCCGCCGCCACCAAGCCGTTCGGCTTCACGCCCTACTACCCCGGCCCGGGCCTGGGCGGGCACTGCATCCCGATCGACCCGTTCTACCTCACCTGGAAGGCGCGCCAGTACGGCCTGCACACCCGCTTCATCGAACTGGCCGGCGAGATCAACAGCGACATGCCGCACTGGGTGGTCAGCAAGGTGGCCGACGCCCTCAACAATCGCGGCCGCGCGGTGATGGGCAGCCGCATCCTGGTACTGGGCATCGCCTATAAAAAGGACGTCGAGGACATGCGCGAGTCGCCCTCGGTGGCGCTGATGGAGCTGCTGCGCGCGCGCGGCGCCACGGTCGACTATTCCGACCCGCACGTGCCGGTATTCCCGCGCATGCGCGAGCACCGCTTCGAGCTGTCCAGCGTGGCGCTGGCGCCGGCCACGATCGCCTCCTACGACGTGGTGCTGCTGGCCACCAGCCACAGCGCCTTCGACTATGAGCTGATCCGCCAATACGCCAACCTGATCGTCGACACCCGCGGCGTGTATCCACCGCGCCTGCCGAACGTGGTCAGCGCCTGAACCGAAAGGGCCCCATGCTCCACTACCCTCCTCCCATCCTCGAGCGCAAGATCAGGTTCGCCCTGGTCGGCTGCGGACGGATCGCGCGCAACCATATGAACGCGATCCGCGACCATGGCGAGCGCTGCGAGCTGGCGGGCGTGTGCGACATCGACCCGCGCGCCCTCGGCGAGGCCGCCGGCAACACCGGCGCCCGTCCCTATGCCAGCCTCGAGCAGATGCTGGCCGAGTGCGACGCCGACGCCTTCGTGCTTGCCACGCCGTCCGGCCTGCACTCGCAGCAGGCGATCCGCATCGCCGCCGCGCGCCGCCACGTGATCACTGAAAAGCCGATGGCCACGCGCTGGGAGGACGGCAAGCGCATGGTGGCGGCGGCCGACGAAGCCGGGGTACGCCTGTTCGTGGTCAAGCAGAACCGCCGCAACGCCACCTTGCAGCTGCTCAAGCGCGCGGTCGAGAAGAAGCGCTTCGGACGCATCTACATGGTCAACCTGAACGTGTTCTGGACCCGGCCCGACGCCTACTACCAGAGCGCCGGCTGGCGCGGCACCTGGGAGTTCGACGGCGGCGCCTTCATGAACCAGGCCAGCCACTATGTCGACCTGCTGGAATGGATCGTCGGCCCGGTCGAGAGCCTGCAGGCGTACACCGCCACCCTGGCGCGCGACATCGAGGTCGAGGACACCGGCGTGATCAGCCTGCGCTGGCGCAACGGGGCGCTCGGCTCGATGAACGTCACCATGCTGACCTGGCCGCGCAATCTGGAAGGCTCGATCACCATCCTGGGCGAGCGCGGCAGCGCGCGCATCGGCGGCGTCGCCGTCAACGAAGTCCAGCAATGGGAGTTCGCCCAGCCCGATCCGGACGACGCCGCGGTGGCTCATGCCAGCTACCAGACCACCTCGGTCTACGGCTTCGGCCACCCGCTCTACTACGACAACGTGATCCGCGTGCTGCGCGGCGAAGCCGAACCCGAGACCGACGGCCGCGAAGGCCTCAAGTCGCTCGAGGTGCTGGTGGCCGCCTACCGCTCGGCACGCGACGGCCGCCGCGTCGCCCTGCCTCTGGAGTACTGACATGAGCACCGTTCCCGAATCTGCTGTCCCGGCATCTGCCGTCCCTGCATCTGCCATCCCCGAAGCTGCCATCCATCCCAGCGCCATCGTCGACCCGGGCGCCCGACTCGGCTTCGACACCCGGGTCTGGCACTTTGCCCACGTGTGTGCCGGCGCGCGCATCGGCGCCCACTGCTCGCTCGGCCAGAACGTCTTCGTCGGCAACGACGTGCGCGTCGGCAACGGGGTCAAGGTTCAGAACAATGTTTCGATCTACGATGCGGTCACGCTCGAAGACGAGGTGTTCTGCGGCCCCAGCATGGTGTTCACCAATGTCTACAATCCGCGCGCCGCAGTGCCGCGCAAGCATGAATACCGGCGCACGCTGGTGCGACGCGGCGCCAGCATCGGCGCCAACGCCACCGTGGTGTGCGGAGTGACGATCGGCGAATACGCCTTCATCGCCGCCGGCGCCGTAGTCAACCGCGACGTCGCGCCCTATGCCCTGATGGCCGGCGTGCCGGCGCGCCAGATCGGCTGGGTCAGCCGCACCGGAGACCGCCTGGCCCTGCCGCTGGGAGGCAACGGCGAGGCGCGTTGCCCGCACACCGGCGAGCCCTACGTGCTGCGCGACGGCGCCTGCGGCCCGTCCGATACGCCGTACGACCCGGCCCGCATGGCGGGCGAGGCGGCGCAGGGCACGAATGGGGCCGGCCGCAGTTCCGGCGCTGACCACGGACCTGATCCAATCCAGCCTGATCTCGCCCGATAGCTCGCGCATCCAGCCGAGCCTCCAGCGCCGCCCAAGGAGTATCCATGGACTTTATCGACCTCAGATCGCAATACCTGGCCTCTCGCGAGCTGATCAATGCACGTATCCAGGCGGTGCTCGACCACGGCCAGTACATCATGGGACCGGAAGTCGCCGAACTCGAGGAGCGCCTGGCGACCTGGACCGGCGCGCGCCACTGCATCACCGTGTCCTCCGGCACCGAAGCCCTGGTGATCTCCCTGATGGCGCTCGGCATCAAACCCGGCGACGAAGTTATCACCACCCCATTCTCCTTCATCGCCACCGCCGAAGCAGTGCTGCTGGTGGGCGCCAAGCCGGTGTTCGTCGACGTCGAAGCGGCCACCGGCAACATCGACGCGCGCCTGATCGCCGAACGCGTCACGCCGCGCACCCGCGCCATCCTGCCGGTCTCGCTGTACGGCCAGCCGGCCGATATGGACAGCATCAATGCCCTGGCCGAACGCCACGGCCTGACCGTGATCGAAGACGCGGCGCAAAGCTTCGGCGCCGTCTACCGCGGCCGCAACAGCTGCCACCTGTCGACGGTCGGCTGCACCAGCTTCTTCCCGAGCAAACCGCTCGGCTGCTATGGCGACGGCGGCGCCCTGTTCACCGACGACGAGGCGCTGGCGCGCGCCATGCGCGAAATCCGCGTCCACGGCCAGTCGCGCCGCTACGTCCACACCCGGCTGGGCGTCGGCGGCCGCATGGACACCCTGCAATGTGCGATCGTGCTGGCCAAGCTCGACCGCTTCGAATGGGAACTGAAACAGCGCCGCCGCGCTGCTGCCGACTACGACGCGCTGCTGCGCCACCAGCTGCCCGCGCTGGCGGTGCGCCACGACCGCAGCAGCGCCTACGCGCAATACACGGTGCTGGTGGATGGAGGCGAGCGCGAACGCATCCGCGCCGAGCTCGACGCCGCAGGCATCCCGACCGCCGTGCACTACCCGCTGCCGATTCACCAGCAGCCGGCCTACGCCCATCTGGCGCCGGGCGAATCCTGGCCGGTGGCCGAGACGTTGTCGCGCACCGTGTTGAGCCTGCCGATGGGCCCCTTCCTCGACCGCGCCGGCGTCGAGCAGGTGGTTCAGGCATTGCTGCGGGCGTGCGGACCTGGCGACGCGCTGGCGCCGGCGGCGACAGGCACCGGCGTCGACACTGGTGCCGACACCGACGCCGACGCCAACGCCAACGCCAATGCTGGGCGTGGCGCGGTTGCGCATGCGTCCGCCGCGCCGGCCACCCTCGCCTCCAGCCCATGAAGCAATTGCCACAGTTCTGGCGCCAGGTCGTCACCGTGCTCGGCGGCGCGGTTGGGGCGCAAGCCCTGCCGCTGCTGGCGGCGCCGCTGCTCACGCGCATGTGCACGCCCGAGGAAATGGGCGCCTACAGCGTCTGGCTTGGCGTGATCGCACTGTCCGCGATCGGCGCCACCCTGCGCATGGAAGCGGCCATGATCCTCGACCATGAAGCCGAACACCAGCGCACCTGCTTTCGGGTCGTGTTCTACAGCGCCACCATCACCGCCCTGCTGCTCACCCTGGGCGCAACGCTGGCGCGCCTGGCCGGATTCAGCCCGGCGCTGCACCTGCCCTGGGCCGCGCTGCTGACCCTCGGCGCCGGCGCCTGGCTCACCGCCTGCATGCAGACCACCTATGCCTACGCCACCTCGCACAACGCCTTCGGCAAGGCGGCGCGCGCCAAGGTCACCACCTCGGCCACCATCGTCCTGACCCAGCTGGCGCTGCTGTACGCCGGGATGGGCGGCGCCGGCCTGATCGCCGGCCACCTGACCGGCCTGCTGGCCGGCTACGCCACCGCGCGCTGGCTGCTGCATCCGCCGCCGGCGCCGATCGGCTGGCTGCCGGACGCCTTGCAACGCGCCTACCTGCGCCGCCACCAGGCCTTCTGGCGCTTCTCGCTACCCTCCAACCTGCTCAACGGCGCGGTCAGCCAGCTGCCGCTGTTCCTGATCGGCATCCGCCACGGCGCCCTGGCCGCCGGCCTGTACGCGCTGACCCAGCGCGTGCTGTCGGCGCCGGTGTCGCTGCTGGCGGCGTCGGTGCTGGAAGTCTTCAAGCGCGAATCGGTGCTCGAATTTCGCGCCCATGGCCATTGCAACCGCGCCTACCGCCACACCTTCAAGGCGCTGCTGCTGCTCGGCACCGGCCCGGCGCTGCTGCTCCTGCTGTTCGCCCCGCCCCTGTTCGGGACCGTGTTCGGCGCCTCCTGGCGCGAAGCGGGCGAGCTGGCCCAGCTGATGGCGCCGCTGTTCCTGCTGAACTTCATCGCCAGCCCGCTCAGCTATGTGTTCTTCGTGGCCGGACGCCAGAAGGCCGACCTGCTGTGGCAGGTGACGCTGTTCGCCACTACACTCAGCGCGTTCCTGCTGCCCGGCAGCGTGCAGCAGAACGTGCTGTGGTACGTGATCGGCTATTCCAGCCTGTACCTGGTCTACCTGCACATGTCGTGGAATTGCTCGCGCAAGCGATTGGCGGTCGCATGACAACCCTGCCCGAGATACCCGGCTCCAGGCATCATGCCTCGTTACGTGAGCTGCCGCCGCATGGCCCCGGAGGTGCACCGGGTCAGATGCCAGGACTGCCCTGGCCGGGCCCGCAGCACGTTTCCAGGCACGGCGCCGCCCGCCACCGGCGCGAACAGTGGCTGATGATCGGCTGCTTCTTCATGCTGTTCCCCGGCTTCTTCTTCTATCACACGCTGCTCGGCACCGGCACCACCGGCGCCTTCCTGGGCGGCTATTTCGCACCGATGGCGCTGCTGTTCGCGCTGCCGATGCTGCTGGTCTACCTTGGGCGCATGCGGCGCGAGGGCGCGCGCCTGACCATGGTCGACCTCCATTACGGCCTGTTCTTCGCCTACTTCGTCGGAGTGGTGCTGGTCAATGCCGCCGCCGGCGCCAACCGCGCCATCGTGGTCTACCATGTGCTGGCGATCCTGTTCATGGTGCTGGTCTACATCATGTTCTGCTTCATCGACTTCGGTAGCCGGCGCTTCCGCCTGGTCGGCCTGCTCAGCCTGTGCGCGATGTCGGCCATCGTGTTTTCGTACTCGGTCGACGGCGTGTTCTACCTGGGCGCGCTCGGCATGGCCAAGGACAGCAACGCGCTCGCCACCTACCAGGGCTTTTCGCGCTCCTACCTGTTCACCTATCTGGCCGTGGTCTGTTTCACCCGCAATCTGCCGCTGCGCCTGCTGCTGCAAGTGCTCGGCGCCGCAACCCTGTTCGTCAATACCGCGCGCAGCGAGTTCGTCGCCCTGCTGTTTGCCATCCCGCTGATCGAGTTCTATTACTCGCGCCACAAGCTGTACTTCCTGCTGGCCGGGATCTGCCTGGCCACGGCGGTCGGTCTCTACCTCGACCAGATCCTGGCGGCGCTGCCGGCCAACCGCATCCTCGAGCTGTTCGACCTGTCGCACTCGGCCTCGGCCAACAAGCGCCACCAGCTGAGCGTGTACGCAATGGAGACCATCGCGGCGCACCCGGTGCTGGGCGACTACGGCAGCTACCAGCCCGGCTACTACTCGCACAATGTGCTGTCGGCCTGGGTCGATCTGGGCCTGTTTGGCATGCTCTACCTGGCGGCGCTGACGATCGTGCCGATCACGCCGATGTTCTTCCACGAATACTTCGCCGCCCGCGCCCGTCCCCTGTTTTTGCTGGCGTTCGCGTTTTCCTGCGTGACCATCCTGTTGCTGCTGTCGTCCCACTACTTCACCGACATGCTGCTCAGCGCCACCCTCGGCGCCTGCAGCCGCTATGCCTACGAGAGGAAACATGCCGCGCATCGTCCACATGACGTCGGCGCATCCGCGCTACGACACCCGGATCTTCGTCAAGCAGTGCCGCACGCTGGCCGCCCATGGCCATGAAGTGAGCCTGGTCGTGGCCGACGGCCGCGGCGACGAAGTACGCGACGGCGTGCGCATCGTCGATGCCGGCTCGCCCAGCAGGCTGCCCACCGGGCGACCCGCGGGCGGGCCGGGCGCAGGCCGCGCCGGCGCAATCCCGCCCCCCCGGCGCGGCGCGCTGGCAGGGCGCCTCGAACGCATGCTGCTGACCACGCGCAGGGTCGCCGCGCGCGGGTTGGCGCTCGAGCCCGACATGGTGCAATTGCACGACCCCGAGCTGCTGCCGGCCGGGCTGCGCATGCAGCGCGCCGGCATCCACGTCGTGTTCGACGCCCACGAAGACGTGCCGACCCAGCTGCTCGACAAACCTTATCTGCCGCCGGCGCTGGCGCGCCTGCTGTCCGCCGCCTACGCGCGCTACGAGCATTACGCCTGCGCGCGCCTGGACGGGCTGCTGGCGGCCACGCCGCTGATCCGCGCGCGCCTGGAAGCATTCAATTCGCGCACGCTGGATATCGCCAACTACCCGCTGTCAGAGGAGTTCGCTTCCACCCTGGAAGGCAAGCACGACGGCAAAAGCGACAGAGACCGAGACGGCGATGGCGATGGCGACAGCGATGCCAACGGCACAGATGATGAGGACCAGCGCCACCAGGTCTGCTACGTCGGCAGCATCTCGGCGATCCGCGGCATCCGCGAACTGGTGCAAGCCTGCGCCCTGCTGCGCACGCCCACCACGCTGGCGCTGGCCGGCGGCTTTTCGGAACCGGCGCTGGCCGCCGAAGTCGCGGCGTACCCCGGCTGGCCGCGGGTGCGGGCGCTCGGCCACCTCGACCGCGCCGGCGTGGCCGGGGTCATGCGGCGCTCCTGCGCCGGCCTGGTCACACTGCTGCCGACCGCCAGCTACCGCGACGCGCTGCCGGTCAAGATGTTCGAGTACATGGCGGCAGGGATACCCGTGATTGCGTCCGACTTCCCCCGCTGGCGCGCCATCGTCGACGCCAGCGAATGTGGCTTGTGCGTCGATCCGCGCGATCCGGCCGCGATCGCAGCCGCGATCGACTGCTTGGCCGGCGATCCCGAGCTGGCCAGGCGGCTGGGCGCGAATGGGCGGCGCGCGGTAGAGCAACACTACAACTGGCGCCACGAAGCGCAAAAGCTGATCCGGTTTTGCGACGATCTGTGCCGCCATCCACTGGCGCATCGGCTTGCGCTTTAAAAGCGATTGGAAATTTAATCTCGAGAATTAATTGCGGCAATAAAAATAATCCCCATGTCGATTCATTCCAGCCAAGCCGCCGATCATTTAGACGAATCAAGGATGTAATAAACAAACCATTTTATTGTGATCAAACGATGGTGCGACGGGTGAACCCATGTTTTTACAACACTACAATACATTTATCCAGGCCATTAATTTGCCCGTCGCAGAGCTGTGCTTTCACGAACATATCGAGCCAGACGATATCCGCAACACCTATCGCGCCTTTACGCGGCCGCATCCGCGTTTCCGCTTTATTTGCGCCAAGACCATCGGCGCCGCCCTGATCGACCTTGCGCGTTTTAACGACCGTAACGCTTATCTGGAACAAATCAAGGCCAAGAACCATGGCGGCTATCACGCGAAACGGGCGTGCAAGCGCGGTTATCAATTTACGGAAATCGACCGCAATCAACATATCGACGAGATTCACGCCATTAATACGTCGCTCGAGCATCGCCAGGGCCGCCCAATGGACCCGCGCTATCTGGAAAAGCGCGACACGTTCGAACGGCTTCCGCATTTCAGGTATTACGGCATTCTCGACCAGAAAGGACAGCTCGTTGCCTACGCCAATCTCGGCATGTACGGCAATTTCGCTGCCTATGCGCAAATGCTCGGCTACCGTAACAACGACGGCATCATGCACCTGTTGCTGGTCGAGTCGATTTGCCGCCTGATCGACGAACAGCAGGTGCGCTACGTGATGTACGACACCTTCTTCGGCGCCCAGCCTGGCTTGCGCACCTTCAAGACCATCCTGGGCTTCCAACCGTATCGCGCGCGCTATTCATTGCAATGAAGACGCTCCTGAACCGAGTCTACGCCGACTACCTGATGCCCAGCCGCCTCGGCGAGTATGCCGCGCTGCTGCGCGCCGCGGCCGAAGCCGGTTACGCGCAGGTTTCGGTGCGCAGCTTCTTCCGCGACCTGAACCGGACCGCGCAGCGTGGCCGCATCCTGGTACACCGGCACGACATCGACAGCGACCTGCGCACCGCGAAAAAAATGTTTGCAATCGAAGCCCGCCACGGCGTCCAGGCCAGTTACTACTTCCGCCTGTGCACCCTCGACTATGGCTTCATGCGCGAGATCGAAGCCGCCGGCAGCGAAGCGAGCTACCACTACGAAGAAATCGCCGACTTCGCCAAGCGCCACCGCATCCGCAAGAGCGACGAGTTGCGCCGCCGCTTTCCCGAGATCCGGGAGCTGTTCGCCCGCAACATCGGCCAGATCGCCACCCGCCTGGGCGCGCCGCTGGCCACCGTGGCCAGTCATGGCGACTTCGCCAACCGCCGCCTGAAGGTGATCAACCACGAGCTGCTGCGCGACGCCTCTCTGCGCGCCCGTTGCGGCATCGAATGCGAATCCTACGACGTCGAGCTGCTGCGTGGCTTCGACATGTACATCAGCGACCGCAAGCATCCCATTTACTATCACCCGATTTCGCCGTTCGAGGCGCTGGGCCGCTATGAACGCATCTGCCTGCTGACCCATCCGGTGCAGTGGGAAACCAACTGGATCGAGAGCACCCGCTGCAATCTGCGGCGCCTGCTCGAAGAAATGGCGTGGCGGGTATGAACATCCTCCTGATCAACCACTACGCCGGCTCGATCCACCACGGCATGGAATACCGCCCGTATTACCTGGCGCGCGAATGGGTGCGCCGCGGCCACCGGGTGCACATCGTCGCCGCCACCTGTTCCCACCTGCGCCAGCAAGCCCCCAGCACCAACGCCGGCGCCGGGCCATGGACTGAAGAAAACATCGACGGCATTCGCTACCTCTGGCTGCCCACGCCCCCCTACCGCGGCAACGGCGCGGCGCGCGTGCGCAATATGCTGGCCTTCGTCGCGCGCCTGTGGCGCGAAGCACCACGGCTGGCGCGCACGGTGGCGCCGCACGCCGTGATCGCCTCCAGCACCTATCCGCTCGACATCTGGCCGGCCCACCGCATCGCGCGCCTGGCCGGCGCGCGCCTGCTGCACGAGGTGCACGACCTGTGGCCACTGTCGCCGATGGAACTGGGCGGCTACTCGCACCGCCATCCCTTCATCATGCTGCTGCAGGCGGCCGAGAACCACGCCTGCCGCCACGCCGACGCCATCGTCTCGATGCTGCCCAAGGTACGCGAGCATCTGGAAGAGCGCGGCATGGCGCCGCACAAGTTGCACATCATCCCGAACGGCGCCGATCCCGACGAATGGCCGGCGCCGGCCGAGCTGCCTGCCGGGGTGATGCTGGATCGGCCAACGGCACTGGTCGATTCGGCCCAGGGGTTGCGAACGCGAAACGGCACGGCAAGCGCGGCCGGGGCCGGTCCCGTGCGGCGCGTAACGGCCACCGGGCCGACGCTCACGCTGGTCACGTCCAGCCCGAAGACGGCCGCGGCGCCGGGCACGCCACCGCCCCCGGCACGAACGACGTCGGGCCCCGCTTCAGCCACCGTGGCAACCCTGATCAGGTCAGCCGGCGCGCCCGCGGTATCGGCTGTATCGGCTGCGCCCTCCCTGGCGCAACTGCCTCCCGAATTGAGCAAACTGCTGGGGCAATTGCGCGAACAGGGCAAGACGATCGTCGCCTATACCGGCAGCCACGGCCTGGCCAACGCGCTCGACAACCTGCTGCACGCCGCGCGCCTGGTGCACGACCAGCCGCTGGCCTTCGTACTGGTCGGGGCCGGTCCCGAGAAGGAGCGACTGCGACAGAAGGCGCAGCGGCGCGAACTGGCGCAGGTGCACTTCGCCGCACCGGTCGCCAAGCGCCACATGCCGGCCCTGCTCGGCAATATCGACATTGCCTTCCTCGGCTGGCAGCGCCAGCCGCTGTACCGCTTCGGCATTGCGCCCAACAAGCTGCTCGACTACATGATGGCCGGCTGTCCGGTGCTGCACGCCGTCGATGCGGGCAACGATCCCGTTGCCGAGGCCGGCTGCGGCCTCAGCGTCGCGCCCGAAGATCCGGCGGCCGTCGCCCATGGCTTGCTGCATTTGCTCGAACTCGGGCCGGAACAACGGCGCCTGCTGGGCGCGCGCGGCCGCCGCTACGCCCTGGCCCATCTCACCTACCCGGTCCTGGCGCAGCGCTTCCTCAACGTACTCGCACAGGAGACTTCCCATGGCTGACCAGGCACGGGCCGACCACGATGCCCCAGCAGGCGCAGGCGGCGCGACATCGATCACGGTTTTTTCCACCGGCGGCGACGCCCTGATCATGGATGCCGGCGCTGCTGACGCCGCGACGATGGCCGCGGAGCGTCCGCACGAGTACAACGCCAGCGGCGGCCGGGCCACGATCAATCTGGCCGACGTCGAACAAGCCGATAAGGCAAGCACCGGCGAACAGGTAGCGCTCGCCGACGAGACAGACGATTTCCTGCCCTTCGCGCTGCCCGACATCGGCGAAGAAGAAATCCGCGCCGTCGCGGCTTGCCTGCGCTCCGGCTGGGTGACGACCGGCCCGGTCACCAGGCGCTTCGAGGAAGCCTTCCGCGACTACCTCGGCGGTGGCGTCGAGGCGATCTCGGTCAACTCCGCCACTGCCGGGCTGCACCTGGCGCTGGAAAGCCTTGGCATCGGGCCCCGCGACGAAGTGATCGTACCGACCCTGACCTTCACCGCCACCGCCGAAGTGGTGCGCTACCTGGGCGCGCACCCGGTATTCGTCGACGCCGATCCGCACACGCTGAACCTGGCCCCGGGTGCGGTCGCGGCGGCGATCACGGCGCGCACCCGCGCCATCGTACCGGTGCACTACGCCGGCCTGGTCTGCGACATGGACGCCATCGGCGCGCTGGCTGCGCGCCACGGACTGCACGTGGTCGAAGACGCCGCCCACGCCTTCCCGGCGCGCTGGAACGGGCGCCTGGTCGGCACCCTCGACAGCGACGTCACCGTCTTCAGCTTCTATGCCAACAAGACCATGACCACCGGCGAAGGCGGCATGGTCGTCACGCGCGACGCCGCCCTCGCGCAGCGCATCCGCTGCATGCGCCTGCACGGCATCAGTCGCGACGCTTTCGACCGCTACGTCTCGCGCACGCCATCCTGGTACTACGAAGTAATCGCGGCCGGTTTCAAGTACAACCTGACCGACGTCGCGTCCGCCATCGGCATCGAGCAGTTGCGCAAGATCGACCGGTTCCAGGCGCGGCGGGTGGCGCTGGCGGGGCGCTACGACGCCGCGCTGGCCGGCTTGCCGTTGCAGCTGCCGGCGCGGCCCGAACCTGGCGCCACCCACGCCTGGCACCTGTACGTGGTGCGGTTGGCTGACGGCGCCCGTGTAAAACGCGATGAACTGATCCGCCAGCTCGCCGAGCGCGGCATCGGCACCAGCGTGCATTTCATACCACTGCACCGGCAACCGTACTGGCGCGACGGCTGTGGCCTGCGCGCGGCCGACTTTCCGGTCGCCGAGCGCGCCTTCGAGACCATGCTCACCCTGCCGCTCTATACGCGCATGCGCGATGCCGACCAGGAGCGGGTGATCGCGGCGCTGCATGCGCTACTGTCATGACCACCGCTGTCATGATCAGTGCTGCCAGGATCAGTGCCGCCATGATGAATGCTGCCATGACTAAGCGCAGCTTCGACCTGCTGGCGTCGCTGGGCGGCCTGGTGCTGCTGGCCCCGGCGCTGCTCGCGGTTGCGCTGTGGATTCGCTGGGACTCGCCCGGCCCGGCACTGTACCGCCAGCAGCGTGTCGGTCGCGGCGGCGACCTGTTCACGATCTACAAGTTCCGCACCATGCACCAGCGCCAGCACAACGGGGCGCAGCTGACGGTGGGCCTCGATCCGCGCATCACCCGCGCCGGCGCCCTGCTGCGGCGCTACAAGCTGGACGAGCTGCCACAACTGTTCAACGTCTTGCTCGGCGACATGAGCCTGGTCGGACCGCGTCCGGAAGTACCGCGCTACGTGGCCTGCTATCCGGAACCGGTACGCCGCGTCGTGCTGTCGGTCGCGCCCGGCATCACCGACTGGGCCTCGATCCTGTACAAGGACGAGAATGCGGTGCTGGCGCGCTCGGCCGACCCCGAGCGCGCCTACATCGACACCGTGCTGCCGGCCAAGCTCGACTATTACGTGCGCTATGTACGCGAGCGTTCATTCTGGACCGACCTGCGGATCATCGCCCACACGCTGGCGGCAATCGTCCGCCAGGCCGCCCACTAACCGCCATCATGATGCGCATGGTGCACCTTGGCGACCTCGAAGTGGCGCTGCCGCTCGCCGCCGCGCTGGCCGCCTGGCTGCTGGCGGCCGGCGCCTGGCGCACGGCACTGCGCTGGGGTCTGTGCTTCGCGGCGGCGGTGATACTGGTCGGCGGCAGCAAGATCGCCTTTCTTGGCTGGGGCACCGGCTTTTCCGCGCTCGGCTTCAAGGCGCTCAGCGGCCACGCGACCGTGGTCAGCGCCCTGTATCCGATGCTGGCCTGGGTGCTGCTGTACCGGCAGGGTGCGGTCGCGCCGCGCATCGGCCTGACGACAGGATTGGCGCTGGGCGCGGCGGTCGCCGCGCTGCTGGTAATCGAGGGCGAGCACACGGGCGCGGAGAGCGCCGGCGGCTGGCTGCTCGGCGCCGGCGTCAGCCTGGCCGGCGTGGCCTGGTCTGGCGACTTGCGCACGGCGCGCCTGTTGCCCGGCCTGTGGTGGTCGCTGCCGATATTTGCCGTCGGCGCCTGGCTCATGGAATCCGCGCACATCGGCTACTGGATGGTCCGGTTGGCCCTGGCGCTGTCGGGCAATAGCCATCCCCACCCATGGGATGCCTGTGGCTAATTCTTCACCAAAGGAGCACGCGATGCCTTCCCTATCTCTTCCCACCCTGCGCTGTCGGGCGCAATCGAACCTGAACGAGCACCCGCTGCAGTCGCTGGCGCTGTCGCTGCTGCGCGGGGTGGCGGCGCTCGAAGTGGCGGCGGGCCACCTGCGCTCCGAAATCTATCCCGGCCTGCGCACGCTGGCCGATCCGACCTTCGCCTACCAGGTGTTCGCCTTTGTCACCGGTTTCGCGCACCAGGCCGTGATCATATTTTTTCTGATCAGCGGCTGGCTGGTCGGCGGCAGCCTGCTGAACCGCCTGCACCAGCCGCGCGCGCTGGCCAACTACGCGATCGACCGCGTCACGCGCCTGTGGACGGTGCTGTTGCCGACGTTGATCCTGATCCTGTTGATCGGCATGGCGATCGGCGAGGCGCATCCGGGCCAGGTCGATGCTTCGCCCACGAACAACTATTCGGTGCTGAGTTTCATCGGCAACCTGCTGGGGCTGCAGACCATCCTGGTGCCCAATTTCGGCGGCAATTACGCGCTGTGGAGTCTGACTTACGAAACCTGGTACTACGTCCAGTTCCCGCTGCTGGCGCTGGCGCTGTTCGGACACGGCCGCTGGCGCCGCGTCGCCTGCGGCGCCGCCCTCGTGCTGCTGGTGGTCGCGCTGCCGGGCATGATCTCGACCTACTTCATCCTCTGGCTGCTGGGCGCCGCTTTTTCGCGCATCGAACTGCATTGCGGGAACGCGATGCGGGTCGTGTTGCTGCTGCTGACCGCGGCCCTGTTCAGCTATTACCGGCTGACCGGCAGCAATAACGAACTGGTGCCGGAATCGTTCGTGCAGGACCTGATCTGCAGCATTCCCCTGCTCCTGCTGCTGGCGTCGCTGCATCAGCAGGTCGACACGCGCTCGTCACGCTTCATACGCGCCAGCGCCGTCGCCAACTTCTTTTCCGAGTTTTCGTTCACGTTATACGTGATTCATCTGCCGCTGATTTTCATGCTGCTGCACGTCGGCGCCGAGACACTGGGACGCGACCAGCTCGATCCGCACGCCACACTGGATTACTTGTGGTACGGCGCCATCCTGCTCGGTCTGATCGGCGCTGCGTACGTGTTCTATCTGCTGTTCGAACGCAATACGTTCCGGCTTCGCCGCGCGCTCAAAAACTGGCTCCTGGCGCCGCCGGCGGAACGTCCGGCAGTGCCGGTACTGTCGCCGGACTGAGATAGCTGTCAAAGCTGTCCTTGAGGCAGCCTGGTCGGATGCGCACAGGCCTGACTCCGGACTGGCGGCGCTGCGCGATGGTTGGCTGCAAGCTTTCGTGATGTCCGAGCCCGGTACGTGTGCCGTCCAGGCCCGGTACGTCTGTCGCCTGAATCTGGCACATGCGCCATCCGTCTGCTTGGACCGCAAGCACCCTCACAGCGAACGCGTGGACATGAAGCCATCACTTCGTAATCGCGTCCCCTTGACGAAGAGGTTCGAACTGAGCGCTGCATGGGGTGAACGCCCGGCGTTCTACGGTAGCCCTGCATGAGGCACTATCGTTGGGACCACTGTCGGGGGCTCGACGTTGCCAGCTCTGTCAGAGGCTCGACGTTACCAATTTCGTCGGAGGCTCGACGTCGCCAACATTGTCGGAGGCTCGATTGCCGCCAACGCTGTCGGAGGCGCGAAGGTTGCTGACGTTATCGGAGGCTCGGTTGCCAGCAATGCTATCGGAGGCTCAAACGCCGACAACGTGATCGGACCATCGGAAGCACTTCCGTTGCAATGCGGACGTCCGCGTGCGAGCGCTGGGCATCCAACTCTGGCCAATCACGAATGTGCAGATCAAGCCAGCCTGTCACGTAGATTCACTGGATATACGGCCCGTGTGCGTGTGGCTGTCGGGCGCCAGCTACGAACTGAGCAGGCTGGAAGTCAGGTCAGCTACTGGCTGAGCACTGCCTGAGTACTGCCTGAGTACTGCCTGAGTACTGCCTGACGGACAGTACCGAACGGCAGCGACAAGAATAGCGCCTTGTCCCTTCGTGCCCATCATGACCACACGCCTGTCGTCCACACGTTCAGAACCGTCGGGACGATCGACTTATGCAACCTTCCAGGCCGTTGAGCTCGATCGCACACCCTGCAGCCTAGGCCGCGTACCCCAACTGCGCGGTGCTGTACTGGGAGCGATATTCTCCTAGCCGCAAGGCCATGTCATTGAACAGCACGCCGCGTGGAGAAATACCGGCATGGTTGAGGCGCTTGATCGACTCGTTGATGTGGTTCTCGGTCGTCACGCCAGAACGGGCAACGATGAACACGGCGCCGGCATGGGAGCCAATGATCAGCGCATCGGCCACCGCCAGCAGCGGCGGCGGGTCGAGCAAGACCAGATCATAGCGGGCGCTGGCTGCCTCGAGCAAATTGCCAAAGTTCAGCTGCAGCAGAAATTCGGAGCGGTTGGTCGGCAGCTCTCCGGTCGGAATAAAATCGAGGTTGTCGAGCACGCCACGGTGAACGACCTCGTCGATGGTCATGGCGCCCAGGATGGCGCGCGACAGGCCGCGCCCGCGGTCGACACCGAAGTAGCGGTGCAAATGGCCGTTGCGCAGGTCGGCATCGATCAGCAGCACGCGCAGTCCGCTGGCCGCCATCACGGCCGCGAAGTTGGCAGTGACGAATGATTTGCCGAGACCGCGCGTCGGCCCGGCCACCATCACCACGTTGTTCTTAAAGTGCGGCATCGAGAAACGCAGTGCGGCGCGGAAGCTGCGCAGGCTTTCGACGGCCGGATCTTCCGGCAGGATCTGGGCCAGCAGCGGCAGCACGCCATCGGGTTTCACCTTGCGCATCAGGCGGTCTTCGTTGCCGCTGTGCGGGATCGAGGCGTACACCACGCGCGCCCGCAGCAGCCGTTCGATCTTGGCCGGGTCGTCGATGCCGCCGCGCATGGCCTTGCGCGTAAAGGCGATCAGCGTGCCCAGGAACAGGCCGGTGACCACGGCCAGCGCCACGATCAGCGGCCGGTTCGGCTTGATCGGACGTTCCGGCGCGATCGGCGCGTCGACCAGGCGCACGTTGCTCACCCGGCCGACCGAGATCAGGCGCAGCTGCTGCGCCGTATTCGACAGCGCCGTGTAGAGGTCGGTGTTGACCTTGATGTCGCGCGTCAGGCGTGCCTCGTCCTGTTCCATCACCGGCAGCGTGCGGATGCGTCCCGCGATCGCTTCTATCTCAGCGTCGACTTCGCGTCGTTGGCGGTTGATGGCGGCGACCACCGGATGGTCTTCGGTAAAGCGTGCCAGCAGTTCGGCCTTCTTCTGCGACAGCTCCATGCGGCGCGCGCGCGCGGCGGCGGCCTGCGCCAGGCTCATGCGCGCTTCTTCGCGCAGGTCGACGGTGCCGTGGGCGTTGCGGAACTGGTTGTAGCGGTCTTCGGACTGTTCCAGTTGGCGTTTCAGGATCGGCAGTTGCTGGTTGAGGAAGGCCAGCGACTTTTCTGCTTCTTCGGTCTTGCGCGCCAGGTTCTGGCGCATGTATTCACGTCCGATCTCGCTCAGCAGGCTGTTGATGCGCTCAGCATTCTGGCCCTGCAGCCGCACCTCGATCACGCCCGATTGCTTGCCCTGCTCGGTGATCACCATCGCGCGCTGGATCGCCTGGATGGTGCCGAGGCGCGACTTGCGCTTGATCTTGAAGCGCGCGCCGGGTTTGGCTGTCATGCGGTCGACCTTGATCTCGACCAGGCCGTCCGGCGTGCGCACCCGGTAGCGCTGGCCGACGCTGGCGTCGAACGCGATGCGCTGGCCGCCGCCCGAAAAACGGTAGCGGTTGCCGGCGCGCGCAGTCAGCACGAACTCGCGGTTGAGCCAGCTTTCGGGCACTTCGAATACCGAGACTTCGGCGCGCTCGCCGCCCCACACGAAGCCGCCGTAGCCGAACAGGCCCGGGTTGGACAGCGCAGCGCCGTTCTGGCTGGCGAACCAGGAGCCGAGCACCGGGAAGTACTTGGGCGCCACCTCGACGTAGAGCTGCAGGTTGTCGACCGCGCGCGAGACCACCATGCGCGAACGCAGCAGCTCCATTTCGGCGATCGCCGCCTTCTTGGTTTCGAACAGCGACGATGCTTCGCTCAGGATGTTCTTCGATGCATTCGGGCTTTCTTCCTCGACGTGGATCATCAGGTTGGCTTCGTACACGGGATTGGCCACCAGCGCGTACAGCACCGCCACCACGGTGATGATGGCGGTGATGCTGCCGATCAGCCAGCGGCTGTCGTAGAGCGTATTGAGGTAACCCTTGAGGTCGACGGTGGATTCTTCCGGCAGCGGTTCGGGCGGGCGCGGATCGAACGGCACCGACAGCACCGGCGGGCTGTGCGACACCTGGGTGAGCGAATGCGCATCGTGCGTGCTGGTCATGCTGGATTCCTCCGGCTCGGTGCGCTCACGGCGCCGATGGCCGACGCGTCAGACAGGGGTTTCAGGTAGGCGTGCAAGATGCTCATGGACACTCGCGGCTGTTCAGGGATGATCTGGCAGGTTCAGAGACGCTTGAGGACCCGCTCACGGCCGGTTGGTGACGCCGACGGCATTGGTCAGCGCTCCCGGGAAGATCAGGCTCAGGTTGCGGTTCCAGTTGGCCAGCGGCGACGCGGCCACGTACACCACGTCCTTGGGCCGCAGCTCGAAGGTTTCGGCCATCGCCAGTGCGCCCGAATCGCGCGCATCGAGCCGGAACACGCGGGTGCGTTCAGCGGTCTTGCGCACCACGTAGACCTGGCGCGCGTCGCCGCTCAGTGGGCTGATGCCGCCAGTCTCGCCTAACGCTTCGTTCAGCGTCAGGCGGCCGTTGTGCATCGTCAGCGCGCGGGGCGTGATCACCTCGCCCGAGACGAATACCTTGCTTTCGTCGCGCGAATGCACGCGCACCACGTCGCCGTGCGCCAGCAGGATGGTGCCCGGGTTGACGCCCTTCTGCACCAGTTCGCGCATGTTGACGGTGTAGCGCGCGTCGCCGCGCTCGACCACGATGCGGCTCTGGTCGGCCGTGGGCTGCATGCCGCCGGCGCGGTTGATCGCCTCGACCAGCGTCATCGGGATGTCGTCGATCGCCTGCAGTCCGGGCAGGCGCACCTCGCCGTCGACGTACACGCGACGGCTGCGGTAGGCCTGCACGCGCAGGGTCAGGTTGGGGTTGGCGATGTAGCGCGCGAGTTTCTTGGTCAGCAGCGCGCGCGCCTGTTCCTCGGTCAGGCCTTCGACCGGCAGCAGACCGGCCAGCGGAAACTGGATGCGTCCCTGGTGGTCGACGGCGAAGCCGGGCGGCGTGACGTTGGGCTGGACCACGCCGGCGTCGGCAGCCGAGGTCGCCATGGTCATGCCGCCGGCCGCCAGTTCGGGATGGTCCCAGACCACGATCGAGAGGATGTCGCCGCGCCCGATCGTATAGGGAGGCGGATGCTGCGCGAACAGCGGCGACAGGTCTTGCCGCGCCGCGGCGGCATTGGCCTGGCGTTCGTTGGCGATCAGGTTTTCGGTGATCAGCTCGGTAGGCGGCGCTGACGATTCGCCAGCGCCGCCCGAGCGGGCCGCTTCACCGAAACCGATGCCGGCGCCGGATGCGCAGCCGGTCAGGAGCAACACCAGCACCAGCATCGGGACCAATAACGGCGACAGAGACGCGGCACCGGAGACAGTGCGGCCGACGCCGGACTGGCGCCAGGCAGTGCCTGCAACTGAACGAAACAAAGCCATGATTGTTGCCTATCAAAAATAGTCGCGGTACTTGAACGATGCAGTCCAGAGTACGGCGTCTATCGGGCGTGGCTTTGCAGCTCGTCAAAAGGCAATCGGGCACGGCGCGCCGCCGGGCCGGTCATATACAAGCCGGGTCAGCGCGTTTCTTCCAGCAATTTGAGGACGTCCGTGAAGCGCCAGATGCGGCGGATCTCGATGACGTCGAAACGTGCGGCGACGTTTGGCGGGAACGCCGAATAGCGCGCATTGAGGTGCACAAAGCGGCGTACCGCCTCGTCCATGTCGGCCCGGCCGCTGGAACGGACGATGGTCACCTCGTCGATGCTGCCGTCGCTGCGCAGGGCCAGGCTGACCAGCGGGTCGATGCGCACGTCGCGCAGCGCCAGCCGCGCGCCGCCCAGCACGGCGTTGCGCTCGAGCTTCTGGCGCACGCTGTCGACGTACAGGCGCAGCGGCGCATCGCGCTCGCCGCCGTCGGCCAGTGCGCGGCGCGGATCGTTGCGCTCGGCTGCCGGTACCGGGACGCCGGCGCCGGGGATGGTCAGGCCACGCAGCAGCTCGCGCGCGCGGCTGCCCGGGATGCCGGCCAGTGCCCCCGGCTGCGACCGCTCGCCGGCACCGCTGCCCGCGCCGCTGCCGGCACCGGGGCCACCTGCGCCGAGGCCCGAACTGCCGGGCTGGCCGTTGCCGGGAGCAGAGCCGGGGCCCTGGGCTTGCAGGCGCTCGGCCGCGGACCGCTGGGCGGCCTCGTCCGCTTGTTGGCGCGTCAGCCGTTCTGCGTCTGCGCGAGCACGCTCCTCGGCCTGCTGGCGAGCACGCTCCTGTGCCAGGCGATTCTGCGCTTCGATGCGCTCGCGCTCGGCCAGTTCCTGGGCCAGGCGCTGTGCCTCGATACGCTGACGTTCGGCCTGTTCCTGAGCCAAACGCTGCGCCTCGATGCGTTGGCGTTCGGCCTGCTCCTGAGCGAGACGCTGCGTCTCGATACGCTGGCGCTCGGCCTGCGCACGTGCTTGATCTTCCTGCGCCAGATGCTGCGCTTCAAGACGCTGGCGTTCGGCCTGTTCGTGCGCCTGGGCCAGGCGCAGTGCGTCCGCGCGGACGCGCTCTTGCGTGGCAGCTTGTGCAGCAGCTTTCGCCTGCAAGGCAGCTTGCTCGGCGGCGCGCTGCTCGGCGAGCTGGCGTGATGCCAGTTCCTGCGCTTCGCGCTGGCGCAACAATTCCTCGTTTGCGCGCGCGGCGGAGGCCGCCTGCTGAGCGAGTCGTTCCTGCTTCTGGCGCGCCAGCAGCTCCTGTGCTTCCAGCTGCGCGGCCTGGGCGTCGTCGGCTGCCTGTTGCCGGGCGATCCGTTCGCGCTCCCGCTCTTCTTCCTGTGCGCGCCGGAACTCCTCTTGCGCCGCAAGCCGTGTCAGCTTCTCGGCGTCGTCGTCCGTGCCGCTGGCGCCTTCGTCGATAACGGATTGTGCCAATGGCGGCGTCGCGGCCTCATCCCCGGTTTCCTGCGCCAGCAGCGGCGTGGATTCGGGGACGGGTTCCGGCACGACGTCCGGCAGCGGAATGGTGAAATCGGAGTCCGGATTCGGCGCGGCCACGATCACCGGCGCCGGCACTTCGCGCACGCGCCGCTCGATGCGAAGCTTGCCGCGCTTGGGCCGGGCCTGTGCGGAAGCGGGCTTCCCAAGCTTGACTGCCGGCGGCGGCGGAGGAGGCGGCAGCTCGACCAGGCGCAGGCCGCGCACCCGACCCGGTTCCGGTGCCGGGACAGGCGCTGGCACGGGCGCCGGCGTGGCCACGGCTACCGGGGCAGCCGCACTGGCAGCAGGCACCGATGGCACGGGTTCCGCCGCAGGCGGTATCGGAACAACGACAGGTAGAACGTCAGTCGGCCCCGCATCCGGCGCCAGCGTCACCGTAATCGGCCCGCTATTACCCAGATCGAGCCCCGGCACGCCGAATTGCAGCGACAGCAGTAGCGCGTGCAGCAACACCGACACGGCAATGCCGGCGCCAAGGCGACGGTCGCTGCGGATCGTGGCAGGAGAGCGACTGCGTGCGGACGCTGGGGGCATGTCGGGCTTGATCATTTGTCAAGCTGGCATCTTAACGTTTACTCAGCAGTAATGCGAGGCGCACACGATACTACGCGCCCTTCACCAGGACCAGACCGATGACGCAAATCAGCGCTTGATCGGCTTGAACGTATAGGTTTCGCCGTGCGCCAGGTACACCACGTCGCGTTCCAGTCCGGCCGCCTTGACCTCGCGCGCGAAGTCCTCCAGCGGCGACTTGAACACGTCGTAATCGTTGTAGTGAATCGGAACGGTCTTGCGTGGCCGCACCACCTGCATCATGCGCACGCCGTCCTTGCCGTCCATCGTCACCTTGAGCACGCCCAGGATGCGGGTGCCGCCCAGGTGCAGCAGCGCCAGGTCGATGCCGGGGAAGCGTTGCGGCACTTGCTTGATGTCGTCGGTCACGAGCGTGTCGCCGCTGATGTACATGCGGTAATCGGGACGGGTCGCGTCAAGACCGAAATCAAGCACCGATCCCATCACCTTGGGCAGCAACGCCGCCACTGCGGCCGGTCCATGGCGACCCGGTGTCGCCGTCACGCGCATCCGGCTTTGCCCCTTGCTCACTTCGAGCCGGTCCCATGGGCCCAGGCCGGTAACGCGGGTGAAGCCGAGCTTCTTGAGGCTGGCAGCGGCCTGGCGCGTGCTGACGATCGGCACCGCACGGTCGAGGCGCTTCTGCACCAGCTGGTCGAAGTGGTCGCCGTGAAAATGCGACAGCACCACCAGGTCGATCGGCGGCAACTGGTCGAAGCTGATGGCGGGATTGGTCTTGCGCTCCGAGGTCAAGCCGTAGCCGAGGTGCACGTGGTCGCCCTTGTGCAGGAAATTCGGGTCGGTCAGGATGGTGAAACCCTGGTAGCGGATCAGCACGGTTGCGGTGCCGATGAACTGCACCGTACCCTGGCTGTCGTCGATCGGCGCTGCGCCGGCCGGCAACTCCAGCGTGACCACCTGGCCGGCATTGGCGCTCGATTCCGGCGCCTGGGCGAAGGCCTGTTGCTGCGGGCCGAGCACGTTGACGACGGTGGTACTGACAACGGCACAGATGGCAAACAGACGGGCAAGGCGCATGAACGGTCTCCGATAACCGGCGAACCGCCCCGGCTCGCCCTGGCTTGACCGTAGCACGAAGCCCGGCCGGCAGCCGTTCACTTGACGGACAGGCCGGCAACCACGGCATGCAGGCCGGACTGGGCCTGCGCCCATGGCGTACCGGCCAGCTGTCCACTGCAGACGGGACAAGGTTCGAACGGATTGCAGTCGTGCGCCAGTTCGAGGTAGTTGGCGCCGACCACGGTCTTGCCCTGGTAGCTGTCGACCCGGCCAGGGCGCGCGCGGCCCGGCGCGGCGCTTGAGGCCGGCGCAGCGCCCTCCCCTGCGGCGCCGTCGATCCACTTGGCAAAGGGTTCTGCGGCGACGCCGTCCGGCACATACCAGCGGCGCCGGGTCGGATTCCAGCGGGCGCCGAGGGCCTTGGCGGCATCCTTTTCGGCATAGGGAACGTTCAGTAAGACCATGGACGGAAAGTACTCCAGCATCGTTGTCGTGGTGGGGCGTCATTGTACAGCCAGCGCGCCGGCATGCGACTCGCGAAGCGGCGGACAGCCGTCACGCTCATTGATCTTTCTCGACGCGTGCGGCGGCGGCGTCGCTTGCGCGCTGCTCGCGCCGGTCCTTGCGGTAGGTATAGACCAGGTTGGCAATCGAGCTGAGCAGCGCAGTGACGATGCCGACCAGGATGCTCGCGTCCGCGAGGGTCCAGCCATCCCATAGCGCCATTGCGCTACCAAAGTAAGCAGCCAGCCTGGCCGGATCAAATTGTTGGTTGAACACTGTGTCTCCTTCGTTCCGGCCAGCCGGCTTGAATACAGCGGTTGTTTTCTGCACGACGTTTCGTGCAACGCTCTGTGTTAAATCAATACTGATGACAAAGTATAGAAAAACTAAACACATTGAGTCAAGAAAAACTATACAAACGCGTATAGCTTTGCTATACCATATCTCCATGGAACTTCAAACGATGATTGCCGGATGGGTGCGCGATGCGCGTACGGCGGCGGGACTGTCAGGGGCGGCGCTCGGCGCCAGGCTTGCGCTCGAGCTCGGCACTGAGCGCGGCCATACCAAGGCCAACATCTCGCACTGGGAAAACGAAAAGCACAGCCCCAACCTCAAGCAGTTGCTGGCGATCGCCAGGGTCACCGGCAAGAGCCTGCCGGCCGATATCCTGGCGCCGATGTCCGGCCAACCCTGGGGCGAGCCGGCTGGCGGCATGCCGGACGCCATGCGCGTCGTCAGCGCCGACTACGACGACGACGGTTTCGTCCAGATCCCGATGGTCAAGCTGCGCCTGTCGGCCGGCATCACCGGATACCAGACCGAGCCGGAGCGGCGCGACGGCGGCACCCTTGGCATGCGCCGCACCTGGCTCGAGCGCAACCAGTACAACCCGACACACCTGATCGCGATCTACGTCAAGGGCGAGAGCATGGAGCCATCGCTGTATGCCGGCGACATCGTGGTCATCAACACGCTGGACACCAAGCTGGTCGATGGCGCTGTGTACGCGTTCAACTATGAGGGCGAGGCGGTGGTCAAGCGGCTGGCGCGTGACGCTGGCCAGTGGTGGCTGACCTCGGACAATGTCGACAAGGGCAAGTACCACCGCAAGCTGTGCCAGGGCGGCGACTGCATCGTGATCGGGCGTGTGGTGCGCAAGGAAAGCGACCGGATTTGAAACTGCGCGCCGGCATTGTCAGCGTACGCGGCGTGCGCATTGCGCTCGCCTTTGCGCCGGCGCGCTACCTCGGCGCCGAGATGGGCGACGCGCTGCTGGCGCGATTGACGCCGTATTTTCCCGGCTTGCCAATCATGCTGGTCTCAAGCAAGGCTGGCAAGCGGCGCGCTTACGCGACGTTCGAGACCGCCGCCCTGCTCGCCGAACTCGACCTGAAGGACATCGAAGAGCACACGATCGACCTCGACACGGCGCCACCGGACACGCGCGAATTGCCGTTCTGATGGCGCACTGCTGGGAGCATGTGAGCAACTGAATTGCCGCAATGAGTGGAGCATGTCACTCAAACACATCGAAATAATCTGATCCTTTCGAAGGATTATTCGATTTTACTTTCCATTTTGCGACCCGTATATTGATGACTCCAGTTCATTTTGAAGCGAGGAAGCAATGCGAAGTTACCCTACCAATAGCCCCAAAGCCATGAGCCGCCTGCTGGCCCTGGCCATGATCGCCGACGGCCACCTGGCGCCGCAGGAGCTCAAGACCCTGCACCGCAGTGGATTGCTGGAGGTGCTGCGGGTAAGCGAGGACACCTTCGACGAAACGGCCGGCGAGCTGTGCCAGGACCTGCTGGCCACCAGCCGCAAGCGTGAGCCAGGGATGGTCGATATCGAGCCGGAGACGATCGACCGGCTGCTGGACGAAGTGCAGGATCCGGCACTGCGCGCGACGGTGCTGAAAGGGATGCTGGAAATTGCGCGTGCCGACAGCGTGATCGACCATCGAGAGAAACGGCTGCTGCGCCGCGCGGTCAATGCATGGGCGAAGCCGGAATCGCTGCTCGATACGGCGCCATAAGGGAACGACAGGAAGATTTCGTGGCCTGCCCAGCTGGGTTCGAACCAGCGACCCTCAGCTTAGAAGTCAGACGCTCTAATGCTGAATTTGGTCATTTAATCAAAAACTTGGGCTCGGACCACTGCGCTATTCATTCACTGATTGCGCCCGCATAAGTGCTTGATCCGATTGATGCGAGCTACTTTGAATAGCGCAGCTTTGCGGCCGGCCCTACTGCAGGACTGGCTCCTGAATTTGAGGAACCGGCACCAGGTGGCGCTGCGGCTGGATGCGCGTCACGCCCGGCACGGACATCGGCAAGAACAGCGGCTCGTCGCGCAGCGGCCCTCGCCTCTTCACAAAGTCGACTTCGATGCCGCCGGCGCGCGGGCGCAGCGCCAGGCGCAGCGGCGCCGGCGATGGGTCCTGCGCCGACGCCATCGGGCGCAGCACGAAGAACAGCGTCTCGCCGGCCTGGGCCGCCAGCGTCAAGCGGCGCAGACTTTCGGCTCGCACGTGGGTCTGCCAGAACAGCAGCGCGCCGCAGCTACCGCTGCGCAGCACCTGCTCGGCCGCCCACAGTGCATCGGCGGTGCGATCGGCGCGCAGCCAGAGCGCGGACTCAGGCGGAATGCCCATCGCGGCCAGCGCCAGCGCCTGAGGCGCGTGTGGCGGCTGCAGCATCACCACCTTGCGCTCGGCCACGGCCGCCAGCGCCGGCGCCAGCAACCGGACCTCTCCGATGCCTGGCTGCTGCACGTGCAGGTCGGTCAGCGAACCCACCGGCCAGCCACCACCAGGTAGGTGCAGGTCGAGCGTGGAATGGCCAGTTCCGACGCAGCGCATGTGGTTGCGCGCCAGCTGCGACGCGCGCCAGAGCGCTGGGTGAACTTCTTCAGGGTTAAGCGTTGCGGCTGAGCTGGCCATAATTACTGCTCCGAAATACTGTATGTTTATACAGTATAGCAGCATTGCTATTTGATCTAGATCAAACTGCGCTTCGATTGCCGTGCCACCATTGTTTCATGGACAGACGAATCGACCGCCTCACCGCAGTGTATGTAGATCTGGGAATAAACACTGCTACCGCGTTCGGCATGTACGCAGCAGTGTGCTTCCTACATGCACAGCATGTGCATCTCAGCATCGTGCGTCGGGTAATTTTAGAGATTGGCCCTCGACGAGGCGATAGACACATGCTACTTTCAATGCATGAACCGACGGACTGACATAGTTAAGACATTGCGCATTAACTGGGTTCTGGTCAGATGGCCAAGGCGCACCTTAAGCTACTGTGCACGCGCTCTATATGATCTCGGCGTTCCACTGGCTGACGCGCAGCGTTTACTCCTGCGCCCACACGCGCGCCGCCCTCTCGAGCTGTCGCTCAAGGTCAGGCGAGAATGACCTTGACGTTTTACCCACACGAGCTAAGCTACCCACTGTAGATAAAGCGGTTCCAGTTTGATCCACATCAAGGTCGGCCAAGCGCCGACAAGAGAGATTGATGAAATGGACAGACGCTCAAACCATCTCGCGGCGCTTTTCGTCGATACCGTGCTCGACTTTCTTCGTTATGAAGAAGACCGTGACCGCATCGCGACAGTGCTGACCGAATACGGCTTACAACCAGTTACCGTCGATCGCATACTGGCTCAACAGCGACGAAGCGCTGGAGCGCGCATGCCGATGCGGTCCAGTCCCGAGAGAAGCATGCCGCCCTCCAACTACCTCGGCCATCCCTGAACCGTCTTCGCGTGGCGCGCGGCGCACTCGGCGTACTGGCGCAGCAGCCCGATCGCCCACTCCTGCCAGACGTCGAAGTCAGCGGCCGCCGGGTGCTCCACCGGCGGGCACGGCGCCGCCAGCGCGCTATCGAGGGATGCTTTTGTTGGCGGCGTCGATTGCGGCGTCGAGGTTGCGCACGCGGTCAGCGTCAGGACGGCAATCAGCAGGCAGAGGTTTCGCATTGCGCAGCTCCTTAGTGAGCGCCGTCATCTTCGGCGCCAGGGTGGATTGGATGCCGGCGAACTCGGCGGCGGCCTGACGGATGACCGCAGCGTCGGCCTGGACATCGGCGAGCGCGGCCTCGGTCAAGGTGGCGCGGTATTCAGTGTGGGCGCGACGCAGCTCGGCGATCTCCGCGTCGTGCTTCCAGGCGCTGGCGATCCAGCCGCCGGTGGCGGCCAGCCCCACCAGGGCCAGAAGCGCGATCGCGGCGGCCGCCGCGCGGTACTCGATCGGGATCATGGGATGGCCTTCATGGCAAGGGCGGTGAGCGAGCAGCGCTCGACGTAGCCGATCGCGTCGCCGATCCTCTCGGTCTTGCGGCCGATGTTGACGCAGTCGGAAACGCCGTCGACGTCGTCAAGGTCAGCGAAGCGATTCAGGTTGTTCACGTGCCAGAACCAGCCGGCGCCCAGGGCCGCGCCGACATCGGTCGACAGCCAGGCGCCCACCTTCTCGCGCGGCAGGTCGAAGAAGTCGGCGCAGGCGTGGTGGTTGGTCGTGCCGGTCAGCTGCATCCAACCGGCGCCGCGCGTCCGCCAGCCATCACCGCTCTCCGGGCCGCGGTTCCCCATCCGGTTTGCGTAGGCGATGTTGGCGATGGCCTGCTGGTCGGCAGAGTGCGCCGCGGTGCGCCCGTAGCGCTCGGCCTGCGCTAGCGTGAAGCGCGTGAACGCCTTGGTGTTGAAGGTGGTCAGGATCGCGGCCGGCGTATAGTTCAGGTTCTCGCGCTTGCGCGTGAAGCCGCCGCTCTCGTGCGCCACCTGAGCGAGGAAGTGCGCCAGGCGCCGGCGGGTGGTGATCTCGAAGCGGTCGACCGCGGGCTGCAGCGCGGCGGCGACGGCGGCGGCGTTCGCACCACACTGCGGCGCGACGCGGCGGATGATGTTGGCGGCCACCTTCATTGGCCGCCTCGCACATCGCGCACCACGTCGGTGATGGTCGCCGCCCGGTTCTTCTCGATGTAGTTGAACAGCCAGCGCACGATGGCCCAGCCCGGCAGCCCGCAGGCGAACACCAGACCAAGCATCGCAATCAGCCCGATCGGCTTGTGCGCCCAGGACTCGAAGCCGAAGTGCTGGATCACGAAGGCGCCGCCGCCGATCGAGGAGACGACGGTCGAGATCAAGCCAACTGCCCATTCCTTCGGACTGCGCGGCGTCGTGATGCACATGACGACGATGGCCGCCAGGCCGGCGCCGATCGCGCCGATGCCGGCAAGGCCGCCGAGCAGCTTCCAGCCTACTGCGCCGGCGGCGGCGCCGGAAATTGGTTCACTCATGGATTGCGCCTTCATTTGGCAGGTGCTGCAGGAAAAGAAAAACCCGCCGAAGCGGGTTTCAGGAGGGTCAGTGCGCTGGCCAGCGTGCCGGGCGAGTATCGCCAGGGATCTGGAATGCCGAGCGCTGCGGCGACGGCTTCGGAGCAGAACCAGCGGCTGCGGCTGTGTGGTACCGGCGAGATCACGAACTGCAGGTTACCAACCAGGTCGTAGCCGGCGCCGCGGTGCGCTTCGAACCAGGCGACGGCCGCTGGCTCGAGCGCTGGCGGCAGGTCGACCAGATCCCAGCGCGCCGGGTCGAAGTCGATCAGCTTGGAGCGCACGCCGCCATCTTCGAACGACGACGACCAGGCGCCGCCGGTGGACAGCACCAATTCGACATGCGAATACCGCGATTTCGTCCACCACCGCACCACGCGGCTGTAGATGCCGACCAGGCCGGGGCGCGTGCCCTTGTAGAGCGCTGCTTTCATGTGGTCACCATTCGATTGCCGCGATCTCTTCCGGCGTGGTGGTGGCTGCCAGCCGCGCCTTCAGTTCCTGCGAGTGGTTGAAGTTCTCGGTGCCCTGGGTGGTCATCGAGGCGTACATGGCACGAAAGGCGTCGACGTCGGCCAACGGCAGCATCGTCTTGTCGGTGGCCTTCCAGCCGCCCGGCCAGCCGTCGGGGAAAACGCCGAACAGCGCGATGTGGTTGGCCACGCCGTCGATGTCAGAGCGGGACAGCGCATCGCATGCGATCTGCTTGCCCGCGTGCGGGAACGTTGAGAAGTTGGCCTCGGCGCGCCAGGTGTCGATCTGAGCGTTCTTTTCGATCCGCATGTCTGTGATGGAGACCTCCCCACCTGCCTGATCCTCCGGAGTAGCGCTGCGGTAGACAGTCTGCCCGTCTTTCCATTCTGCTATCATCTTGCTCATTTCCCGACTCCATAAATACGGACAGTTCCAGTAACGGAATACCCCGATCCGGCCGCGTGAATCCCAATGCCGGAATTTATTGCACCTTCATAATGATGGGCGCGACGCGCTTGGCCACGGATTGCCGAGGCGGTTGAAGTCAAACTAACGCCGTCGAAAGTAATGTTCTTAGACATATTTGCGGTTCTAACGCCGCGGACCGTGGCAAACCCACGGATGACACCATTGGAGGCGTCGGAAAGAGCAAGGCCCGTAACTGTGTTGGCAAGGGCGCCGCCTGCGTTCCCGGCGGCGTACGTCCCTGCCGATGGCACCTGACTGGTATAGAGCCGCAGAAGTGGCGGGAGATCGGCAGTGCTGAAAATCTCTGGGATGTCAATCAGGTACGTGTCGTACAGATCCGAAAAGACGTCCGGGAAGGCAATCGCGGAAACCGGAATCGTTACGATTTGCTCGGCAATTAGCTGCGTAGCACCGCGCTGGCTTCCCGCGTCCCCGTTACGGTCGATGTAGACTGCCAGGGCGTCATCTTTCGCAAACGGACTTGCCGAGCTGCCTGCCCGGTGCACAAGCGTAAGGTTGCGATACCCCGAGCCGGATGCCACATTCAAAATATCGAATAGCATCCACTTAGTCGGGTCCGTTGCCTTGACCATGCGCACACCACCCTTGACGATGCTGGACACGAGCGTGAGTGCATCGAAGACCCCCGACATATTCACACCGCTCATGGTGAGTGTATCCGCGCGCAGCACCGTAGCGGCATTCTGAGTCGCGCTCGACAAGCGCAGCTTGCCGGGTCCGGGGTCGGCATCAGCGGTAGCGGTATCGAAAACGTACGGGAAGGCATAGGCGCCGCCGGACGCAAAGGCCGACATGGCGGCCTCGGTCGCATTTAGCTCTGCGGCGAACTTCGGCAGGTCGCGCATCAGGCCCGACATCTTGTTGTCGAAGTCCAGCTGGTCCTGCGACTGGTCCGGCATCTGGGCCGGGTCGAGCAATACAGAAATGGTCATACGGTCCCTTCAATTTGCATGGACATGTCCCAGCGGGTTTTGCCCTTCACTACAGGCTTCAGGCTTGAGTACCGGCCGAAGGCGATCGCCAATCCATACTTCAGCGACCCGACCCACACGATGTTCTTCTGCCGGTAGGCGGCCATCAGCTCATACACCGCGTCGACCTGGTCAGCAGCGACCACGACATCCGCCGTGATGCGCTTCGCCCAGTTGCGCACCGTGGTCTTGCTGGTGCCGTCGAAGTTGAACGAGGTGTCGGAGAAATCCTTGATCTCGGCGCCGAGCGTCATCAGCGTCTTGCCCAAGTCCGCTGTCGGCCCGATCGCGCACATACCGCACTTCGGCACGCCGCCAGGCTTGCGAATCGCGATGGTGACCAAGGCATTGGCGAACGGCGGCAGCTTCAGGCTCACCGCCCAGGTCTTGCGGCGGATCCGCTTGAAGCACCAGTTGAAGAAGCTCGACGCTGAGGTCGACACCTTCAGCGACTGCTCCTCGCGGTAGACCAGCCCCCGGAACCGGTCGACCACCGACACCCTCACCTCGGCCGCATCGACGTTGCCGATGTAGAAGCCCTGGCTGATCACCTGCGGCGACACCACGATGATGATTTCCTCCGGGTTGGAGGTCTGGGTGTTGTTGTACTGGTCCAGCATCGCCCAGCAGTTGGTGGCGCCGCGCGGGGTCCATGCGGTGGTGTCCGCCAAGGCCTTGCCAACGTTGCCGGCGATGAGCGACTGGAACACGTTGTGGCTCGCTGGGTCGTAGACCAGCGCATCCTTCGCGTAGGTCGTCGTCGCGCTGTAAAGCGGCTCGGCGATCGGCACGTTCGAATACACCAGGCCGGCGCCGGCGCCGAGAACCTCACCAGCATCGAGCAAGGCATACGGCGCCTTGCTCAGGTCGGCCGGGTCGTAGGTGACCCGCAAGGTATTGGGCGGCGCCATCTGCTGCACGCCGTTCCGGTCGTAGTACGGTGCCGGATCGGCGCGCGTGCAGGTGACGTCGCCCAGGGCGACAGGTTCGATGATATCCATCGGGTTCCTTATGCTGGTACCGGCACCACCTCGGTGACGACCGGCCTGCGGCCGTTCACGATGTCATCCAGGTGAGTGGCGGTGTTACTGGTGTGGGTTGCAACGGCAAGCAGGCCGTCCTGCAGGGCGCTGCGCAGTTCAGCGTTCTCGCGCTGCTGCGCCTCGATGACGCCCGCCAGGCGCGCCACCTCCTGCGCCAGCGCGTCGGCGTTGCCGCCGGGGCTGGCCAGCCGGCGCATCAGCTCGCGGTTGTCAGCCGCGGGGATGATCCGCTCGTCCTTGTGGATATAGGCCGGCATGTCGTACGGCACCTGGTTGGTGCCCACGGCAAACCCGCGCAGCTTCTGGTATTCCTCGCTGTTCTTGGCCGACTTGATGAAGTCCGCGACTTCGGTCGCGTCCATCGTCGAGCCGTAGGCCTTGGCGAAGAAGTCCATCCCGGCGGCGTCCGGCGCCCGGCCGAGCACCTCCTGATACAGCTTGTTCAGGTTGGCCTCGGTCGAGCTGGCGATGCCGTTCACGATCTCTTCGATCGGCATGCCGCCGGCAGCAGCACCCTGCCAATACTCCATGCCCGCAGCTTCCGGCGCCCGGCCCAGGTGGGTCTGGTAGGCGTTGCTGATCGCCGCGCCGGCCGACACCACCGGGTTGGCGCGCGCCGCGGCGAGCGCACCCTGCAGCCCGCGAATCGCATCAGCGATCGTCAAGCCGGTGGTGCTGATCCCCTTCAGGATGTCGATCTGCTCTTGCTCGCGCTCGAGCATCACGCCCAGCTGCTTCGCCTGGTCCTCGACCGCCTTCAGGCTGCGCTCTTCCACCGTGAGCGCGCCATCCGTCAGCCGGGCCAGCTCGGCCAGGTCGCCCTGGGTGCCGAACAGGTCCCGCTGGTAGTCCTGGTAGGTAGCATATCCGTCCGTCGAGGGGCCGTTGCCGATCTTGGCCAGCGCCTTCTGCAGCTTGTCCGCATCCGGCAATGGACCGCCGGCGCGCGCAATCGCCGCCGCCGCACGCACTTCCGCCATCGCGCTCGCACGGTCCGCCTCCTGCTGTTCAGGGGTGCGAATACCGTTGAGCGAATTGCGCAGTGCATCCGACAGGCTCCGCAGCTTGCTGACCGCCTCGGTGCGCGCCTGGATGTCATCCTGCAGCGCGGCCTTCTGGCGGTCGACCACGCGTTGCAACACCGAGAACGCACCATCGACGCCGGACAGCAAGCCGGAAGCCTGGTCCAGCACAGCTTGGCGCGCGGCCTCAGTCGCCTTCTGGGCCGCCTCGGCTGCGAGCCGAGCTGTTTCCGCCGCCGCGTCGCCTACCGATTTCAGGTAGTCGGACACGGTCTTGAACTGCGGCGCCAGCGCCAGCAGGCCGGCGTATTGCTTGGCGCCCTGCTCCGTCGCTAGCGCGCCGGATGACACCAGGCCCTGCACTGCCGACTTGAACTGGTCGGCGGTGGTCAGGCCGGCGAAGCCCAGCGCCGCCAGGCCTTCCTGCAGCGGCTTCTGGATGATCGCTACCCGCTCCGCTTCGGAGAGGAAGTTGTCATTGAAGAAGGTCGTCTGCGTCGCCAGCGCGTCGATGCCGCCGACCAGCGTCAGCAGTCGCTCACGCGCCTCGATCGACTCGGTGCCGACAGCACGGAATGCCGTCAGCGACGTGGTGCCCATCGCCAGCAGGATCTGGTCGACCGCGGTGAAGTTGACCGCCAGGCGCTCCAGCGTCGCCGATGCGGCTTCGCCCTGCGCTTGAAACTTGCCGATTTCCGGCAGCAGCTCACCGGCGACCGTGTTGGCCACGCCGGTAAAGAACTCGGCGATCAGCTTCTGATTCGCTTCTTCGTCCTTGCCCAGCGCGATCTTGATGGCCTGAGCGCGGGTAGCGATGCTGTCGGCGTTGATGCCCAGCGCACGCGCGGCAGCCGACGACGACGCCTTGATCGCGTCGTAAGCCGACGTCAGACCTGCGGCGAACTCAGCGTCGACCGGGTTGCGATCGGTGCCCTTCTTGTCGCTGCGGAACCACCCGCCATCCTGCTTCCAGGTGGTATCGGTTGTGCCGGCGAAGCCGTCGGCGCCGAACATACCATTCAGCGTGGTGCCAGTGGATTCCTTGGCACCGCGACCAAACGCTCTGTTGAACAGGCCTCCGACGATCCCACCAACGGCAGCACCCAGCGGCCCCATGCCCATGCCGATGGCCGTACCCAGGTTCACCGCGGTGTTCCCGGATCCTCCCAGCACCGAATAACCGCCCGAGATCGCCCGGCCACCGTACACGCCGGCGGAGACGCCGCCGATGAAGCTGGTTGCGCGCCCCACGCCCTGCGCCAGCGCGCCGGGCGCGCCGCTGCCCTGCGAGAGCCCGAGCTTGTCAAGCCCGACCTGCACACCGTTGGCCACCGACTTTTCGAAGTTGCCGCCGGTGCGGAACGAGTTATACAGGCTCGTGACGGTCTGGCTCAAGCTTGGCGCCGCGCTGGCGGCGCCGGCAGCTCCCGATGCAGCACCCGGGAATAGACCGGCAATATCGCCGCTTACCGGGGCCAGCACGCCCTGTATCAGCGGACGAAGCACCAGCGTGCCGAACATGTTCTTGAGCGTGTCGACCAGGTTCTGGCCGAAGTCCTTCCCGCTTTCGAACCCGCGCAGCAGCGCATCGGTGAGCGACTGCTCGATCGATTCTGCGGCACGCTTCCACTCCTCGGCTGCCTTCTTGGCCGCATCGACCTGCTCCATCGCAGCGACCGCAGCCGCGTTGCGCTTCTTCGCGTCGATCAGCTTTTCCAGCGTTTCGATCTGGTCCAGCTGCAGGCCGAGCGTTGCGCGCTGTGTCAGCTGGGCTTCGAGTTCAGCAATCTCAAGCTGCTCGACCGCCGACTTGGTCATACCGTAGGTGCGCGCCAGCTCTTGGTTGCGCTTCGCTTCGTCCTCGGCATCCTGCACGCGCTTCGCGTACACCGCGCTCGTCGCCTCCAAGCCCTTGGAGTAGCCGTCCTGGAAGTCGCTCAACTCCTTCAATGCACGTAGGCGGTCTTCCTCTGCCTGCTTTGCGAAGGGCTGCTGCTTGATGTACGCCTCGACGGTCGCCGTGTACGCCGCCAGCGACTGCTTCCCGGCGCTGTAACCTGCGTACAGCTTCTGCAGGTTCTCCACGTAGTCGGCGTCGACGCCCAGGCTCTTGCCGTTGATGCGGTCGACCAGGTCGGCGTACTCTTTCGCCGCCTTGGCCTGATCGGTGATCGCTTTGGTTGCGGCCGGATCTGCGTACTTGGCGCGCACCAGCTTTTCCATCTCAGGCGGGATGGTGCCGAACTGCTTTTTCAATTCCGCAAGCTCGGCCGCCAGGCGCTGAGCCGACGAACCGTTCTTCGCATACCAGTCGTCGAGTCGCTCGCCGCGCGTGCGGGCGGCTGCCGTGGCCACCTCGCCCTGCAGCGTCTTTACCCGGGCCAGTGCGGCTTCATACTTTCCGCCCAGCTCCACCTCTTCAAGCTGCAGCATCATCCGCTCGCGCGAGCCCTCTGCAGCTTCGGCCTGAGCCGCCTTATTCGCGGCAAGTGCAGCCTTGGCGCGCGCCAAGCCGTCCTTGTCGACTTCGCTGACGCCGCCCAGATCCTTGATGCGCGGCTCGGTTGCCGCGAGGGCGTTTCGTTCACGCAGCTTGGCGATCTGCTCGTCGAGACGCGTGATCATTTCTGCCGTCGATTCCTCGGTCGACTGCTTCGCTTTGTCGTTCGCATCCTCGGCAGCGTTGCCCCATACGGCCCATGCGGTAGCCGCCAGGCCGAGCACCGTAATCACAGCGCCGACAGGGCCGCCGAGCAAAGCCAGTGCACCGCGCGCGGCGCCGACCGAAATTGACGCAGCCCGCGCCGCCGCCGCCTGCGCGGTCAGAGCTGCTGTATGCGCCGAGGCCGCCGCTGCAGCGCGCGCTTGCGCCGGGATCAGGCCGTTGGTCGTAATGGCAAGGGCAGCATTACCCTCCGACGCCAGCACGGCGGCACGCAGCTCGTTCACGCGAGCCGCAGCCGTCGCTGAAGCCGCAGCTGTCGCAGTCACGTTCGAGTTCGCGGTAGCAAGATTGGCAGCGGCCAGCGCGCGACTTGCGGCAACGTTCTCGTATGCCTTCGTCGCCGCAACTCCCAGCATCGAACCCAGCTTCGCTGCCGCGAGCGTTGCAACGGCTCCGCCGGCCACGACCAAGTTGTCCGCCAGCAGGCCGATGCTGCCGGAAAGTAGCGACACTGCGCCATTAGATTGCGCGGCCGAGCCAACGAGCTCAAGTACATTGTTTTTCAGCACCGTCACGGCGCCGCCGATCGACTCGACCGACTTCGCCTCAGTGCGCAGCACGCCCAGCGCGCGAGGGAGTGCGTTCGCCAGGACGTCCGTGGTCAAGGCGCCTTGCTCAGCCATCGCCCGGAGGGCGCCAACTGGCACGCCGATGCCGTCCGCCAGCGCCTGCATAAGGCGCGGCGAAGCTTCGTTCACCGAGTTGAATTCGTCACCACGCAGCACGCCCGACGCGAAAGCTTGCGACAGCTGCAGGATCGCCGATCCAGCCTCTGCCGACGATGCGCCCGAGACTTTCAATGCAAGGCTCACAGTCTCGGTGATGTCCGCCACCTGGGACTGCGCGATACCGAGATCGCGTGTGCTCTTAATGATGCTCGCGTAGAGCGCCCCGGTAGCCGACAGGTCCGACTGCGCGTCCGCAGCGATCCGGCGCACAGCACCTTGCGCATTTGCGAACTCGCTCTGGCCGGTAGTCGCCAGCTTCAGCTGAGCGACGTATTTACCGTATTCATCCGACAGCTGCACTACGGCAGCAATGCCGGCGCCGCTCGCGACGCTGGCCAACGCTGCGGCGAAGCCACTGATGGAGCTGCCTGCGTTGCCGGCTGCTTCTTCGGCAGCCTGCAGTTGCTCGATCAGCGGGCGCGCGTCATCCGCGACACCCAGCTGCTCGGCGCGAAGGGCAGCCAGCTGCGAAGCGGTTTTACCGATGCCGTCGGCCTGGGCGCGCAGCCCGGCGAGGAAGTTATTGCCCGCGTCGAGTTGCCGCTGGGCTGCCGCTGCTTGCTCCGTTTTCTTGGTGACCGCATCCAGCTGGTCAAGGTACGGACGCAGTGCGGCGACATTCAGCCCGCGCGAGTTGGCCAGCGCCTCGTAGTAGGCGGCACTGCCCTTCGCTCCGGCATTCATCGACGCGGTAGCGCGCTGGATCGACTCGGCCATGCTCTTGGTGGCGCGGTCGACCTGACCAGCTGCCGCGCCGGCACCTTCGCCCACGTTGCGTAGGCCGCTTGTGCCTGCCAGATTCTCGATCGACTTGCCGGTTTTCTGGGCGGTCGCGCCAAGGTTTTCAAGATTCTTGCCGGTGCGCGTGGTCGCTGCTTCGACCTGACGTAGACCCGCCTCGACGCCGCTGGCGTCAGCGGTGACCTTGATTACCGCTTCATTGGTGATTTCGCTCATGCGCCGCCCATAAAAAAACCGCCCGGCGGCGGTGCTTCAATCCTTGCCGCGCATCGCTTCGAGCGCAGCGTCCTCCATCACCTGGAGGTCTTCGTCCAACTGGTTGTATTCCTCGCGCGTCAGGCCCATCCGATCAATGCGGCTGTAGGCAACGAGAAAATTTAGCCCGATCGGGCCGCCCATCGGGGCGAGCACCCATTGCTTGCGCAGGCCATAGAACAACTCATAGGCCCGCACGTTTTCAGGCCAGATTTCGACTGGATCCGCCGCCAAGTCCTCCAGCGTCAGGCCCGCCACCGCCAGTTCGGCTTCGGAGGGCTCTGGCGCATAGAGGGCCGAGGCGACGGCCTTTAGTTTTTTGCGCGGGCGCCGGTGATCTCGGCGATGTACTTGTCGAGGATCGCGCGCGCTGCGCCCATGTAGCGCTGCACCAGCTTGCCGACCTGGTCCTTGCTGAAGGTCTCTTCCAGATCCCAGCCGGCCAGGATGTCCATCAGCGCGTCGACGTCTTCGGCGCCGGCCAGGTTCTCGACGAACTCCTTGAAGTCGTCGCGGTTCATCCACTTGAAAGTGAATTCGACGTCGGCGGTCTTGCCGCCCGGGACTGGAATCGCAGCGACAGCGGTGAAGGTGGCGACGGCGGCCAGGGAGAGTTTTGCTTTTGCCATGATGGTTTTCTTTCAGATGATAGTGAGACAGGAAAAAGACCGCGAGGAGCGACCCCGCGGCAAAAGGCCAGCGCCGACCGTTCGACGCCGGCTGGCAACACGGTTTAGTAGCGGACGACCTTGTTCTGCAGCGAGAAGATCGACTTCACCGCCATGACGCTGCCCTTGGCCAGGCTCGGCGACTCGTTGAACGAGCAGTAGCCGGCGTACAGCAGCACGCCACCGCCCGGCAGCATGCCGCGCAGGCAGGTCAGCTTCACGCCGTCCGAAACCGCCTTCAGTGCAGCGTGGTGCGGCAGCGACTTGTCGTCGGCGGTGGTCAGGGTGACCGTGGTCGCGGTGAAGCCGTCCGGCAGCATGACCGGCATGTTGGTGTCGAGCAGCGGCACTTCGACGTTCTTGCCGTCGCCGCCGGCGACGTCCGCACTCACCACGCCGGTGACTGGCACCCAGGTGGTGATCTTGCGAACGGTGCCAGTGCCGGCGCCGACCGGGAACAGTGAGGTGTCGGTGGTGTCCAGGCCTTCGAAGGTGAACGACGTGCCCGACGCGGCTTTCGCGCGGAAGACACGGCCGGTTGCTTGGCTCCAGCCGCCGGTATATTCGAAGTAGTCACCGGCGGCGAGCGTGTTGGTTGCGGTCGCGACGGCTTCGGACGCATTGCTCATTGCGGTGATGCTGATCGCGGTCGCAAAGACGGATGCGAGGGCGAACGCGATGTTGTTGGGCAGTTGCATAAGGGCCTTCCAAAAGAAAAAGGCCCGTCTCCGGGCCAGTTGCGCCCGAACGGGCAAAAAAAAAGCCGCCCGGATTGCGCGGGCGGCTTGGAATGAAGGGGTGTTACTGAGTCAGCAGAAGATCATGAAGTCCTGCATGGTCCCGCGGTAGGTTGTGGCTTCGTCGTATCGGGCCACGCGGCCGGTCGCCACTTCGGGCTGGAGGTGCACTGCAGCGCGCAGCGCATCCTCGACCTGGGCGCCGAGGGCCGATGCGTCGACGCGCGTGTCCGCCCAGCAGTTCACCTGCATGCGGACCGGCTGCTTCTGAGGGCGGTCGCCACTCAGGTAATTGACTGGATCTCCGCCGGCTGCCTGATACGTGATGTATGGGCGGGGCGTGTCAGGCTCCGCGATGTCGGGAAAGACTCGGCCTTCCGCCAGGTCCTGCAGCACGGCGAAGATCAGTTCCTCAGCGGTCATTTCGAGTTCCTTGCAATCTGCTCAGCGAGCGTGCGCGTCATGACGTCGACTGCCGCCTGCTTCTTGCTATCGTAAGCGGGACGCATGAAGGGATATGCCGGCACGGTGGCGGAGCCAAACTCCAGCTCTTCCGCTTTTTTTTGCCAGTATTTGGCCTCGCGAGCTCTATGCGCCTTCCAGCCCACTACTCGTCCGGTCTTCGCACTCACGGTCTTGTTTTTCCTGACCTTGGCGTGTCCGCCCTCGACAAATTTCCAGTAGAACGCATCGGCGCCGCCGAACCGCCCGCTGCGAACGGTCACCAAGTACACCTGGCGGATGGAGCCGTCAGACTCTTCCTCGACCCGCTTGACGATGATGCTTCGGTGGATGGTGAAAGTCTTCGCGTGCGCCAAGGCGTTCCGCTTCGCCTCCTCTCGGAAGAGCTCGGCGCCGGAGAACCCCGTGGCGCGCAATGTCTCCTCGCCGGTAGCAGCCTTGACCTGCTCGACGGTCTGCTGAACAGCTTCCGTGAGGCTTGATGCGTCAAAGTCGATCATTTGACGCTCTCGCAGACCAGGAACATGTAATCGCGATCCTTCGAGTCCGGCAGCACCGCCTTGATGTCGTAATCGAGGCCTAGGTAGCGCGCGCCCATCGACGCATCGACGTCGGCGCGCTTCCGGATCCGGATCGAGCACTTCACGATCGACACATCGGCGTCCGCGCGCATCACTTCGGCGCCGGTCTGGAACAGCACGTCCGCCCACAGCGATCGCGCGACCTCCCAGCCCTTAGCGCGCTGGCCGGCTGCGTCTCGGCCGGCGCCGCGCTTGAGCAGTTGGATTCGGTGATTCAGCATCCGTGCACCACTTCCGGCCAGAGCAGCCGCTTCACATGTTCGCTTTTGGGCTGACCGCCGGTCTGGAAATGCTCGCTCAGACGCGCCACGATGAAGCCGGCGATGGCATCCGGCACCAAGCTCGGGTCCGTACCGTAGCCGCACGTGATCTGCACCTGGACGGCGTTGATCCGGCGCGCCGGCGTTGGCCAGGCGCGCCCGGGCGCCAAGACGATCTCTCCCGGCTCACGCTCGCCATCGACCTGGTAGTCCTCCGGATGCAGTGTCTGCTGCACGCCGGCGGCGTCGATGAACTTGATGTGGTCGACCTGCAGCAGCGGCGGCCGGCGCAGTTCGAACTTTGTCGGGAAGGCGTCGAGCGTCAGGCGCCAGGTCTGTTGCATGATCGCGCGGTTGGTTTCACCCTCTGCTTCCGCGGTGTAGGTGCGCATCGCGCGTTGAATCTCGGCGTCGAGCGGCGAGGTGCCATCTTCTTCAACGTCGACCCGGGCCGCCACGCGCGCCTCATCCATCGAGACGGCGAGCGCCGTGGGCGGGGTGATCAGCTTCCAGCTCATCGGACGGTTCCTTGTGTTGCATCAGGCCGGACCGGTGCCTGATGGCTGCCGGCCGGCGCGCGCGCGTACTGCACGACCTGCTGCTGTTCCTTCTGCAGCACCTCGTTCGGCACGCGCGGCAGTTGCGATGCGTCGATCATCAGTTGTCCACCCTGTTGAAGTGAATGACTCGGAAAAACTTCTCGCCGTTGGTGCAGAGAAATGGCAGCGTGCAGTGGTTCAGCGGATCGGCAGAGGTGTCCATGCCACCGGCCTTGACCAGGATCAGCCCGCCCTGGGCGACCGGCTGCTCCAGCACCGTGACGCCGACCGGGATTGCCGCGAGCGCGGCGTTGATCTGCGTGTTGCTGTCGGCCAGGATGTGGGCGACGTCCGCGACGAAGTAGCGCTTGTCGTCCGGATCCTTGCTGACCGCCCACACGCCCTGGAGCTTGGCGAACCAGATCGTGCGGTCGAGCTGCTCCCCGTTGGCCAGCGTGATGCGCAGGGTGCAATAGTTCTCCGCACCCGGCGCCTCGCTCAGCCCGCCGATCTTCACCGGGATCAGGGTGCCCTGAACAACTGGCTCTTCCAGCAGCGTCACCCCGGCAACCACCGCAACCACGGAAATGGCGACCGCCTTGCTCTCCGCCACATCGAAGGAAACGTCCGCCACACAGTAGAACTCGTCCAGCGGGTGCTTGTTGATCGTCCACCTGCTGTTTTCCTGGTAGGGGCCACCTGGAACCGCCGCAGCGTTCGGGCCGAAGACCACAACCCGCGTTCCGCCGGGGAACACGACCTTGCGGCCGGGCGCCACTTTCGATGCATCGAAGCTGTCCTGCGCCGGTGGCTGGTTGGCCTCCGTGGTGAAGCTCTTCGCTAGCGGCTCCGACCGGTTGCCGGCGGCGTCGTAGGCGCGCACGCGCACCTGATACGTCGTTGCCGCAGCCAATGCCGAAACGGCGAAGGACCGCGACAGCCCGGCGTTCACGTAGCTCGTGCCGCCGTTGATGCTGTACTCGTAACCGGCCACGCCGACATTGTCGGTCGCCGCCTGGAACGCCAGCGTCGCGCCGCTCGTGGTGATGCCGGTGATGCTGATCGTGCCGGCCATGACCGGCGCCGTCGTATCCGGCTCTGGCACCACGCCGGTATCTGGCTCGACAGCCATATCCGTCTCAGCCAGGAGGGGCAGAGGCTGCGCGGCGCTACCATAAATCGGGGTGCCGACAGCTGGCGCCGAGCCGGCCAGGTACTGCAGCGTCTCGACAGGCCGATCGCAGCGCACGCGCAACAGGCTCGCATTGACGCGATCCACGCCGAGCACCGTGATCGGCTGCTTGTCGAAGCCGGCACCGGTAAAGCCGGTGGCCGACGCAGGCACGTTGAGGTCCGTCGAACCACGGTGTGTGACTCGCACCAGCACGTCGTTGCCGGATGCGGTCATGCCGCTGATGTACGGCGATCCCATCGGCACACCGTCGTAAATCGTCGAGCCGGACTGGAAAGAGCTGCGCACGTTCAGCGCAGGGTACCCGGCTGCCGATGGCGACAGGTGGGTACCGTCGCTCGTCAGCATGAGGAAATCCAGCGTCTGCACGTGGATCACGAACGGATCCTTGCCCACGTCGCTTTCGGCCATTCGCACCATGTTCGATTGGGCATCGAACGCCGCCTTCGAGAGGACGCTAGTGCTGTACGCGGTGCGCCGGTTGTAGCCGACCAGCACGATCCATAGCTGCTGATTTCCAGCCAGGTCGCGCACGCGCTGGATAAGGGTGCGCAGGTTGGCCGCGTGCTGCTCTCGGCTCTGCACAAGACCCGTGGCGGCGTCGTTCGAACCTACCGTGATCACGCAGCTGGAGAATCCGCCTACGTCAGCCACATCGGCGACGAACATGGTCCAGCCGACATAGCCGAGGTTGAGCCAGTCCTTCAGCGTGCTGCCGCCTCGGCCCGAGTCGATCATCCCGAATGGGACACCTGACTTTTCCGCGAGCGCGTTGGCGGCAATGATCGCGCCCCCATCTGTGCCGAACGGGCGCCACGCGACACCGTCGTAGTAAGACACGTCGTCGCGTGGAGTCAGGCCTGTGCCGGACGAACTCGTAAATCCTCGCTCAGCGCCGCTCGACCCGATCCAGGCTTGGATGTCACCTACACCAATGCGGTTGCTGCTGACATCGGTGCGCGCCAGCTCGACGCCGGCTTTCATGCTGCGCTCGATCAGGTGGTACATTCCGCCGGCCTGGACCTGCGGCGCGGCCTGCCACGTATTGGCGCCGATCGTGGCGTTCGTGTTCGCCCAGTCCTGGATGACGTCAACGCTGTTCGCGCCCAGGACGCGCTGTTCGATGCTGTCTGGCGTGGTGCCAGCGAAGGCGCCTGACACCGCCACGGCAACGGCGGCGCTACCGATCACGCGCTGCACGATCCGATTTACCGGCAGCGTGTTCAGGGAAAGCGTACTGCCCGGCTGCGGCTCTGGTTGTGGCTCTGGCTCTGGTTCGGTTTCCGGGTCAGGATCAGGCGTCGTGCCGCCGCCGGTGAAGTTGTACGCAGGCTCGGCGCTGGTGGTTGGAGAGCCCGTCTTTGTGAACGGCAGCTTGTTCGGACCAACGTCGATGATATCGTCGGCAGTCGCCATGCGCACGTAGACCGCCGGAACCTTTTTCAGATCGGTGAGCAGGTCTTCGCCGTTGGCCATGCGTGCGACTTCATCCAAGGTGAAATTGGTGCGCAAGACAGCGGTACGGCTTTGAGACTGGTCGCTTCGACGGTTGGCGGCACCGTCTGCGCGCGATCCAATCATGAAAACAGACCCGCTCAATTCCTTGATCAGAGCGGGACTCGTGCTCGAACCTTCCAGCACTACATTCGCGGCCGTAGCCACAACGCCAGCGACGATGGGGCAGCGGTAAAGATAGGCGGTCGTCCCGTCACACTGCACCAAGTATTGATGCTCACCTTGCGTCAGCTTTGTGGCAGCAACGATCGGTGCATTGGCCGTCGCCGTCACGGTGTCAGCGAACACCACGATGCGCCCTTGAAGACTCCCGATAGTTGAACCGGACGTATAGAAGGCGATGTTCAGCGAACCAGCTGCACCGAAATTGCCGGTTGAAATAACGTATTGCGGCTGGTCGCCGGTCACGACGCCGTCGTAGCGAAGCGTGAACGGGATCGCCCATAGCTGCCCCTGCCCCGTCGGGAGCGTCAGCAGCGGGTTGGCCGGGGTCGAAAGAGACTGGTTGCCAGCGGCGCGATTATTCTTGATCATGGGCGGCCTACTGGTCAGGGGTTCAAAAGGCGCTCGCGCACGAACGCCAGCAGCTCCTCATCGGACTTGCCGACGGGCGCCGCTATAGCGAAATGGTTCTCATCCGGCCGTGCCGCTCAAGCATCACCGTGGTGATGCCGCGCTCGCGCAGCAGCTCGAGCGTCTTCTCCCACGTCTCGCGGTCGACGGTGCCGACGGCGCCGTGCAGGTAGACGGTTTTGTCGGTCAGGTGCGTCACCGTGACAATGGCCAGGTACGGACGCCGGTTTTCGTATCCGCCCGGCTGGTCGTAGGCACGGATTGCCGACGTCTGCGGGGTCATCGTCAGGTGGATCATGCTGATCTCCGACTTCTGGTATTCGGGCTGCGCGCCAAGAGGCGACGCCGGGAGGGACGACCGGCTTACTTGGCCGTTTTGACGGACTTTTCTTCCGCCTTGACTTCCTTGACGACTCCACCTTCGATCAGGCGCTTGGCCTGCTCGGCATCGAAACCGGCGATATCGCCGGGGCTGTAGATTTTCCAGGGCTTGATGAATTCGACCGATTGCATGTTCAGTTCCTATTAGAGGGGTGAAGCCGACCCGCCGCAGCGGGCCGGTGCTCAGGCCGCGTTACGCGCCCCAGGTAACGCCGGTCAGGATCGCGATCGATTCCTGGTGGCGCGGGCCGAAGTCGTGTTTCGCGATGACGCGAACCAGGGTCTGGTCACGCTGGAAGGCACTGACCACGTTGCCCTGGTCGTCCTTGTAGGTCGCTTCCTTCGAGTAGTCGATCAGCAGTGTTTCGTCTTCGCCGATGAAGCAGTCGTTGAAGTCCACAAAGTACAGCTCCGACGCGTTCGAGCCGGCGCCCAGGTTGTTCGGGACCTGGGTGGTCTTGCCGATCGGGTAGCCCTTCAGGTTGCCATCCTTCATCTCTGGATAGACCTTGTTGCCATTACCGTCACGCAGGCCTTCCAGGAAGCGGAAGGTACGCGGCGACATGATCCAGCCCGGCGCGCCCATGTTGGCGTTGACGCCTTCCAGGCACAGGATCAGCTTATTCAGATCGTTTTCGATCTTCTGCAGCGTGTCACCGGCCGAGGCGACGATCTTGAAGCCAGCCAGCGCCCAGGCCAGCAGGCCCTTCGGGGTATCGAGCGAGCCGTCGTCGCGGATGAATGCCTTGTCTTCGCGGGAGCTCATCGCTCCGGTCAGGTCGTCCACCACGAGCTTGTCGACGTTCGGGCTGGTACCGGCATAGGCCAGCAGATCGTTCGAGATCGGGACCAGGCCGGTCAGCTTCTTGGCCGACAGCTTCAGGTTGTCGAAGGTCTGGCCAGTCGTCGGGATGTCGGTATCGCTGCCGATGTAGCCGACCACCGCGCCGCCTTTCAGGCGAGGCAGCGTGATGTTGCCATTGTTGAGCGGCAGCGAGCGCGCGCCCAGGCGGCGCACGACCGATTGCGGGCGCCACAGCTCGATCACTTCGCGGGCCATGTTCGATGGCACCAGGACGCCACCAGCGCCCGGGGTCAGGGTATTCAGTGCCATGGCCACTTCTTCGCCGAACTGGTTGTCCATGGCGAACTTGGCTGCGACCTGTTGATTGCCGCCGGCGACCACCAGCGCGCGGACCATGCGCGACATGCCGGCGCCTGGCAGCTCAGGGGCGCGTGGGCGAGCAGGCATGCTCGCTGGAGCAGCTGCTGCGGGCGGCGCGGCCGGCTGATGTACGGCACCCAGCGCGCGGTCGACCGGCACCGCAGCGGCGGCGGCGATGCTCTCGGCCGCTTCCATGCGGGTAATCTGCGCGGTCAGGTTGGCGAAGGCGGCCTGCAGGTCGGTGAATTCCTGCAACTGAGCAGCGGTGAGTTCGCCGCCGCCGGCTTCGATCAGGGCCAGAGCTTGGACGCTGGCGTTGACCTTGGCGCGTTCGCTGCGGAGTTCGTTGATGGTTGGCATATTGCCTCTCCTAGAGTGGAAAAAGCCGCCTCGAGGGCGGCTTGGTTGCTTGTCCCGCGAACGCGGTCAAATTTGGGATTGCATCGCCATCGCTTTCGCGCGGGCGCCGATGGATTGTTTCGTGCTGCGGGCGACGCGCGCCTCGCGCGCTTGGGTGGCAATGCGGTCAATGGCGGCCTGCGGAGTTTCGATACGATCGGCAAAGCCGATATCGACGCCCTGCTGCCCCATGAACACGCCAGCCTCGGTGCCGCGCACAGCGTCGGCGCTGGTTCCGCGGTACCGCGCGACAGCATCGACGAACTGGCCGTAGTAGCCCTGCACCATGTCGTTGAGGAACTTGAGCGATTGGTCGGACAGCGGCTCGTGCGGGCTCAGGTCGTTCTTGTGCGCGCCGGCGTAGACGGTGGTCACCTTGACGCCCATTTGCTCGTTGCGAGCCGAAACGTCCATGTGCTTGGCGATTACGCCGACCGATCCGACGCCAGAGGTGCGCGACATCGACACGTTGCCGATCGCGGAGGCCAGCAGGTAGCCGGCCGAGTAGGCGCTGTAGTGGGTGATCGCGCTCATCGGCTTCACGCCGCGGGCTTCGAACAGGAAGTCGGCCAGCTCGAAGGCTCCCACGGTGCTGCCGCCCGGGCTGTCGATGTCGAAAGCGATCTGCTCGACGGCAGGATCCGCCAGCGCTGCGCTCACCTGGCCGCGCAGCTGCTCGTAGCTCGTCATGACCTCGCAGGGATTCATTTGCATGCTGCGACTCACCAGCACGCCGTGGACCGGGATGATCGCGACTCCGGTGTCGGCGATCTGCTGGCGGCGCGCCGACTCGGCCCGCATTGCGGCAGTCTCATGTGCGCGGCCGTCGTCATCATCCATCATCTGCGGCTGCGCGCCGTTGACGCTCAGATTGACGATGTTCAGGCTCATCTGCTGGTTGGCCCAGGCTGCAGCCTGGTCCAGCATCGCCTCGGTCACCATCAGCGGCTGATTGAAGATCATGTCGGCGATGCGGAAACGGTTTTTCATGCAAGGATTCCTTCGATTTCGGCGACCGCACGCGGGTCGGCCTTGGGCATCTGGTCCGGCAGCGGCTTGGCCGCATCGACCATATTCAGCGGCTGCAGGTAGGTGTCGCCACCCTTCACCGGCGGCAGGTTTTCCAGGCGCCGGATGTCGTTGACCGACAGCCAGCCCCATTGACGGGCGATCGCATACGATTCGTAGCGGGACTTCTGATCGCCGCGCAGCAGGCCGGAGACGTTGAATTCAATGTAGTACTCGTCGCGCTCATTCGGCAGCAGCAGGTCGCGCATCATGGCCTGCTCGTGGCGCTTGATCCATGGCAGAAGCGTGTAGATCACGAACTGGATCGCCTGGTGCTCGATATTCGAGAACGTGGCCTTGTCCAGCTCGCCGATCATGTGCGGCGGCACCTTGTAGATTCGCGCAATATCCAGCGCCATCAGCTTGAGCGCCGGGATCAGCTCCGCGTCGACGTTCGTCATCGACAGCGGACGGAAAGTCATACCTTCCTGCAGCATGGCAACGCGCTTCGCGTTGCTACTGCCACCGTACATTTGCTGCCACTTGTCGGTGATCCGGTCGATTACCCCCTGGTCCTTGATGGGCGGTGCGCCGGCCGGGCGCTCGATCACGCCAGACAGTGCCGTCCCATTCAGGAAAGACTTCCCGGCGTATTGCTGGATGGCCTGCGCGTAGCCAATGGAGTTCGCATGCAACATGATCGGCGATACGCCGACATAGCCGTTCAGGCTCCACCAACGCACGTGATGCACCATGCGCTGCGGGATTGGTTCCTGCCCGTCGATCCGATAATACGGACGAAGGTCAGATCCCTTCATCACCTGCACGGAATCCGACGACACTGGATACAAGCCGGTCACCATGCCATCCGGATCGCGGCCGATGATGCTGTAGGAGTTCCCCCTGGTGCCGGCGGCCAGCTGACTGCCCTCCAGGAACTCGAGCGGCGTTTGCCATTCGTTGGGGGCGTGCGCCAAGATTCGATGCAGCGGGTGGTCACGCGCGACTTCGCGCTGCCCGTCTTCCGTGCGCCGGAAGATTTCGCGGGGCAGCTGGGCAATGCTCTCCGCGATCAGGGTGACGCAAGCCTGCACCGCGGTCAATGCCAGCGCCGACTCTACGGTCACCAGTGGCCCGGCATCGGACCTTGCGCCGCCCAGGCCGGACAGCCAGCCACCGTTGCCGGTGGCGATCTGCGGGCTGAAAAACTGTTTGGCGAACATCCGTTACCCCTTGCCACCGCGCGCCAGGGCGCGTGCGACGATGTACGACCAAGCCAGCAGGCCGGCGCCAGCGACGATGAAGCCCGCAGGCAGAAAGATCATGCCGGCGCCGATCGTGACCGATGCCAGGCCGAGAACGCCGGCGACGAGGGTCGCCCAATCAATGAAGCTCATATCGTTACGCCCTCGTCGTAAATTGAAGTGGTCTGCGCCGGCTCGGGATTCAGCGCCATCAGCTGAACGGCATTGAACAGCGCCATAAGCGGGTCGATCTTTCCGGTGCCGGATGCCTGCTTGGTGATCAAGGCGGCATTCCCTCGCGGCTCAATTTTGGCGTTGCCGACACACCATGCCATGAGGTCCTGATCGCCATGCAGTAGCACGCCCTCAGCCAGCTTCCGCTCGGTGACACTGATTGCGCCGATGAGCTTCCAGCCTTGCGAGATGCCGAAGCACTTCTTTTCGTCGATCTCGGCATCGACCAGCGCCTGGAACATGACCTTGTGAGTCTTTTCCGGATCCAGTCCGACGGAGGCGAGCAGGCCTGACTCGTTGACCTCCTTGACGACTGCTGCTACTTGCGCGACGTCGCCCGGCAGTTCCTGGATGATCACCAAGTCGCCCTGCGCTTCAAAATCCTGGTAGCGGCTCTCTTCGCTTTTGCGGCGCTCGATCGCGATCGGGTGCGCCCAGGCGCGCGTCCAAGCGAGCCACTTACCTGTTCCGCGTTCGCGACCGACGAACGCCAGTCCCAGCAAGTCGTCCAGGCCGCCGCCGTCAATGCCAGCTGTGACCACTTCGCATCGCGCGAGCAATTCGTGGAGCGTGATGCCGGGCACCTTGGCTTGGCGCTCCCAGAAATCGGCACCGGCCCAGCGGTCGGCCCGCAGATTCAGGCCGATTTCGACATTGCCGTGCTTTGACAGGAAACCGCGCAGGGACGCCTCACCCTCAATCTCGGCCTTCATAAATTCGCGCTCGAGGAACGCGCTGTCGACGGAGTACCCGTAGTTCGGGTTCACCATCGGGAGGTTTTCGAGCTTAAGGTGCTGCTTCGCCTTCACCATCTCTGGCGGGTGCTCGTAGATGATCGGGACGAACTGCGGATCGTGAATCTTGCCGTCCCGGACATCGCGGGCGTATTGCAATTTCTCTTTGAAGATGCCGGCAGGGGGCTCGTCGCTCTGGGTGGTCACCCAGATAACGAAGCCTTCTGGGCGAGATGCCAAGCCGCCAAGCGCCTCGCGAAACATATCCTTCGCATTTGACTGCTTGCCGAACAGCCACAATTCTTCGACAAGGGTCCCAACCGACTTTTTGCCGGCGACTGTCGCGCTATCAGTAGCGATCACCCTGAGGGTCGAATTCTTCTCGCGGTGCGTCAGCTTTTTGACGTGCTCTTGCACGTGGATCAGATCGAGCAGCTCGCTGTAGTCGTCTTCATCCAAGTAGTTCACCATGTCCCGGGCAGGGTTGTAGCTGTTGTCAGCCACTTCCTTGGTAGGGGCGAGGATGGTGAACTCGGCCGACTGGCGCCAGTTCCGAATCAGGCAAGTCAGCATGATCGAGGCCGCCAAGCCGGACTTGAAGTTCTTCTTCGGCAGCATGACAAACCACTCTTTGATCAGCCGGCGGCCACTCGAAGCGTCGTATGCACCGAAAACCGAGGCGGCCAGGTCGAAGACCCACTGCCCGGAGGCGTCGCCAATTCGCGGGCTGCCTGGCGCGTCGACGATGCGCAACTCGCGCATCACCTCAAGATTTGCTTCCGCCTCTTCTGGAAAGATTGGCGGCGGGATGATCGATTGGCCCGAGCGAAGTCGATCTGCCCAGTCGGGGCAGGCAGTTGTCCATTCCGGCATCAGACTCTCTTACCGCTGTTTGCGACCAGCTTTGGCGGCTCGGATGAGCCAAACTTGCCGGCGCCGGCCTTGCGCGCGGCGTCCTGTTTCTGGTCTTTCTTCCCGCCCTCGCCCAGCTTGGTATGCGTGAACGGCATGAGCGCTTTGGCGGCATCAAGCCGCAGCTTCGGATCGAGGGCACCGTCGTTCATCGCAGCCAGAAGGAAGGCCTTGGGATCGGAGTGCATCAGCGCCGAGCTGATGTCGAAAGTCGGAATAGGTGCAGGCGGCGGCAGGGCTGCTTTGTCAGCGACCGGCGCTTCCTTTTTGTTCGCTGCGAGGTGAGCGGCGACGTCCTTGTCTTTAACAAGTCGGGCACCAGCTTGCGCTGCGGTAGCCGCGCTGTAGCCAGCGCGAATTGCCGCCTCCTTATTCGAGAACCCGGCCAAAACGGCATCGGCGAAGGCTCGCTTTTTGCCTGTTAAAGCCATTAACAATTTCCTCCAGGGGGACTTTTTTCTGCGCGTGAGTTGCTAGTCGGTGTCCGAGGCCTGACGACCCCAGACTTCGACCACCCCCTCCCCTTCGGGCGGCGACGCGGCCAGGATCAGGCTGGGACGGATGGGTCGGCGGGCCGGGCCTGGTGATCGACGACGATCGTGCAGGTCGCCCGGTATTCGGTGCCCGTGCTGCCCATGTTGCTGCTCAGGTAGAGCTGGTCGACTCGCACGGCGCGCCGGTCAACGGTTACGCCAGCCGCCTTCGCAACAGCGTCGAGCACCAACGCTTCGAGCTGCTTTCCGTCCAGCACGGCATGGTGGATGGTCTGGTCCTGGCGCCGGGTATTGACCTTGATCGTTTCCATTCAGCCTCCTCGCGCGCGGGCCGCTGCCTCTCGCGCCGTCTTGGCGTCGTGGCACGGGACACAGAGCACTTCCTTATTGCTGTCGTCGTCACTGCCGCCCTTCCAGAGCGGGACGATGTGGTCGACCGGGCCACCGAGGGCTGTCTTACCCTGACGCTTGCACTCTTGGCACAGACCGCAGTCACGCGCTCGGATCCGCTCGCGGTCACGCACGCCCGCCGAGCCGCGCACGCGCTCGACAGTGTCGGGGCGCTGAGTGGGCAGCATGGTGACGCGGGATGCTGCGGTCGCCAGACTGGACTTCAGTTGTTGTAGCTTCATTCGTCCGCCAGCAATTCAGGCGGAATGCGGAAGTAGCGGGCGATCTGCTCAGTATTGAACGTTTGCCACTCAGCCATCGGCGCTGCCTGCTCATGCTCGACAGGCTGGAACAGATCCTTTAGCGCTGGCGGCGCGTAGCTTGGAACGTCACGTACGAGCTGCGGCAGCGACACGCCGGCGGCGCCGTAGCCTTTCGCACGCAGAATGCCGTGGACGTCTTCACCCTGGGCAAGGCGCTCGGCGATCTGGTTTAAACGTGGCAGATCGACAGCTTGCGCAGGTGCAGCACCAGGGCCAAAGCATGCGCGCAGTATCTCGGCGCGGTAGATGCGAGCCATGTTGTTCATGCCTGCCCCCGCGCCTTGTCGATCGCTGCCTGCACGATCAGCTTTTCGATTCGGCGCCGCAGCCATGCGGCTTCTTGCTCGACGCTCACGCTACTTCTCTCCGAAGCCGGGCACATCGCGCGCCGACTCAACCCAGAACGAAGCCAGCCAAACGATGACCAGTAACACCGCCAAGGTCCAGAGCACGCCGAACGCCCAGCCAGGCGCCTGCAGACGATCGAGCAGCAGCCAGAAGAGAATGGCCAAGCCGAGCGGCGAACGCGTTGGGAGCGACGACGATTTGATGACGTTCTTGCGGTTCATGGACACCTCAAATAGAAAAGCCGCCGGCGCATTGCTACGACAGGCGGCGAAACCCGGTTGATCCGGGTGAGGGAGACACTGGAGCGGGCAGCCGGGTTCGAACCGGCGACAACGAACTTGGAAGGATCGCGCTCTACCAGCTGAGCTATGCCCGCAATCCATATAGCTTTTCTTTGACAAAAGCTATATTCAAGCTATAATACTACTTATGAACTCGATCAACTGGACCCCGAAAGCAGCCAAGCAACTCCGCAAACTGGACAAGCAGGCACAAGCCCCGATCCGCGATGCGGTGACGAAGCTGGAGACGATGCCAAGCTGCCAGAATGTCAAAGCCCTGACGAACCACTCAAGCGGCTATAGACTCAGGGTTGGCAACTATAGGGTGTTGTTCGATTGGGATGGTCAGATCAAGATTGTCGAAATCAACGAAGTGAGCAAACGCGATGAACGCACCTACTAATATCCAGATCATCAACGGGCCGGACGGGAAACCGGCCTTTGTCGTCATCCCGTATGACGAATACAAAAAGTCCCGCGCCGAAGGCATGATCCCTCACGAGGTGGTGAGCGCCACCGTCGACGGTGCCACGCCTGTGCGCGCCTGGCGCGAGCACCTGCGTCTGACTCAAGCCGAGGTGGCCGAGCGCCTCGGCATTGCCCAGTCGTCCTATGCGAAGCAAGAGGCCAGCGATTCGTTGCGCCGCTCGAGCATCGAGAAGATCGCCGCCGCGCTGGGCATCACGTTCGAGCAGCTGGACATCTGACTTACTTCCGGCGCGCTGCGTTCAGCTCGGCCGTCTTCTCCACCGCGGATCTTCTGCGTGGGGTGCGTTTCCACGTTTGCGAAGCGTTCGCGGTCGAAGGTCTTCCAGGAGCCGTTGCTCCAGCGTGCTTGATAACGCATTGGGATTCCTGACTTGCAGTGTAAGTTGCCCGGCCTCGAACGAGGCAGGGCTGGTCGGCCCCAGGTCTATCTGACAAGTGGGCCGTAAACGAAAAAGGCCCACCGAGATGGCGAGCCTTTTTTCTAGACGAGCGCCGGCTTTACTGCTGGCTGGACTGCTCGACTGCCTCGGGTGACGTTGGCGCCGAAGCGCGCATTACGTGGATCGAGGGATATGTAAGGCTTGAAGTTTACGACTGATGAGCAGCCAACGCAACTGATTTATTTGCGAGAGCTTGCTGCCCTATAGCCACCAATCAATCGAGCGATAACGCCCTCATCCTTCAAGCCGGTGGAAACGTAGACATAATAGTCCCTGCCTGACTCATGCAATTTCTGCCGCTGATAGGTCTCCACGGGATACTGCTCCTCGGTAGCCTTGGCCACTACACTAAGTGGTGGCTCGCTAAGAATCGGGAACTGATGTACCGGGGGTGGTGGGCAGTCCTTCAGCAGAATTCTCTTTCCGTCAAACGCCCCTCCGATGCATAAATACTCGTGTTGGCTCACGCTGCTCTCCTCAACTTTGCGCTGGCCCGCGCAGAATGCGACTGGAACATCCCTTCCAGTTCGCTGACCATGTCAACAATTTTCTCACGTTCGATGGCGCCGCCCTGGATCGGCTCGCGGCCGGTGCCGTTGCAATGCGTGCACGCACGGCTCTCGACGATCTTCGTGCCGTGGCAGCACTCGCACTCGCCGCCCAGCCAGTGGGCCAGGCTGACGCGGGCGATCTTGGCATAGATGGCATAGGCCGCCTTGATGTCCCATTCGTGCTTGATGTTGATCCACTTCCGGTCGAAGCCCTTGCGCGCCACCTCTCCCGTCCAAATGCGCAGAAGCACGGCCAGCTCGCGCGCTGCGCTTTCGACCGGCTGGCGCGGCACGCCAGCGATATGGGCGCGCAACAGCATGGTGCCGAACAGCTCGCCCGATCCACCCGACAGGTCGGCCAGCGCCGCGGCGACGAGCGGCTCCGTCTGGTGGTGCTGGTCGTCGTCCTGCAGGTTGGAAGTGCTCAGTGCGTTGAGATAGCGCTCGGCGAACATAGGTTTCTCCGTGGAATTCCTACGAGATTACCATTGCGCTTGAAAGGCTGAGTTGCGCCCGAGATTTTCCAAATGGCAATTTCAACTACGCGGTTTGCATGCCTGTGTTGAAGATACAACATTAATCCAGTTCTTTTGTCAGGCCGCTTTTTCTATTTGCGCCGCCGTAGCAGTGTTGTTACTTTATATCTACCGATGTGGTTTTTGGTCTTGATCGTCGTTCGTTAATTTAACAGTTAGGTCAGTTGCGTCTAATGACTCAAAAACCAAGCGGTATTTTTTTAAAAAAAAATTCGCAAGACCAATCAATTTGGAGGGAAATCATGACTCGACTTATATATGGGGCAGCTGGAGCGCTTTGCATAACGTTCGCAAACCTATCAGGTGCGCAGGAAGTATGCTTTAAGGATGCGAAAACCAATTTCGAAACATGGAAGGCCCAAAATTCTAAAGTACTGAACGATCTCGCCGCGCAATACAACGCTTCCAAGGACCCTTCGAAAGAGATGGTCACCTATGCTGGCATGCGAATGCCAGTAGCAGCGGCGATAATGATTGAGGGCGAAAAGTATGGCCGCGAGGCTGACGGCAAAGTGGAGGTTGAGGTAAATGCCGCAAAGAAATGTTCAGGCCAAACTACTATTCCCCGTGGAGTATATGATCTCGCCAGGGAGTGGATGGGAGTTACAACAATTCTGCCTGAACAAGCTACCCGTATAGATTTCGAAGAACTGCGCCGTGGGAATATTGCCGGGGGCGAGAACAGCGTCATCCGCGAGACAGGAAGGGCGATCGATAAAGTTGTGAATCCATTCCGCTGGAAGTGGTAGGGCTTTTTTACCCAGCGCTCCTTGCGCTACTCAAGTAGCCAAGCAGGCGTCTTCGGCGTCTCGATCTCTCTGCCCATCCCGATACAGAGCGTGTAGTGCCATTTATATGCTGTCTCGACGTCGACTGTAGCGATTGCTAAGAGGTATGCGGATCGCATCAAATTGTTAACACCTCTTGTAGCATGGAAATCCGGCTCAAGATTGGGTCAAGCATAGCAACCCCAACACTGGAGCCTGCCTTTCATGGATGACGCAACCTGCAACGAAGATGGTCATAATTACAATGCGATCGAGTTTTCTCGCTTGCCCGCGCCTGAGCTTGAGCGCAAGCGCCGGCAACTAACATGTACTGAGTGCCGCCAACCTGCATTCTTCCGCAAGGAATCTCGTGATGGCCGCGGCGCTCATTTTGGCGCTCGCCCCCACGCCGAAGGTTGCTCTCGTGCTGTTGAGGATCGCGATATCCGCCTTCCCGGTATCGGCCTCGGTCAGGACGAGCTGGCGAACTTCAACAACAGGATCGTTGTCGACTTGGATTACGGCGCAGCAGAAGCCCCTGTGCACTTTGATCCTGCGCCTGGAGCACCTCGGCGCCCACGCGGCGGCGCTCACTTCGGCGGAGATGGCACAGGCGTCGCCAATATGCACCGGCGCTTGCGACCGCTGCTCCGTCTGCTCGTCGAAGCGCCTAACTTCCGATATTCCGACGCGATCATTGCGCTGGATGACCAGCCAGAGATGGCAGTCCGGGATTTCTTTGTTCATTTCGATGATGCTGATGACCGAAGCAACAATTTTTTCAGGGGATTCTGGGGGCAGCTCACGGATGCCGGGGAGGGAATGCAGGGTGCACTCTGGCTAAACAGCGGCGGTCGCGCAGACATGAGTATCGGCCTCCCGGCGGAATTCCGTAATGATGTCATGGAGCGATTTAATATTGCGAACAAGGAAGAGTTGGCAGGCTCGTATATCTTAGTTCTCGGGACAATGAGAATTTCTCAAAACGGGAAGATCTTCTGCATGATCGATAGCCCAGCCGTGGTTGCAATCCTTTGATCCTCGTCGGGTGCAGGTGTCGCTATTGACCTGCACCCAAACCTAGAATTCCTCGATTTCCCATCCGCCTCCATTTTTCTTTGGCTTGACTTTAACCGCTACGAAATTCATTGGATACAGATCGGCCGCGATCTTGATCTTTGCGCGGGCGTCGTCGTGCCAAAAACCTTTCACCTCGTGCATCTCAAGCGCACCACCGGCCAGCATGACAGCGAAGTCCGGGGTATAGAAGGTATTGTCGGCCAGCCGCAGCTTGATACCTTCGAACTTGAACCAGGCCACCTCGCCGGCATAGCGCCGGGCGTCCAGCGTTGCGGCATAGGCGGCTTCGGTCTTGTTCATGGTGCCGGTCTTGAGCCGGCCCAGTGCCTGGAGCGCGCGCGTTGATTTTGACTGTTTCGTTATCTGACTGCTCATTTCATTCCTTCAATTTAGATTGTGTTTCTTTGTTTTTCTGGTCCAGCGTGCGGCGCTTCTCGATCCAGTCCTCACGGTCAGCCAAGTTTGGCGCCAGCGTGTACCGGTCGCACGCCTGCCTGCTCCATGGCAGGAATGGCTTAATTTCGTCGACGCGCCCGCTGCCGCGCCCTGCGCAGCGCCCCAGGCCCACCTTCGCGTGCTCCGGGTATTCCTTCATCTTAAAGTGGCCACAAAGGGCGCAGATTTCGTCGCTCACACTGCCCTCGCCGGCGGCGGCTCGCGGCGCACCAGGTCTTTCAGCGATCCTATTCCCTCGGGCTTGGACGCGCGCTGCTCAGGCTGGGCGAGCGCCTGCGGCACGACCATGGGGCGGATCGGCACCACGGTGGCCGACAGCGCGAGAGCAGGATCCAAAGCGGCCTCGATGCGGGCCTTGAACTGGCTCATGTACTCGCCGGACCGTGGCGACAGCCCCAGCTCGGCGCCTTTTGCCAGGATCGTCGCGTCGCTCGCCCACCAGGCACTGCCGGCGCCGACTGGCTTCTTCTGCACCTCGGGCGGGGTCCAGTCGGCCGCATAGCGCTCACTAGGCCCGAAGAAGGTGGCGGACTGCAAGATGTACATCGGCTCGATCTTCATGGCTTTCACGAAGGCGGCGTACGCCCGCGCGCCGGCGAGCATCTCCGCCACTGTGGCGCCGGCGCCGAGCCGCGCGGCCCAGGCCTTGTACGCCGCCTTCTTACTGTCGCCCGGGCGCGCGGGGTAGACCTCCCAGACCGCTTCGAAGTCTGCCGGGTAGTCATTGCGCTTCACCTTGACTGGCGCGGCGCCGTCGGCGCGCAGGCGCTCCAGCTCGTCCAGCAGCTCGACCACAGTCGACGACTTGAGGTGCACAGTCGGGTTGGCGGCGGCCAGGCCGCGCAACGGGGAGTAGTCACGCATGGGCACCCTCCCCGCTTAGCGCCATTTGCTGGGCGTACTGGGGCGCTTTACGCGCGGTGGATACTGCGCCCCACCATTGACCCACTTTGGTAAATCGTGCCGATGACTTCGGGCGTGGTTCTTCGTAGGATTGGTTAACAAATTCTCGGAAGACTTGGTCATGAACACCTTTACTCCGCATGAATACGTCAACCCCTGGGACGAAGGCGATTACCGGGTGTACGGTCTCGCCATGCTGGCTCCCGATAACTTGTATTGGCCGGCCTACGTGGTCGAGCGAGTGAATGGAATACCCGACGCGCCGCGCGAGGCAATCGGCCTGCAAGAGGTGCGAATCGAGCCTTGCGGCACGCCCGAGCTTGCCAGCTTGATGGGCGTGTCGTTCGGTGTGCAGCGCGTGCGCACCGGCGATCGCCTGGAATGTTGAGTTCAGCATGGCGCCACCTCAGCGCGGGCGCGCTGGCGCAGCGCCACTTGGTGCTTTGCCCATTCGCCCGCGATCCAGGTCACTCCCTTGGGTGTGAAGCGAGCCGAGTTGAACGCGTGGTTGTTCTGGGCGGTGCCGGCCTTGACGCAGAAGCGGCCGGCGGCCTGGTGCTGGGCGTGCGGCGTCAGCGCGCCGTTCAGCCGGTACATGATCTTCTGGTCGAGCAGGAACTCGCGGAATGCTCCCTCGTTCGCGCCCAGCAGTTTGGCCACCTCCCTGAATCCCTTCGTGCCGGTCGAGTCGGCGTAGCGCTCGACAAACTCCACGGCCGGCGCGGCGGCGGCGAGCTGGGCGGCTTGGGCGTCGATCAGATCCTGCTGCTCGGCCGCAAGGCGCAGCGCCGCGGCGAATGACTGCGGTACCGCCGGCGCCGCGCTAGCCTCCAGTTCTTGCCACCGGTCGACCAGGCGCGCAGTGAATTCGGGCGACAGCTGCGCCACGATCACGTACGAGTCGCGCTTGCCGATGCGGTACTGGCGGATCGACTTCGGGCCCGGGCCATCGTTCGGGACTTCCTCAAATTGAGGAAGTGCAATTGTCCCGCGCGCCAGCAGGCTTTCGATCGTGCGCACAACGTTGTCGTGCCGCTTCTCGACCAGGTCGGCGATCTCTCGGCTCGACATCGTGACGTCGGCGCCGCCGGTGGTTTGCAGTGTGAGCATGCTTCCCATGTTTTTTCCTTTCTATCGTTGGCGCCGCGTCAGGCGGCATCCTTGTAGACGTGACCGTCATCCACCCGCCGGCGCACCAGCTGCAGCGCGGCTACCGTCTCGGCGCGAGTTGCGACCTGCATCTGGGCGTCGTGGATCGTCAGCGCGGCCTCGATGTCGCGCATAGCATCTCCGTCCAAGCGGAAGTTGCCGGACTTGGCACTGCGCACCTTGGCCCGGAACGCGCCGTCCAGCGCGCGGATGATGGCCCGCTCGTGCTCGCCGCCGATTTCGGCTTCTGCCATGGCCATGGCGATGTTCAGCGCCGTGACCACGCATGACCAGGCCTCCTCGGTAGCGGCGCCGGTGCGCAGCTGCTCGAGGCTGAGCCAGTACGCCAGTCCCAGGTCAGACAGCTGGTCGCTGGCCAGCGGCGCGGCGTCCTGGCCGCGCGCCACGCACTTGGCGATCGCGGTCAGGCCGCCGGCCTGCGCCATTGGGCGCGGGCGGTACTTCTTGTTGCGCGGCTTTTTCATGCTGCCGCCGCGATACCGAGGCGTTCGCACTCGGCGCGGTAGTCGAGCCACGTCTCAACAGGTACGCCGTCACGGATGACGCGATTGCCGTGCTTGTCGAGCTTCGGCCCACGGACCATCAGCACGGTATCGCGCACGTGCGCTGGGTCCGCTGCAATCCAGTCAAGGCAGAATTGCGGCGCGTCCAGCTCAGGGCTGATCTTCACGCGGCGCGTGATCTCATTGAACAGCTGATCCGCCAAGGTATCGCGGCGCACGGCCCATTCAGCTGGCGTCAAATTCTTGCGCGTTTCCAAGTCGATCGTTGGGACTTTCTTTGCCGCCGCGGCTTGGCATACGGTGCGGCTGATACCGAATACACAAAATGCGCCCATAGTCATAACTCCGGAGTAATTTCGTTCAGCCCGACGGCTTCGCCGGGCGCAGTAATTTGGCTTTTGATCACGGCCATGCACTCGGCCAGCAGCTCCATCTGTGTGCCGTAGCGCGCCTGGAACGTCGCCTTCATGCCGTGCACGCTGATGCGCCCGAGCAGGTCCGTGTCGTCCTGCTGGTGGTGCGGGCCGCACAGGGGAAGCACCAGGAAGTGCGCACCGGGCTTCGTCCGTCCGTCGATGTGGTGGATGCTCACGACCGGCTCGCGGCGGCCGTCCTTGAGGCAAGCAATGCAGCCCAGGCTCGCAATCGCGTCCATGAAGCGCGCTTCGTCTGCGGTCGGCGGGCGACCTTTCATGCCCCGCGACCTCATCGGCTTCGGCAGCTTGGCCGGCTTCGGCTCACGGGCGCGGGCCTGCGCCTGGGCCGCGGCAACGCGCAGCAGGCCGGCGCCGGAGGTCGGAGTCTTGAAGCCGGTGCCGCGCGCCATCGGCGTCTTGCGCTGCAGCGGCTTGCCCCGGCTGAGGGGTGAGCGGCGCATCATGCTAAGATTTCCCAATGAAAACGAAACCCACTCACTTTCGTCGCTACTGGACGCTTTATGCCCTGGGCGGCGGGGCGATCGCTGTTCTTGCTACCGCGCGCCTGTTCGTTCCCCCAGCAAAATTTGATTGGCCTGCGTGGGTTCAGGCAGTTGGCTCGATCGCCGCAGTTATAGCCTCGGGCTTGATCGCCACGATCCAGGCCGATCGCCAGTTCTACGATTCGCACCGCCTTCAAAAGTTGGAGCGCGCTAGACAAGCTCTTCGCCTTGCAGTCGCAGTTACCACCGTCACTGAAAAAGCCGTAGTGCAGGTGATGTTCGTTATTCGTTGGTTTAACTGGGAACGGGAAAACATTCATCTGATCGGTAGCGGAGAAAAGTCTTTTGACCGTAGTCTGCTTGAGCAGATCAAGAACGATTTGCTCTCTGTGCCAATGCACGAGCTCCCGTCTGGCAGCCTCATGTATAGCCTGATGTCGATGCACTCCATTACCCGGCTCTTGAAGGAAAACGTCGAGAAAGCTCTTAATGGGCACCGCCGAATGGACGCGACCGCATTCGAAAGCTTCTTTGCGATGCTTGACAATGCGCATATGCAAATGTGCCTGCATTTCACAGACATGGACCGCATCACACGTTTGATTCATGCTGATTGCGAGATTTGATGCCATGACATTCATGCCTTCGTGTGAAATGAAGCGGCGGTCCGTACCGACCACGCCGGAATGTCCTGGCGCAGGCCGCGCGGGTTGGGCATGTGCTTCTTGCTCAGCGCCGGGCGCGTGAACACGCTCACCGGCTCGCGCATCGCTGCCACCTGCCCAGCTGGGCGGACCTTCTCGCCCTCCAACTGGTCGTAGTGCACGCGGGCGAAGTTGCTGATGCTGATCTTGCCGTCGTCCTGCTGAACGAGCCAGCCGCTGCGGATCCCGCGCTGCAGGGTGTCTTCTTGGTGTCCGGCCTTGTGGCCCATGTCGACCACCGCGAACAGCGCGTGCGGGCTCATCGGGCCGTGCATGTGCAGGTATTCGCCGGCGGCGTAGGAGGCAGTGCCACGCTTGGCGCGGCCGGTGTTGTTATTGCTGGCCATGGTCGGCCCTCCGAATGGTGAATTGGGCGACGCAGCGCGGCGCGGAGTGGCGGATGTAGGTCATGCGGCCCTCCCGGCGATCTGACGCTCGTGCGCGAAGTTCGCGCGGATCAGCGCCTCGGACAGCGGCGGGCAGACGCTGTTGCCGCACATGCGCACCTGGGCCGACTTCGTCAGCGGGATGCGCGGGAGCGCCAGCGGATCGCCATCGACCTGCTCGCCACCCACGAACAGCAGCTCCGGATCTGGAATCTCGTCGATGACGTAGTCCGCCGGGAAGCCCTGCGCGCGGTACAGTTCGTGCGGCGCCAGCATGCGCAGGCCGATGTCCACGATCTCATAGTCCTGGCCCTGGATGGTCACCAGGCCGAAGCGGTCGCGGCTGGTCACGGTCGCCAGGGGCGTGCCAGGCGTCTGGTCCTGATCGGTGCCGTAGTAGGCGAGCAGGAACGCACGCACCTCGCCGTGATGCTGACCGCCAGCGCTGATGGTGGCCAGCGGCTCGTCAGTAGCGGCTGCCGTGCTGGTGCCACGCAGCTTAACCAAGCTGCTGGCAACGAGCGCCGACTTGCCTCCGCCGCCGGCGGTGACGGTGCCGAGCGGCGCGTCGGCGGCGTGGCCGATGCTCTTGCCCATGTCGCGCTGGATGTGTGCAGTCACGATGCCCAGCGCGTGCGCTGCGCCGGCCGGATTCTCTTTCGGGCCAGCGGTGATGGTCGGCACTGGCTCGGCCAGGTCGCTGCCCGTCGAGCCAGTGCGGAACTTCGTCAGGTGGGCCGTGACCAGGCTGTGGTGGTCCGTGCTGGTGACGGTGCCGATCGGCTCTTGCAGCTCCGATCCGACCACGCCGGTATAGTGCTTCGCCAGGAACGCGGTCGCGATCGCAGTGTCACCCTTGGCCGTGATCGTGGCTGTCGGTTCGGCGGCGCCACGCGGGCGGCTGTCGCCGGCGCGGCCGCCAACCCCGACCAGCGCGGCGGAGACCATGCTGAAGTGCCCACCCTTGACCTGGGCGCAAATCGTGCGCAGCGGCGCGTCGGCCGGCATCACGCGCTGATTGCTCGCATTGGCATGCTCGTTGAGGAACGCGGTGACCAGGGCAGCTTTCGTCGATCCGACCACGGTACCGAGCGGCTTCTCGATGTCCAGCGCGCGCGGCGCCTGGGCGGCGGTCCGCACCAGGTCATCTTCATGTCCGCACGCAGTGCACCCGCAGGTCGGCTCAACGTCGAACTCAGCCGAGCAGTGGCGGCAGTGCCAGGTGGCCTTGCGTTCGCCGTACCCGGTCTGCACCATGGTGGCGACGGTCAGCGCCTGGTTGCCAGCAGACGTCACTGTTGGCAGTGGGCTATCGGCATCGGCGCCGGAATGGCCGGTCGTGTTGGTCATAACGAATGGGCGCAAGGTCGCGCTGGCCAGTGCCTTCTCGCCGCGCTGGGCGCCGGTGATCGTGCGGAATGGCTCGTGCACGGATTCGCTGCGGTCGCCGCCCTGGTGCGTAACCGGGACGATGCTCGGCACGACCACGGCGCGGTGGTTCTCGGTTGTCAGGGTGCCGAATGGCTGATTCGCCGTAACCGGCTTGCCGGCGTAGATCGGGCCACCCTGCCCCACGATGAACGGATCCGCCGCGTGGACCACGTAACGCATGATGCCCTTGGCAATCCGGCGCAGCGTGGCCTCGGCCAGCGGGCGCTTGCGGTTGAAGATGCTCGGGCACGGCAGCGACCAGTCGATGCACTCCGCCGCGGTGCGGTACGGCTGCAGCTTGCCTGCGCGGACGCCCGGCGAGTCCGGCGCGCCGTTGGTCGGCACTGGCCACTTGATCGGCAAGCCGTCGCGGCGCGCCACCAGGAAGAAGCGCTTGCGGATCGTCGGCGTGTTGTAGTCGCTGGCGCGCAGCTCGCGATGTTCGACCTTGTAGCCCTGGGCCTCCAGCTGGCGCACGAACGATTCGAACGTCTTGCCGCGGCGCGCCGGGTCCGGCTTCCAGTGGCCGTGCTCGTCCTGGATCAGCGGGCCCCACGTTTTGAACTCCTCGACGTTCTCGAGCATGATCACGCGCGGCTTACACTTCGCCGCCCAGCGCAGCGTCACCCAGGCCAGACCGCGAATCTTCTTCTCGACCGGCTTGCCGCCTTTGGCCTTGCTGAAGTGCTTGCAGTCGGGCGACAGCCACACTAGGGCCACCGGCTGGTTGCCGGTTACCTCGATCGGGTCGATGTCCCAGACGCTCTCGCACAGGTGCTTCGTGTGCGGGTGGTTAATAGCGTGCATGGCCAGCGCCTCGGGATCGTGGTTAATCGCGATGTCGACCGGGCGGCCGAACGCTTCTTCCAGGCCGGTGCTGGTGCCGCCGCCGCCGCCGCCGGCGAAATTGTCGATGATGAGCTCGTGGCCGAGGTCGAGCTGCATGGTGATGAGGTCGCGCTTCATGCCCGTACCTCCGCCGCGCGGGCGCCGAACAGGGCCGCAACCAGCGGATCGCGCGCCACCGGTGCCGAGTGCAGCCGCACCGAGTAGTGCTCGTCGTCCTGCATGAGGTGGATGTGGCGGCCCGGGCCCAGCGTGGTGACGTCTGCCGCGCGTTTCGGCACGCCGGTCGGGCGCGACACCGGTGCCGCGGCGAGCTGCTTCAGGTAGGCCTGCGCCTGCTCCGCTGTGATCGCCAGGTAGCACATCAGGCCTTCGGCGCCGCGCGCCGAGGTAACGCGCTCGCCCAGGTCGGCCAGGTACTTGCGCACGCCCGACGGGCCCATTTCGAGCAGGTTGCCGATCGCGGCGCGCGACAGCGGGCCGACCAGCAGCGCGGCGATGAGGCGGCGCGTCTTCTCGATGCGCTCCGCGGTCTGGCCAGGGGTGACGTAGCGGGCGCGGGTCATGCTGGCACCTCGTCAGCTTTGGCCGGCGCGGCAGCGGCCGTCATCGAGGCCAAGTCGTCCCCTTGAGCCAGTGCAGCAACCCAGGTCGGCGCGGCTGAGAGTCGCTCATCGTCGCGCATGGACATCAGCACACCAATGAAGTCAGGTGCGCAGTTGATACGGAAAACGGCGTTCGAGCCGGTGATGTCCTTGTTGGTGAAGAAGGTCATCCCGACGGTTCCGAGGCGACGCTTGTTGAACACCTTGCCAGCGGCTGCAGCTGCCTTCTGCGCCAGTTCGACCACAGGCGCGCCGAACATGCCAGGAAGCCCAGGCTCGAGCAGCTCCGCCTTCGGGATGACACGCTCATAGCGCGGATAGTTGGCTTCAATGTCTGGGCGGCCCGCCTGGATGTAAATGTCCGACTTGCCGTTCTCCACGACGGCCAGGCGGTCGCCAATCATCACCAGCTCGCGGCCACCGTCAAGTCCGGCTGCGCAGGCCTGCTGCATGCGCGAGTCGAACCGAAGAATCACCTCGTGCTCGCAGGTCGCGTCACGGTCGTAAATGGCCCCAAGCGCGTGGCCGTTTGTAGCGCAGATCACTGCGCCGCCGTCCTTGTGCGGCCGGACGTTGATGGCGTTGAGGTAGTAACGGATGTCGGCTTTTGCGATGAATGGCGCGATGAGCGGCAACAGCTTGGCCGTCAGGCGCAAGTTGGCATGCTTGTTGGCGGTCATGCGGCACCGCCAATCACGGCGCGCGCGGCCGCATCCAGGTCGAGGTCGGTGAGAACGTGGCGGCGGGTTTCGGTGATGTAGACGGCGTCGCCGGTGCGCAGCCAGCTGTTCTCGATCACCAACTCGTTGAGCGATGCGGCGTCTGATTCCGGCTGATTCACCGAGTAGGCCAGCACAGCAGTGACAGCTGCGGGCGAAGACTGATCTTCACCGGTGTGCATCGCCGGCGGATTCGATTGTGCTAACATTTGGTTTCCTCTCAAGGATTCGTTTCACTAAGCCCGGCTGCAACCGGGCTTTTTCATTTCTGCTGCTCAGCGAGCATTCGCTCGTATTTCTCGCGGCTCATCACGTGGCCGGGTTCGACTGGCGCCGGCGGCGCGGCGTCTTCTGCATCGGGTTGATCCATCTACTCTCCTTATGTGATCCGGCTCAGACCTGCGAACTGGTGCCGGGGTATCGTGGTATTCGTGGGGAGCGGGCTTTACTTCGCCAGCTCGCGGATTTCCCGGACTGGCACGCCCAGGTACTCATGAATCGCCAGGATCACGCCCGACGTCAGCCGCTTCCCGCCGCGCAGCTTGCTGATCTGGCTCGGCTGGATTTCCAGCTCGTCGGCCAGCGCCGAGTCGCTCTTGATGTCGAAGCGCCGGCGCAGTTCGTCGAGCAGGGTTGCGTTGCACATCTGGTCCTTCTCCTGATGAATTGGTGGCGGCGCCATCCCGCCGCCTGGGTGCTGCCTACGTCGACTGGGAGCTCGCGCGGGCCTGGGCCAGCGCCTGGCGAGCGGTGATCTTGGCCATCAGGTCGGCGCCGGCCGCAGCGTATGCCTCCTCGGCCTCGACCAACTCACGGTGCGCGGCCAGCAGCTCGGCATCGGTCGCGTCCGGCCACACCGTGAGGAGCGCCATCTTTGCCTCGGAGCCCTCTTTCGTGATCGAGCGGAGGTGCTTGATCGCGTCGAAGCCCACAGCCGGCGCCTGGTCGATCGGGCGCACCTCAATGCCGAGTGGGCACAGGATCTGGTTCAGCACGCCGACGCGGTACTCCATCGGCAGCGCGGCCAGCAGCGTCGGGACCATGTTGGCTGGCAGCTTTGGCTCGTGCTCGTCGTCGCCGCCCAGCCAGCGGTACAGCTTCTGCGCGGCGCTCTTGGCGCGGGTGTAGGCGTCCTTGCTGGTGGAGTCAAAAGTGATGCCGGTGGCGACATCAGCGCCGATGCGCTCGTGGGCCTCGGTCACGTGGATGGCCAACGTCTCGCGGCTCATCTGGCCGCTGTCGCGGCGCCACGCCTCGATGGCGCCGCGCAAAACGTCAACTAACGAGAAATTTTGAGGACACATCTTCATGACTTTTTCCGAATAGAAAGCTAATCTGACAACACTGAACAAGAACAAGAGGCCCGGCTATGCAGCACACTGCTCACTTCGAAACCGACTACCCTGCACGCACAAACGGTCTTGGCAGATCGGCTGCGGAGGTCATCACGTTTTCGCGCGATGGCGGGTTGCGACCAGCGCGGCCAAGTTCTGGCTTGGGATCGCTTGCCCGACGCGCTGGCACTGGCTCAGACAAGCCGAGCGCGACAAACACTTCCGGTCGCGCGAGCCGCAAGAATTTCAGCTGAGCTTTCGGGATGCCTAACTTGCGCCACTCGGATACCGACGGCGGCTGGATCTCGCAAAGTCGAGCTACTTCTGACGTCCCGCCCAGGGCGTCGATGATTTCGTTGGGCGTGAGTTCTCGTTCCATGGGCTTATTTTAGGCATGCCTAAATTATTAGGCAAGCGTTTTTAGGCTTACCTCATCAAAAAAAGATTAGGATTACCTAATATGGAACAATGGAAATTACGACTTGCCGAAGCCCGCGCGGCCAAAGGCCTGAGCAAGAGCGATTTCGCGAAAGCGGTTCGCATCTCGCCGCCCACTGCTACGGATTGGGAGAAGAGCGTCGCCGACGGCGGCATCAAAGAAATTTCGGGCATCCGCCTCACGCGGGTCTGCGAGGTGCTGGGAGTCGACCCGACGTGGCTTTTGCATGGCAAAGGTTCTGGGCCGGCGCGCGTGCCCTCCCCGGATCGAATCGAAGAGCAGAAGCCGGTCCAGGGAGCAGAGCCTGACAGCGACGCATTCGTGCACATTCCGAAGGTGCGCCTGCTTGTCTCCGCAGGCGTGAGCGGTTTCGGAGTTGAGCCAGAGCCCTACGACGGCTCGACCGCGACCGTGCCGGCCGATTGGCTGCGCCGACGCCAGCTGCGCGCCGAGCACCTTATCGCGATCCGCGTGCGTGGGCGCAGCATGGAGCCAACCTTTAATGAGGGCGATACCGTCTTCATTAACAAAAAAGACATCGAGCCATCCGACGGCGCTGTTTTCGTCGTCAACTATGAGGGCGAGGACGTAATCAAACGTCTCTCGCGCGATGCTGGCGACTGGTGGCTCATGTCGGACAACTCGAATCAGCAACAATTCCACCGGAAGCTTTGTAAGGGTGCCGACTGCATCATTATTGGCCGCGTGGTCCGTAGCGAGCGAGAGCACTTCTAGTGCTATGCGCCGTGATGGACCTCTGCTGCGTTCGCGTAGCAGTGGTGAAGGTCGACCACGCGCGCTTGCTCGAGCCGTTCGCTACCAGGACGGTGCGCGATCTGCAGCCGCGGTTCGGGATCCTGCCGATCCTGCTGGTTTCGTTCAGCGATGCCGGCCTATTGGATGCCCGGGGGTTTTCAGAATTCCCGACGGGCCCATACTTGACGGAGCTGATCGAGTGGAACGAGGCCGAGCCTGTCGTATGGTCACCGCTCCCCGAACTCATCGAGCCGGAGTTGCCATTCTAGACGCGTGATTATTGGCTAGATTTCAACACGTGCTGCACAGCTATACTCGCGCGAGCGAAACGGCACGCTTAGATGCCGATGATCACCAATATAATGAAATACTTGGGTACCGTTTTAATTGCTGGCGTGCTGCTTTCAGCCTGCGCACCAGACTCCTCCTTGTCCGCAGCGAAGGTTGAGCTAGCCGAAGCAAACAAGAAAATTACAGCTCTTGAGAAAGAGCTTGCCGATGCGAGAGCAGCTGCTGCTGGGCCCACGATGGATAAGGATCGCCCCGCTAAACTCGACGGTAGCGCGGACACGCCACTCGAACCGAAATCGGAGCCTACTGGCCAGCAGTGGCAGTATGACGTTAGCGAAGATCCGATGTCTGGCGCCAAACGCTACACAGCGTCCGTCCGGAGCTCGAACACTGTTTCCTTTGGCTTTCCCTACTCCGGCACTCAGCGCGGAACCTTAACCCTCAGGACAAAAGGCAAAGAAAAGGACGTGCTGTTCTATATTGAGCAGGGCCAAATCCTTTGCCCATCCTACCAAGGCTGCAGCGTCATGGTTCGATTCGACGAAGAGAAGCCGGTTCGATTCGCTGCCAGGGGGCCAGCAGACCACAGCTCCGAAACAATATTCCTTTCTGACGAAGGAAGATTCATTGGCAAGCTGAAGAAGGCGAATCGCGTGCGACTGGCTGTCGAGATTTACCAAAACGGCGCACCAGCCTTTGAGTTCGACGTCAGTGGCTTTGACCAGGACAAGTTCCAACCGAAGCAATAGCTGCCATGAACAGTGCGAAGACCACCCTCCTTGCCATCGCAATTTTTTCCGCGCTTGCCGGCGCGCTCTTCCTCTGGAAGTACAGCGAGTGGATCGCTATACCAAAGGCTCGAGAGCCAATGGTCAGCCTGCTGAAGGATCCCGCCAGCGCCCAGACCCGCAACGAGCGCATCACGAAGGTCGGCGTGCTTTGCGGAGAAGTGAACGCCAAGAACAGCATGGGCGGCTACGTCGGCTTCAAGAAGTTCATTTCGTATGGCCCGGAAAACAACTTCATCGAAGGCACTGGACGGCTAGGTGAGTCTACTACCGAGGATCTCATCGAACGACTCAAACGCAAGAACGCTCGGCTAAAGGCGTACATCAGTATTCGGGATAGCGGAACGGACATCACCCCACCGTCCGACTCTCGATTGGATGAATTGATCGAAGAAGAAATGTTCCTCGAGCGCTGGCAGCAGGCTTGCGGGCCGAAAGCAACCTGATGGCAAACGCGAGACTAGCCAAGCTGGAGGGCGGCTACACCGTGCTCATCAAGGACCGCCTGCAGGCGAACGAGGAGACCGACCCGGCCAAGTGGGCGCTCTGGAAAATCATCTGGGACTGCAGCTCGCTCGAAGAGCTGGCGCGTCGCGCGCCGGATCCGGTCAACACGTCCCGGACCGGCCGGCGCATCACCTGGCGTACTGAGGTGCGGTAGGCACTGAAGGAAGGATGAATTGCGAAGACGCCAAGGCCGCAGCATCCTGAAGAATACTCGAGCCCGATCTGATGGAGCATAGAGGATAGAATGGAAGTCGTGGACATTGAACGGAAATTGTCAGAACTGCGCACGAGCGTGGTGGTGCAGGAAATTGACGGTGCGGCCGAATCAGCGGCCGATTTCCGCGCGATGATCGATGCTATGGAGTCTTTGCTGACCGAGGTAAAGCTAGAAGCCCCTAATCCAATCGCGCTCGATACGCTGTATAGAGAAATGCAGCACCACTGGACGAAGGTGATCAACCGAGCGATCGGCGAGTGGAATGAAGGCAAGCCCGCAACGTCTTTAGGAACCCCGCAAAGCCTCCAGGCATCAAGAGCAATCGTGGATGAACTTGGAGCTAAGATAGTAGAAATTGCCAATCGCCGAACTGCTGAAATAAAAGCGGCAGCTCACTCGCGATCTCAGCTATCTTACTCAGCAGAGCAGAAGCCGTTTTCCGTGTCGGCACAAGAGCCGTCGGCACAGTATTTATCCAACGCGCCGACGCCTACGCTGGAACTTGCGGATATAGACATCACTAAAATTGTGACTGAGGTCACGAGACAGTTAGGCACTGCTATTGAGTCACATCCTGAGAGCAAGTCGGATTACCTTCCAGTCTTGGAACAATTGGTCCGGCTCAGCTTGCACTTGATCACATCGAAATCGAGCGACGGTGGCGAACCGCCTCGTGGCCCGGTTGACACGGCAGGGAAACGGCTTGATGATGACGGTATGGAAGCCCGGATAGCAAATTTAGAGAAGTTCGCCGAAGAGAGCCGCAAGGATTTGCGCTCTATTGACGTGCGCCTCGGCAAGGTAGAGACCTTGGTTGACGGTATTTCAAAAAATATGGCCACGAAGGCCGATATCGCTGAAGTAAAGGGCGGGGTAGCGCAGATGGAAACCACCATACTAAAATGGTTTATCGGCACTGCTATCGCGCTGGCTAGCGTGGCATTTGCTGCAGCTAAATATCTTAGCTAGATGCCCGAAAACCTTTTATAAGCGCCAGCCCCGTGTTCGGGGCTTTTTTTACGCCCCGCGTGAAGAATTGGCACGGAAGCGCCGCGCTTTGCGAAGCACGAAACCACAGACTACCTTAGCCGTCAACGAGATGTCGGCGCACGGCGATGCTCGTTGTGGGATAGCAAAGGGCACTTTCGCCTGAGTGCGAGCGGCCTTTTCGTCAGCTACTCGGCGCGCCACCTCAGCACAGGCCGTCAATTGCTCGAGCAGATCATCGTCGATCTCAATTGTGCTGTAACGCTTGGGCCAGCCAGCCTGCAGCGGGTACGGAATGCCCAGCAGTGCGGCCTCGCCTCGCGTCAGCGCCTTCGCCTTCGTTCCCCTGCGCCAGGTAGCCCGACAGGGTCATTTTTTTCGCCATTCGCGGCCTTTTTTTCTTTTCGCACCTTGTATAGGTACTAACAACACCGAATAGAGGTACTGCTTCTTCTGTATCTGCTCATCCTCTAACTTCAACCCCAGTCTGGGTTTCGTACTATCGGGGGCTGGGACGAAGACTCAGCTTTCCTGTCGAATGCGGAGCCTTTACGTATTAGATCGGTACGCCGTCTACTACGACTCGTCAGCCTTTCCGGTCCGCAGGTGCTAACTTCGCTGCCCGCGTGCGTATCTCAGACCATTCCCACAGTACGCCTATCCCCTCACCCCTGCCGGCGGTTCCCGACGAGTGAAGCGGCTGATGCCGTCAGCTCGGTTCTTACGCGTGGAGCCGGCGGTTTTCCCTCCCTGCCCCATGCCTGCAATCAGCCGAACCCGGCCAATGCCCAGATTGTACCTAAATATTTAGGCATACCTCAATATTTTTCTTGATTTGTTTTTAGGGATGCCTAATAATGATCTTAACGACAGCGCGCTCAGCAATCCCCGAGCCGCGGAACTGGAGAGCTACATGAGCAAACAGTGGGACCACGAATACATCAGCCAAGCGATCGACGAAGAGATCGAGCTGGCGCGCCTGGACAAGAACCTGCGGGGCAAGAAGCCGAGCACCGTCTGGTTCGACGCGCCGGTGCACCAAGCGAAGCCGCGCGGCGCATTTGTTGGGATGTATGGCGGTCTGCACTCGGTCGACCTGCCGCGCTACCGCCGCGACCCGCGCGACGCTGGCGACCTGGCTATCCGCCGCGGCGTGAGCGTGAAGCACGACCACGACGACTGCAGCGTGTCAGCGTACGGCGGCAGCAGCCGACGCGCGGTGACCGAGTTCTACGGCATGCACCCGGATCCGGCCGCCGCAACGATGGCCGCTATCACCCGCGCAGCGATCCAACTGCTGACCGAGCAGCGCGACGAGCGCGCGGCACTCAACCCAACCCGCTCGAAGACGAGCCGCCGACCCAGCGTTAGGGCGACCCGCAAACAGGAAAGCGCCTGATGCTCACCGCAATCACCGCCTGCCGTTGCCTCTACTGGCTTCCGCCAGTGCCGTATGCCGACGGTCACCGAGAGGCGGCAGGTTCGATCAACAGGCCTGGCCAGCTCGAATACGGCTAGCTCCTGCGCTTGGCGGGCGGCATCCCGTCAAGCGCGAACCCGAAACACCCCACGCCCGGCATGACCGGGCTTTGGCACTGAAAGCACCCAACAACTACGCCCAGGAGATCGCCATGCGCTTCCGCATCACTATCTGCACCGCCGCCGGCGCGGCGCCCAGCACCTACACCGCCATCGGCGATCGCGACGCGCTGATCGACGCCGCATACGAAGCCGGCGCCTTGGGCGTGACCCTGATCCTCGATCGCTGACCCGGCGCCGCGCGCCTCACCACCACAAGGACACACGATGTTTTTCAAGAACCTCCAGATTTACCGCCTCCCTGCCCCGTGGTCGATGACCGCGGAGCGCCTGGCCGAATACCTCGCGCACCAGGCCTTCGCGCCGGCGTCGAGCAACGAACTGCTGCGCCAAGGCTGGGCCGCCCCGCGCGGCGCCGGCGAGCCGCTGGTGCACGCCGTGAACGACCAGTTCCTACTGAAGCTGACCACCGAGAAGAAGATCCTGCCGGCGAAGGTAGTTGCCCAAGTTGCAGCGGCGCGTGCCGACGAGCTGGAGGAGCAGCAAGGATTCCGGCCGGGCAAGAAGGCCATGAAAGATCTGAAGGAGCGCGTCGCCGACGAGTTGCTGCCGCGCGCGCTATCGGTGTCGGGCTCCACGTGGGTGTGGATCGACCCGAAGAACGGCTGGCTGGTGGTCGACGCGGCAAGCGCCGGCAAAGCGGACGACGTCGTGAAGCTGCTGCTGAAGGCGGTCGACAAGATGCCGCTGGAATCGCTGCGCGTGCAGCGCTCGCCGGTGGCTGTGATGACGGGCTGGCTGGAAGCGGACGAAGCGCCGTACGGCTTCACCATCGACCAAGACGCAACCCTGCGCGCCAGCGGCGAGAGCCGGGCCCAGGTCGGCTACAAGTCCCACACGCTCGAGCCGGACGACGTGCGCCGCCACATTGCGGCCGGCAAGCAGTGCACGCGCCTGGCCATGACCTGGAACGACCGGATCAGCTTCGTGCTGACCGACTCGTTGGCCGTCAAGGGCATCAAGCCACTGGCCGTCATCCGTGAGGGCGAAGTGGCCGCCCAGAGCGACGTCGAGCGCTTCGACAGCGACTTTGCCCTGATGGCCGGCGAGCTGGCCAAGCTGCTGACCGACCTAGTCGAAGCCCTGGGCGGCGAGGCGCGCTCATGACCAGGCGGCGCACACGGCGCGCGCTCGGCGCCGGCGGCGAGAGCCTGACGGACCAGGACCGCCAGGCGGTCCGCGCGTACCGAGGCAACCGCGGCTCCACGCGCTACTACCGCGACCTGAAAACGATCGACGACAAGACCCCATCCACCCATACGGACGAAAAAAAATGACAACGACCACCAGCACGACAACTGCAGCGCCCGCGCCGGTCCTGCAGCGGCGCGCCAACGATAACCCGGCCGGCTTTTCGCCGGACTGGCGCGATGCCGAGCCAGGCTTGGCTCGCATGAGCGACGTCATGATCGACATTGAGACGCTTGGCACGAAGCCAGGCGCGGCAATCCTAAGCATCGGCGCCGTGATGTTCGGCATGGATGGTCTAGGCGAGACGTTCTACGCGCCGATCGACCTGGAGTCGTGCGCAGCGGCCGGCCTGACGATCAATCCGGCGACCGTGCGCTGGTGGATGCAACAGAGTGACGAAGCGCGAGCAGCGGCTATTCCTCCCGATGCGGCGCCGCTGCGCCAAGTGCTCATGGCGTTCCAGGCATGGTTTGTCTCGCAGGGCGCGAAGTACCCGTGGTGCCACGGTGCGACGTTCGACGTGCCGATTCTCGATGCGGCCTACCATTCGTGCTGCCTCGCTTCGCCGTGGAAGTTCTCCGCCGTGCGCGACACGCGAACTCTTTACGACCTCGCCGGCATAAAGGTCGACCGCCGTACCGGCGTGCACCACCATGCGCTGGACGATGCAATCGCCCAGGCCCAGGCCGCCGCGCGCGCGCTGCGCAATGTCCAGGTGCATAAGACCGTGAACGAGGCGCAATCGTGAGCGAGCACCAGCTGCGCGCCATCAAGTGCAAGACCTTTGCCGTGGTCGCTTATGTCGCCGCGTGCGCCGCGGCCATCGTCACCGGGCTGCCGCAATGATCCGCCGCATCGCCCAGGCACTAGTGTTCGTGCTGGCCTTCCTGATCATCGTGGCCGAAGTGCAGCGCGCCGAAGACGCGGACTCAGCGCGCGCGGCGGCGGCCTTCTACGGAGCGCGGCCGTGACCTTCGAAGAACTGCGGGTCACCTACCAATGCCCGGAACAGATGGCGCGCGACCTGTTCGCGCAGCTGGCCGCCTGCCAGGCGCTGCACACGATGGAGCAAGCCTTGCGCGCCAAGGCCGAAAACAAACTGGCGGCGGCTGCCGCGCCGCGCCGCACATACCGACAAGACGAGGAGAAATGATGGACCGCCAAGCCAACAGCCCTGTTTCGATGGACGACGTCGCGCGCTACTTTAATGCGCCGGCCGCCCCATCGGCGCTCACCAACGCCGAAATGATCGCAGTGCTAACCGAGGTGCGCTCCTGGGCGCGCGACCTGCCGATCCCAACGCCAGGCGCGATTTCGGCAATGCAGAAGGTGCGCACGGTCCGCGATGCACTCGCAGCCGCCCCTGTCGCGGCACAAGCCGGTCAGGTAGCGCCGGCCCAGCCGCTGGCCATGGTCAGCCCGGACGAGCTGCCCGACATCCAGGCAGGCCGCGGCGCCGTGCCGGTGCGCGGTAACCAGTGGCGCGACGACCAGGCCGTTCCGATTTACGCAGCTGCGGTAGCCGGTCAGGTAGCAGTGCCGGAAGACGTCCGCAAGGCTCTGCAAACCATCGCGCGCTGGGATCTGCCAGCTACCGGCAAGACCTGGCCGAGCGGCGGCGCGGTTTCGTATGAAGCCGAATACGGCAGCAACGGTGCACGCGACTACATGCGCCAGGTCGCGCTCAACGCGCTGGCCGCGCTTGATGTGCCGCCAGCAGTAGCACAGCAGGCGGCAGCACAAGCGCAGTCCGCGCCTGCCGAGTCGCTCGAATGCTGGTCGCACAACGAAGAGGATTTCAACGCTCGGTCGCTGGACGAACTGATCCATGACCACGATCTGCAGCCTGGTGCGACCGTGTGGGTCGGCGAGGCTGTGCATCCGGAGCCGAAGAGCCTGTTCAATACCGATTGGCTGATCGAGAGCATGGGCGAGGCCGCCTATGACATCGGCGGCGAGCATGCCGGCGAGGACTATCCGAACGTGAGCGACGAACAGGTGGCCGAGCTGGAGGCGCTGATCGTAGGCTGGATTGCGAAGTGCGCGCCGCCCAACTTCTGGACCGTCAAGAACGTACGCGCCCACGTCCTGACTGCTGAAGATTGCGGCGCCCAGGCATCTACACCAGACGTGCGCCAGGAAGGCGGCCCATCGTGAGCGACTGCTACATCGTTAGCCTGAAGCACACGAACCGCGAGCACGCCTACATCACGTTCTGGCGACCCGCGGACAAGGGCTACGCTTGGCCGCTGTCGTGGGCAGGCAAGTACGACGAGCAGACCGTTCTGGCCGCGGGCGATTACTACCACCGTGGCGACGACACTCTGGCCGTGCCGTGCGTGCTGGTCGACGCGCTGGCGGTGCCGCCGACGAAAGGCACCATCGACAACGACGCTGGGCCGGTCCTGCTGAACAACAAGACGAATTGGAAGTGCATCCTGGAGTTGGCCCTGCCGGACCCGCTGCACAAGCCGCAACCACAGTACCCAGGCGCGCGCCGCCGGAAGGAATCGAAATGAGCAATCCAACTGAACTGCCGGACCTGGACACCGACAACGTGAAGACTTGGCCGGAGCGCATCTGGCTCCAGCACGGCTGCGACGAAGTGCCGAACTACGCCGAGACGCGCGGCGTCGAAGACGGCATCACTTGGTGCGAGGACAATACCGCCGCCGAGGACATCGAGTACGTGCGTGCCGATCTTGCTCGCTGCGCCCAGCCAGAGGGCGGCGGTGACCTCGACGGCGACAACCTGATGCGGCGCTACAGCAAGCACGTGCAGGCGCTGATCGACGTCGGCAAGGGCAAGATGCGCCATGCGACTGCACTCGGCGGCCTGTTCGGTGAGATCGCGCGCCACGTGTCAGGCGCCAAGCCAGAGGGCGAAGCGCCGCAAGCCGAGGCGATTGAGCTGGCCGGTGTTCGCGAGCAGATCGAGGAAGGCTCGGGCTTTTGGAGTGCCTGCTCAGGCTGCTACGAGACCGAAGACGGCCACGCAGTCGGCCACTATCCCCACAGCGAAACGCTGGGATGCACGCTTGGCGGTGGCTGCAGTGAATGTGGCGGCATCGGTGCGATCTGGGATAACAACGACTACGAGGCCATTGGGAAAGCATGGGAGGCAGAGGAAGTCGCCACTTTGTCGCCTCTTTGTGGCGCCCAGCATGCAGAGAGCGGAGCCGTCAGTCGTGAAGCGTTTGATGCTGCCGTATCTCTCGCCGCTGAAACGATCGACGCACGAAATGAGGAGATTGCCAATCTGCGCGCAGCCATCGCCGCTCAGTCCCAAGGCGCACAGGTGGCTGGCTACTTCGTGTTCGAACACGGGTGCTGGGCTGCGACCAGCAGTGATGATCCGCGCGCCGTCAAGCTGTACCGCGCCGCTCTTGCTGCGAAGGCCGAAGCGCCGGCACCGCGCGTGATCGGAGGCCAGCGTTGGTCGAAAGAGGCCGAGATGACAGAAGGATGGAGCGCCGCCCAGCAAGCCGCAGCACCTGGCGCGCTGCTGGCCATCTTGCGCGACGTGCACGACACGCTGGCCAGCGAAAGCGACAGCGACATCGACCACTTCGAGGACGACGAGGAAGAACGCGAAGGCGCGCCTGTGCAGTACGCCGCACGCAAGGTCATGGAGGTCATGGACATGCTCAAGGCCGGAACTAGCGCCCCCGGCACACCGGAAGCGCCGGACGAGTTAGAGCCGATGTGCGAAGGATGCGACAACGCCGCCACGGTGCACGCCGATGGTACGACGGGCCTGTGCCAAGAATGCGTGGCTGACGATCAGCGCGCCGCCCAGCTCGACGGCGGCCAGGGAGAGGGAGACGGTCATGCCGATCAAGCCTGAGAACCGGAAGCGCTACCCGGCGAACTGGCCCGAGATCCGTGAAGCGATCCTGGTGCGCGCCGGCAACTGCTGCGAACAGTGCAAGGTCGCCAACGGAAAGGTGATCGCGCGCGGCGCCGGGCCGTTCGCTGGAACCTACCAGGACGACGAGGCCAACGTGTTCGACGCGGAGACCGGCGAGCACATCGCCCAGGTGCGCATGAGCGAGTACCAGGTGAAGAACATGGTCACGATCGTGCTCACCATCGCGCACCTCGACCACCAGCCGGAGAATTGCGACGAAGAGAACCTGCGCGCCTGGTGCCAGATGCACCACCTGCGCCACGATGCGAAGCACCACGCCGAGACCGCGCGCACTACGCGCCGCGAGCGGCTGGCCGTAGGCGATCTTTTTGAAGGAGCCGACCATGGCTGACACCTCCCCTTACCTCGCATGGTGGACGTCGATCGAGACGGACCTGCGCAAGTCGCTGCTGGTCGGCGCGCGCCAAGACCCTGAACGCCTTCACAATCTGCTGCGAACTGCGTTCGAGGCTGGCCAGTCCAGCGCCACCCCGCCATCGCCCAGCACCGCGCCCGAGGTGAGCGATGACAGCAATCCGCTTTACCGTGTGCTGTGCATTGCCCTCGGCACGCTCGCGCTGCACGACCACAAAGAGGCTGAGCGGCTGGGCAAGATGGGGCGCTCTGCCCTTGCTTCTCGCCCTGCTGAGGTGGACGACGAAGGGCTGCCGCCGCTGCCCCTGGAGGCCGCCCGCGCGTTCAAGGGTCAGGTCGCGTTCTTCGTGAAGTGGTCGGAAACGGGCAAGGCGTTGCGCGGCGAACTTCTGCTATTCACCGCCGAGCAGTACCGCCAGGGCCAGCGCGATGCGGTGGCGGCGGATCGGGCGCGGCGCGGGGATCGATCATGACCTGCCGCCACATCATCACCCAGAGCCGCGTTGGCGAGGATGGATCGTGGTGCGTCGGCTGCGGCGAGAAGATCTACGACGTCGACGAACGCGAGTGCAAGGACTGCCTGTACCACAGCCGGCTGCCCGGTGGCAGCATCTGCCGGAAGCACCTGATGGTCGTAGTTCCAGGGATGCACGTGACCTTCCGGATCGCCGACGGGTCATGCTTTACGCCGGCGCTGCTGGTGACGGATGGGAGTGGCACTTGAACCTGGACGAGATCACGCACACCGCGCGGCACCAGCACCAGTGCGCCGGCTGCGGCCTGACCGTGCACACCGGCGAGCGGTACGTGCGCGCCCAGGTGCCGGGCGGCGGGCGCTCGGCAAAGGCGGCATTCCACGGCAAGTGCTACGCCGGCCTGGTGGCCAGCGCCAGCACGCTGGAAGAAAGAAGAACGAAGGAGCAATGATGGATCAGATGTTTCTCGACGACGACGAGCTGCGCAGCATGACGAAGCGCGTGCAGAGGGCGGCGCAAGCGAAGATGCTACGCTCGATGGGGATCGCGTTCAAGCAGCGCGCCGACGGCACTCTGGCGGTGCTGCGCGCGCACGTAGAAAAGGAATTTGGCGCTGGCAAGGAGCGGCAGTCGAAGGTGAAGGAATTTGTACCGAACTGGAGCGGGCTGAATGCCTAGAAAGCGCAACAAGGAGAATGTCGGGCTGCCAGCACGGTGGAAGATCGAGCACGGCGCGGTCTACTACCAGGTGCCGGTCGGACTGGAGGATCGGTGGGACGGGAAGAAGAAGTTCCGGCTCGGCGCCACCCTACCCGAGGCCTACAAAGAGTGGGCGAAGCGCCTGGAGTCGGTCGACCCGGCAAAGTCTATCGGCGCCCTACTCGACCGGTACGCACTAGAGGTCGTGCCAAAGAAGGCCGCGCGCACGCAGGTGGAGAACCAGCGCGCCATTCGTTCGCTACGGGCAGTTTTCGGCGACGCGCCACTCACCTGGATCCGGCCACAGCACGTCTACCAATACGCGGACAAGCGGAAGGCAACGCCGGTCGCTGCGAACCGTGCGATCGACGTGCTGTCGCATGCCTTCACGATGGCAGTGATGTGGGGCGACATCGACCGGCACCCGTTCAAGGGCGAGGTGCGGCTCGCCGGCGAGAAGCCGAGGGATCGGTACGTAGAGGACTGGGAGCTGCTCGAGTGCCTGTCGCTCGACAGCAAGCACACGAAAGGGAGTGTGCTGGTGCTCCAGGCATACATTCGACTGAAGCTGCTGACGGGACTGCGGCGCGGCGACCTGCTGCGGCTGACGAGCGCCGACCTGCGCGAGGATGGCATCCACGTAACGCCGAACAAAACGCAAGGCAGCACCGGCAAGCGACTGATCATCGAGTGGTCGCCGGAACTGCAGGATGCTGTGGCTGCCGCCAAGGCGGTCCGGCCGGTAGACATTTCACGCTGGCTGTTCTGCACCCGGAAAGGCGAAGGCTACATCAACGAGGCAAAGGGCACGGCGAGTGGCTGGGACTCCATGTGGCAGCGCTTTATGGAGCGCATCCTGGCCGAAACTAACGTGAAGGAGCGATTCACCGAGCACGACCTGCGCGCCAAGTGCGCGAGCGATGCCGAGACGTTGGAGCATGCCCGCGCGCTGTTGGCGCACGCTGATAGCCAGCTCACGCAACGGGTGTATCGGCGCCGGCCGGAGAGAGTGAAGCCGGGAAAACTGGCATTTGAATAGCGCAACCTCATTTGAATAGCGCAGCGCTTAAGAATTAAGCAGTGGAACGATGAGGTAAGAGATTGATACTGCGAGGCTTTTTGGCCTGCCCAGCTGGGTTCGAACCAGCGACCCTCAGCTTAGAAGGCTGATGCTCTATCCAACTGAGCTATGGGCAGTCGATGTTGGCACTGCAGTTGGCACTGCAGTTGGCACTGCAACGGCGCTGCGATGAGCTCGCAACAGAACCGCAAAAAGAAAACGGGCTGTCCAAGACAGCCCGCTATCAAATTCATGGTCGGAGTACAAGGATTCGAACCTTGGACCCCCTGGTCCCAAACCAGGTGCGCTACCGGGCTGCGCTACACTCCGTGGGGCGGATAATACTCCGACCCGGGCGCGGCGTCAATGTGCGCCGCACATCATCGCCGGCCGGCGCACCGGGACCGGGCAATTTCAGGCCGCCAGCTTGTCGGCGATACGCCGCGCCATGCTCTCGGCCAGTTCCGCTTCCCTGGCTTCGACCATCACGCGGATCAGGGGTTCGGTGCCCGAAGCGCGGATCAGCACACGGCCGTTGTCGCCCAGTTCGCGCTCGACCGCTTCCTTCTCGGCCACCAGTGCCGGCTCGGCGGTCCAGTCGAAGCCTGGCGTGACTTTCTTGTTGATCAGGGTTTGCGGGAACAGTTTCAACTCGGCGCAGCAGTCGGCCAGCGACTTGTTGCCGCGCTTGAGCGCCGACAGTACCTGCAGCGCCGAGACGATGCCGTCGCCGGTGGTGTGCTTGTCCAGCGCCAGCAGGTGGCCCGAACCTTCGCCGCCGAACAGCCAGCCGCGCTCCTGCATCACTTCCAGCACGTAGCGGTCGCCGACCTTGGCGCGCGCGAAGCCGATGCCCATCTGCTTGAAGGCCACTTCCAGCGCCATATTGGTCATCAGGGTGCCGACCGCGCCGGCCACCGGGCCGGTGCTCATGCGGTCGCGCACCATCACGTACAGCAGTTCGTCGCCGTTGTACACGCGGCCGGCGGCGTCAACCATGATCAGGCGGTCGGCGTCGCCGTCCAGCGCGATGCCGAGATCGGCCTTGTTGGCGACCACGGCTTCCGACAGCGCTTTCGGCGCGGTGGCGCCGAAGCCGGCGTTGATGTTGAAGCCGTCCGGCTGGGCGCCGATCGAGATCACTTCGGCGCCGAGTTCGTGGAACACGTGCGGCGCGATGTTATAGGCGGCGCCGTGGGCGCTGTCGACCACGATCTTCAGGCCACGCAGGTCGAGTTCGTTCGGGAAGGTGCTCTTGCAGAACTCGATGTAGCGGCCCTGGGCGTCGCGCAGTCGCGATGCGCGGCCGAGCTTGTCAGATGCCACGCAACCCATCGGCTGGTCGATCGCGTCCTCGATCTCGAGCTCGACCGCGTCCGGCAGCTTGGTGCCGTGCTCCGAGAAGAACTTGATGCCGTTATCCTGGAACGGGTTGTGCGAGGCCGAGATCACCACGCCGGCCTGCAGGCGCAGGGCGCGGGTCAGGTAGGCGATGGCCGGGGTCGGCATCGGACCGGCCAGCATCACGTCCACGCCGGCAGCCGAGAAGCCGGCTTCCAGCGCCGCTTCCAGCATGTAGCCGGAGATGCGGGTGTCCTTGCCGATGAGCACCACCGGACGGCCGCTGCTCGACTTGGCGCCCTTGGCCAGCACGGTGCCGGCGGCGTAACCGAGGCGCATGACGAACTCGGGAGTGATCGGTGCGGCGCCCACCAGGCCACGGATGCCATCGGTACCGAAATATTTGCGTGCCATCTTGTTCTCTTTCTTAAAATTTCAAACGGTTGCAGCGCTAGCGCTCGCGCCCGGGTTCATCGCCGCGTGCCACACCTTCAGGGCGTCGACGGTCTCTGCCACATCATGCACACGCACGATTCTAGCGCCATGCGCTACCGCAGCCAATGCCGCACCGATGCTTCCAGGCATTCTTCCCTCGAGCGGCCGCCCGGTGACGGCCCCGATCATCGACTTGCGCGACATGCCGGCAAGCACCGGCAAGTCGAGTTCGTCGCGCATGCGGCCCAAGCCGTTCAGCAACGCGTAGTTGTGCTCGACGGTCTTGCCGAAGCCGAAGCCCGGATCGACGCAGATGCGCGAGCGCTCGATGCCGGCCGCAGTCATCGCGTCCACCCGCTCGCGCAGGAAGGCGATCACTTCCCCCACCACGTCCGCGTACTGCGGCGCCTGCTGCATGGTTTCGGGCGTGGCCTGCATGTGCATCATGCACAGGCCGCAATCGCTGTCGAGCACGGCTTCCAGGGCGCCGGGCGCGCGAAAGCCGTTGATGTCGTTGATCATGTCGGCGCCGGCGATCAAGGCTTCGCGCATGACTTGCGGCTTGCAGGTGTCGACCGAGAGCGCGACGTCGAGCGTCTTGAGCGCGTACAGGGCTGGCATCACGCGCCGCAGCTCTTCGTCCAGAGGAACACTGGGCGCGCCGGGACGGGTCGATTCGCCGCCGATGTCGATCATGGTGGCGCCGCCCTTGATCATGTCTTCGGCGTGGCCGAGCGCGAATTCGAGCCCCTGGTAGCGGCCGCCGTCCGAGAACGAATCGGGCGTTACGTTCAGGATGCCCATCACGACCGGGCGCAGCGAGTCAGGGCCGGTCAGCGCGAAGCTGAAGCGGCCGCATTGGAGTTGCTTGTTCATGGGTAGCTGGAAAAGCGTGACAACGAAAAAAGGCACCCTGACGGGTGCCTTTGGATTGGTTCAGACAGCGTCAGGCCGGTGCGGTGGCATTCGGCGCCACGCCGCCCGAGCCGCTGTCGCCCGGTGGCGGACGCTTGGTCAGCACCGTCTTCGGCTGGCGCGGCTCATGGCCGGCCATGATGTCGTTGATCTGCTCATTGTCGATGGTTTCCCAGTCGAGCAGCGCCTTGGTCATCATTTCGACCTTGTCGCGATTTTCCTCTAACAGACGCCGTGCCAGCGCGTACTGCTTGTCGAGGATGGCGCGGATCTCGGCGTCCACCTTTTGCTGGGTCGCTTCCGAGATGGTCTTGGTGGCGCCGCCGAAGAAGCCTTCGTTCTCGCTGTCTTCGTACACCATCACGCCCATGCTCTCGGACATGCCGAAGCGGGTCACCATCGAGCGCGCCAACTTGGTAGCGCGCGAGAAGTCGTTCGAAGCGCCGGTCGACATCTGGCCGACGAAGATCTCTTCGGCGATACGGCCACCGAACAGGATCGAGATTTCCTCCAGCATCTTGTCCTTGTAGCCCGACAGCGCATCGTGCTCAGGCAGCTGCCAGGTCAGGCCCAGCGCGTAGCCGCGCGGCATGATCGTGACCTTGTGCACCGGATCGGCCTTCGGCAGCAGCTTGGCGACCACCGCGTGGCCCGACTCGTGGTAAGCGGTGTTGCGGCGCTCTTCCTCGCGGATGACCATCGACTTGCGCTCCGGACCCATGTAGATCTTGTCCTTGGCGTCTTCAAAGTCGATCATCTCGACCAGGCGCTTGCTGCGGCGGGCGGCGAACAGCGCCGCTTCGTTGACCAGGTTGGCCAGGTCGGCGCCCGAGAAGCCCGGGGTACCGCGCGCCAGGATGTCTGCCTTCACGTCGGTGCCGATCGGCACTTTACGCATGTGCACGTTCAGGATCTGTTCGCGGCCGCGGATGTCCGGCAGGCCGACCATCACCTGGCGGTCGAAACGGCCCGGACGCAGCAGCGCTTTATCGAGCACGTCGGCGCGGTTGGTAGCGGCGATCACGATCACGCCCGATTGGGCTTCGAAACCGTCCATCTCGACCAGCAGCTGGTTCAGCGTCTGTTCGCGTTCGTCATTGCCGCCGCCCATGCCGGCGCCGCGATGACGGCCGACCGCGTCGATCTCGTCGATGAAGATGATGCACGGCGAATGCTTCTTGGCATTCTCGAACATGTCACGCACACGGGACGCGCCCACGCCGACGAACATCTCGACGAAGTCGGAACCCGAGATCGAGAAGAACGGCACCTTGGCTTCGCCGGCGATGGCGCGTGCCAGCAGGGTCTTACCGGTACCCGGAGGGCCGACCATCAGCACGCCGCGTGGAATACGGCCGCCCAGTTTCTGGAACTTGGTCGGATCCTTGAGGAAATCGACGATTTCCGAGACTTCTTCTTTCGCCTCGTCGCAACCGGCGACGTCGGTGAAGGTGACGGTGTTGTTGGTTTCATCCAGCATGCGCGCCTTCGATTTGCCGAAGGAGAACGCGCCGCCCTTGCCGCCGCCCTGCATCTGGCGCATGAAGAACACCCACACGCCGATCAGGAGCAGCATCGGGAACCAGGAAATGAACACCTGCTGCAGGAAGCCGGGTTCTTCAGGCGGCTTGACGTCGAAGCGCACGCCGTTCTCGCGCAGGTCGCCGATCAGGCCACGGTCGAGAATGGTCGCAGTGGCGCGCACCTTGGTGTCGTCGCTCTTGACCGCAGTGATGTTCTGACCTTCGATCAGGACTTCCTTGATGCGGCGCGCCTTCACTTCATCGAGCAGCTCGGAATAAGCGATGGTCTTGCTGCCGCCGGCGACGCTGTGGGTGTCGAACTGCTTGAACAGCATGAACAACAGCAGCGCGACGACCACCCAGATGGCGGATTTGGAAAACATATTATTCACGAAAACTCCTCCGATGCGATGTGCATCTCTACCGATTTCAGACT
>Ga0265798_10000121_pt1 | contig 150124 bp, 128 predicted proteins | sample P3T30metagenome_FD_192430 | JGI IMG/M metagenome (GOLD analysis project Ga0265798, IMG submission 192430) | Plant litter microbial communities from East Loma Ridge, Irvine, California - P3 T30 | ecosystem: Environmental > Terrestrial > Plant litter > Unclassified | place: USA: California...
TCCGCCAGGTGATGCCGCAGTACGCCAGCAAGATCAAGCTTTACGAAGACAGCGTTCCGCTGTTCAACCGCTTCCAGATCGAAAGCCAGATCGAGACCGCCTTCCAGCGCGTCGTCGAGCTGCCTTCCGGTGGTTCCATTGTTATCGATCCGACCGAGGCACTGGTGTCCATCGACATCAACTCGGCGCGCGCCACCAAAGGCAGCGACATCGAAGAAACAGCCCTGCAGACCAACCTTGAAGCGGCAGAAGAAATCGCCCGTCAGTTGCGCCTGCGTGACATCGGCGGCCTGATCGTCATCGACTTCATCGACATGACGCCCGCCAAGAACCAGCGCGCCGTGGAAGAAAAAGTCCGCGAAAGCCTGGAAGCCGACCGCGCCCGCGTTCAAGTGGGTCGCATCTCCCGCTTCGGTCTGCTGGAAATGTCCCGTCAGCGCCTGCGCCCTTCGCTTGGCGAGAGCAGCGGTATTGTCTGCCCACGCTGCAACGGCACCGGTATCATCCGTGACGTTGAATCGCTGTCGCTGGCTATCCTGCGCCTGATCGAAGAAGAAGCCCTGAAAGACCGTACTGCCGAAGTACGCGCTCAGGTGCCAATCCCGGTTGCCGCATTCCTGCTCAACGAGAAGCGTAACTCGATCACCAAGATCGAATTGCGTACCCGTGCACGCATCATCATTCTGCCGAACGATCATCTCGAAACGCCGCACTTCGAAGTTCAGCGTCTGCGCGATGACAGCCCGGAAGCCCACAACAACCAGTCCAGCTACGAAATCGCTGCTGCCGCTGCCGAAGTGGAAGAGATTGCTCCACTGGCAGCCGCAACCCGCACGCTGGTCCGCCAGGAAGCCGCTGTCAAGACCGCTCCTGCCCGCGCCAACGCGCCAGTACCTGTCGAAGCAGTTACTGTTGCACCGACTCCAGCACCGGCCGCTCATGAGCCAAGCCTGTTCAAGGGTCTGGTGAAATCGCTGGTCAGCCTGTTCGCCAGCAAAGAAGAGCCTGTCGCTCCGGTTGTGGTCGAGAAGCCTGTTGCCGAGCGTCCAGCACGCAACGAAGAGCGTCGCAACGGTCGTCAACAGAGCCGTGGCCGTAACAATCGTCGTGACGAAGAACGCAAGCCTCGTGAAGAGCGTGCGCCACGTGAAACCGCCGAACGTGCACCGCGTGAAGAGCGCGCACCTCGCGAGGAACGTGCTCCACGTGAAGAACGTGCGCCGCGCGAAGCGCGTGAAGAAACAACCACCACACGCGAAGAGCGTCCAGCCCGTACATCGCGTGAGCGCAAGCCACGTGAAGCCCGTGAAGATCGCCCGGTCCGCGAGCTGCGTGAAGCGCTGGATGCAACCCCTGCCGTAGAAGTCGCCCGTGAAGAGCGGCCTGAGCGTGCTCCTCGCGAAGAACGTCAGCCACGTGCACCTCGTGAAGAACGTCCACCACGCGCCGAACAGGCCGAAGTTGCCGCTACCGAAGAGGAAGTGCTGCTTAACGAAGAGCAGGCACAGGATGACAACCAGGATGGCAGCGAAGGTGATCGTCCTCGCCGCCGTTCCCGTGGTCAGCGTCGCCGCAGCAATCGTCGCGAGCGTCAACGTGATGCCAACGGCAACGTGATCGAAGGTTCCGAGGAAAACGGCAGCGAAGAAGACAGCAGCTCCGAGCAGACCGCTGGTCTGGCACTGACTGCAGCTTCCGCAGCAGCTGCAGGCAGCGTGATCAGCGCACCGGCAGAAGCTGATGCCCACAAGCAGGCCGAGCGCGCCAACAGCACCGTCGAAGCCCCAGCGGTGGACGCGTCCGAACAGGCGCCGGTTGCCGAAACGCCTGCGTTGCAAACGCCAGTAGTCGAAACTTCGCCAACAGCAAGCCCTGTGATCGAAAGCCCGGCAGTAGAAAGCCCAGTGGTGGAAACGCCAGCGGCTGCCGAGCCAACGGTCGAACTGCCAGCAATCGAAGCGCCTGTTTCGAAAGAAGCTCCACAGCCACAGGCCGCGCCTGAGGTCGAAGTCCAGCCAGAAGCGGTCGAAGCGCCCGCTATTGCTGCACAGACAGAGCTGTTCGAAGCACCGCACGCTGAGCGCGTTGTACCGTTCACGCCGACACCAGAGCCTGCGCCACAAGCGCCGGTCGAAGTTGAAGCCAAAGATGACGTGCCTGCCACCGAATCTGCTGAACTGCCAACGCCAACCCCGGTTGCCGAGCCCCTGTTCGTCAAGGAGGAGCCTGCTCCTTACTTCGCGCCCCAGGTCGCTGCCGAGGAACAAGCACCAGCAGCAGCCGTGCAGGAGCCAGTAGCCCCTGAAGCACCGGCCGTACCGGTCAGCAGCACTGGCCGTGCGCCGAACGATCCACGTGAAGTGCGTCGTCGCAAGCGTGAAGAAGAAGCGCGTCGCCTGGCCGAACAGGCCACTGCAAGCACTCCAGCCATTGCCGAAGCAGCACCTGCTGTCTCTGAAGCAGAATCGGCCCAGCCTGAACAGGCTACCGAGGAGAAGGCTGAAGATACCGCAGGTCAGCCGCACGTAGAGCACGCCGAGAAAGAAACCGAGCCTAAACCTCTCGTCTAAACCCGGCGCATGAAAAAGCCCCGCCTGTGCAAACAGGCGGGGCTTTTTTTATGCTTTCAGATTGTGTGAAAGCGAAAGTCTGATCAAACCTTTGATCAACCAGACCTCATCAATACAGGTTCGGCTCCATCTCAAGCTCAACACCGAAACGCTCGACAATATCCGCCTGGATACGACGCGCAAGGTCCAGCAGCTGCAAGCCGCTGGCTTGCCCATAATTGACCAGCACCAGTGACTGCAGCGCATGCACTCCGGCATCGCCATCGCGAAAGCCTTTCCAGCCAGCCTGCTCGATCAACCAGCCTGCAGCCAGTTTGACCTGAGTATCACCAGCGAGCGGATAGCCCACGACGCCTGGATGCTGGCGTCTGATCGTGGCAAACAGGTCGACCGAAACCACCGGGTTCTTGAAAAAGCTGCCCGCATTGCCGAGCACCGCAGGGTCCGGCAGTTTTTCACTGCGAATAGCACAGATCGCTCGACTGACATCGAATGGAGTCGGCTGCTTGATACCCAGTGCCTCCAGGCGCTGACGAACCGGACCGTATTCCAGATGCAGTTGCGCGTCATGACTGAGGTTGAAACGCACGCGCAGAATCAGCCAACGGCCGGGTTGTTGCTTGAATACGCTGTCACGGTAGGCAAAGGCGCAGTCCTGCAAAGAGAACTCATGCAGTTCGCCAGTCTCGCGATCCAGCGCAGTCAGGCTGTGAAAGACATCCTTGATCTCGACGCCGTAAGCGCCAATATTCTGCATCGGCGCCGCACCCACGGTGCCTGGGATCAGACTGAGATTTTCCAGTCCTGAAAGGCCCAGCTCCAGGCATGACTGCACGAAGGGATGCCAAGGCTCGCCAGCCTCGGCTTCGATCAGCACATCGCGACAGTCTTCATGCACGATGCGGATGCCACGACTGGCCATGCGCAGCACCAGCGCCTGAACATCCCCGCTGAGCAGCAGATTACTGCCGCCACCGATGACCAACAGCGGGATTTCATGCTCAGCGGCGTAAGTCAGTGCCTCTCTGACGTCATCGTCGCTATGGGCTTCAGCAAAAAGCCTTGCCTTGACGTCCACACCAAAGGAGTTGAACGGCTTGAGTGAAACATCTGACTGTAACTGCAACGTCATGACTTTGTTTTCCCCGACCCGAGCACCTGAAAAGCCGACATCAACCCTCCAGCAAGCGCCTTACGCGCTCGAGGTCTTCAGGCGTATCGACGCCCGCAGGCGGTGCCAGAAGCGCGTCTGCCACATGAATACGTACACCATTCCAGAGCGCTCTGAGTTGCTCGAGGCTTTCGGTGTTTTCCAGCCAGCATGGACCCCAACTGACAAAGTCATGCAGGAACCCGGCACGGTAGGCGTAAATCCCGATGTGACGGCGATAAGGCACGCCAGCAGGCAGTTCATCCGTACTCTTGGCCAGCGCATCACGTGCCCAGGGCAACGGCGCACGGCTGAACGTCAGGGCCAGGCCGTTGATGTCCGTGGAGACCTTGACGACATTGGGATTGAACAACGCAGCTACGTCCTCGATGGGCTCGGACAGCGTGGAGATTCCGGCTTCAGGGTGCGCGGCAAGATTGGCTGCAACCTGATCGATCACCTCAGGCGGAATCATCGGCTCGTCACCCTGTACATTGACCACAATTGCGTCTGCGGCCAGACCTAGCTGGGTAGCCACTTCTGCCAGCCGATCAGTGCCCGAGTTGTGATCCTCACGGGTCAGCAGCACCTGCGCACCAAAGGCTTCGCACGCCTCGACGATACGGGCGTCATCCGTAGCGACCACCACACGTTGAGCACTGCTTTTGAGGGCCTGCTCCCAGACGTGCTGCACCATCGGCTTGCCCGCAATCATTTTCAGAGGCTTGCCGGGGAAACGGCTGGAGCCGTAGCGCGCAGGAATCACAACGGTGAAGGCTGCGGTCATTTGTCCAGACGCTCATCGGCAGTCAGGGTGCGTGCTTCGCTTTCCAGCATCACCGGGATGCCGTCACGAACCGGATAGGCAAGGCCCGCGCCTTTGCTGATCAGCTCGGTCTTGTCCGCGCTGAGCTTCAATGGGCCCTTGCAGATCGGGCAAGCAAGGATATCGAGTAGTTTGGTGTCCATAGGAGATCCTGAAGCAATCAAGGAGAGAAACGAGACAGCCGCTCATCGAACCAGCTGACGAAGGCGTCGGAAGGTACTGCATCCACTGCCAGATACCACCAGTCATCCGCTGCAAACGCTCGGCATTTGACGGCGTCCTTTTCGGTCATGACCACGGGTAGCGATGGCGTGAAGGTCAGTGCCTGCCGACTGAAAACCGCATGGTCAGCAAACGCGTGAGTGACAGGTCGCCAGTGTAATCCTTCAAGGGTATTGAAGAAACGACGAGGATTGCCGATTCCGGCCACCGCATGCAGCGCTTGCCCGGCCGGGAAATATTCTACTGGCTGGTGCTCGCCGCTGCGCAGATTGACCAGCGCCGAAGGCTTGAGCGTGAAGGCGTAACCGTCGTCACGGTCCTCGGTTGCGCCGTTGTAAAGCAAGGCGTCCACACTCGCCAATCGTTCGACCGGCTCGCGCAGAGGTCCGGCAGGCAGGCACCGCCGATTGCCCAGGCCGCGAGCGGCATCAATCAGCACCAGTTCCAGGTCGCGGGCCAGACGATAATGCTGCAAACCGTCATCGGAAAGGATCACGTCCAGCGGTTCGGCAGCCAGCAATGCCCGTACGGCGCTGCTGCGATCAGGATCGATCATCAGCGGCACACCGCAACGCTGCACGATCAGCAGAGGCTCGTCGCCTGCTTCGGCAGCGCTGTGCTCTGGCAGAACTCGCCACGGCAGGGTCGGCGGTTTGGCGCCGTAGCCACGGCTGACCACACCCACACGCAGACCCCGGCGCCGACAATGCTCGATCATCCACAGGATCAGGGGCGTCTTGCCGGTGCCGCCAACAGTGATGTTACCCACCACGATGACCGGCACCGGCGCCTTGTAGATAGCGCCCTCGCCCGCCAGAAACCGGGAACGCCTGGCGTTCACGACCCGACGGTAAAGGCTTTCAAGAGGGCGCAGCAGCACCAGCGCAGGGTGGCCTTTGTACCAGGCATCAAGCAAGCGGTCGGTGAATGCCATCAGTTAGCCGATGTGGCCTCGACAGTGGTCATGCGCAGATGGCTGAAACCCAGTTTGCCGGCCGCATCCATGGCAGTGATAACGGCCTGATGAGGGGTCTTGCCGTCGGCACTGATGGACAGCGGCAAGCTGGTGTCGCCTGCCGACTCGCGCTGCAAGGCTTCGATCAGCGTGGCCAGATCGTTCTTCGGCAGCAACTGGTTGTTCAGGGAAAATACCCCGTCAGCATTGATGGCGATATCCAGATGCTTGAGGCTCGCATCGACTTCCGGCGTACCGGTCACCGCCTGGGGCAAATCAACGCGCAACTGGGTTTCGCGGGTAAACGTAGTCGTCACAATAAAGAACAGCAGCAGGATGAATACCACGTCAATCAGCGAGACGAGGTTGATGTCGATGTTCTCCCGCGGCCTGCGGCGACGAAATTTCACTTCTTCTTGCCCCCCCCGGCCTTGGCCAGCGACACGAGATCGACTTTGGCATCGATAAGATCGACATCACGGTCGCCCTGCACCACTTCAACCAGGCGAATGGCTTGCTGCTCCATACCGACAACCAACTCATCGACCCGACTTTGCAGAAAGCGATGGAAGAAGATGGCGGGGATTGCAACGATCAGACCCGACGCCGTACAGATCAACGCCTTGGAAATACCGCCCGCCAGCACACCGGCATTGGCCGTTGCACCGGAGCTGTTGAACGAACCGAAGATGTCGATCATACCCAGCACGGTACCCAGCAGACCCAGCAGTGGCGCCATGGCAGCGATCGAACCCAGCGCACTGAGGTAGCGCTCCAGATCATGGATGACCCGGGCGGCGGCCTCTTCGATGCACTCCTTCATGATCTCGCGACCATGCTTGGAGTTGGCCAGACCCGAGGCAAGAATCTCGCCCAACGGTGAGTCGGCGCGCAACAGCTTGAGCTTTTCGTTATCGAGCTTTTTGTCCTGGATCCACTGCCAGACCTGCCCCAGCAAGTGCGGCGGGGCGATACGGCTGGCACGCAGTGTCCACAGACGCTCGATGATGATGCCAGCAGCGGCAATGGAACTCAAAATGATCGGCAGCATCATCCAGCCACCAGACTTGACCAGTTCCCACACAGCAGCCACTCCCTTGAAAATTGGCGCCACTCTACCATAGGGTCGCGGGCTGCCGAACGATCAGATCGATAACCGTGCAGTCAGTCACGCCAGAAACGCCGCTGCGCCCGTTCTGCCGAAGGCTTGCCGAATGCACCCAGTTGCAGGCTGATCGCACCCAGCTCAGCGCTGTCATAAGCGGTGATGCCCAGCCATTGATAACGCGACATGACCAAAGGATGCGGATGCCCGAACCCATTGTTGCGCCCACGGGAAATCAATACACCGACGGGCGCGACAGCGCGCAGAAATGGTTTGGAGGACGACGTCCGGCTGCCATGGTGCGGAGACTGTAGCCAGTGCGCGCGCAGGTCAAAACCACTGTCTATTGCGGCACGCTCTGCTGCGACATCGACATCGCCAGCCAGCAGCAGCCGCTCGCCACCCGCCTCGACACTCAGCATGCAGGACGCCGGATTGCCTGCCGGGGCCTGCTCCCAGCGCCAGGTAGAGAACGTCACACCGTCCCATTCCCATTGCTCGCCGCTCTCGCACAGTTGGGCATCGAGTTGCGGGGCCAGCCTGGTCACTTCGCCGCCAAGTACGCGAGACACCGGCAGTGCGCGATGAACGGCCAATGCGCCTCCGGCATGGTCGGAATCGGCATGGCTGATGAGCATCAGGTCCAGGTGACGTACACCGGCCTTGCGGATCGCAGGCAGCACCACGCGCTGACCGATATCGAACTCGCCAAAGCGCGGCCCCGCGTCATATAACAACGTGTGATGGCGAGTGCGCAACAGAATCGCCAGTCCCTGCCCGACATCCAGTTGCAGGACCTCGACCTGGCCGTGGGGCACCGGCTCATGGGATGGAAACACGCACAGCAATAACATGGGCCAACCCAGTGGTCGCATGGGCAAGCCCTTCGGCAACAGCAGCAGGACTGCACCCAGCACGCCAAGCGCCCACGCCCAGAGCGGCATGGCACTGGGCAGCCATGCCGGAACTCGTTCGGCCACCCAGCCGAGAAACATGAACAGCCATTCCAGCGCACCACCAGCCAGCCAGAGCAGGCCTTCACCGACGACCGGGACCGCAAGCAGCAATGTTCCGATCAGAGCAGGCGGTAAAACGATCAGGCTGACCCAAGGCACCGCCAGCAGGTTGGCGAGAGGGCCGCTGACGCTGATCGGCAGATTCAGCGCGAGCAGAATCGGCAGCAAGCCGACGGCGATCAGCCATTGCGCACGCGTCCAGCTCTGCCACCAACGCCAGGCGCCCAGGCGTCCGCTGAAAATCAGGATCAGAATCCCGACTGCCGAGAACGACAGCCAGAAGCCGGGTTGCAGGCTGACCAGGGGCTCGAACAGCAATACGGCATTGAGCGAGAACAGCAAAGGCAACGTCACGCCCAGATGGCGAAAGCGCAAGCGCCAGAGAAGCACCATGGCAACCATCACACAAGCGCGGCGCACCGGCACATCAAACCCTGCCAGCAACCCGTAGCCCAGCGCGGCGGCGAATGCCAGACCACAGGCCCACGGCAGCCACGGCAAAGCGCGCGGCCACAGACCGCGACGCGCCAGAACGCTGACCAGCGCGTACATGACGCCAGCCAACAAACCAATATGCTGGCCGGAAATCACCAGCAGGTGCACGGTGCCGGTATCTTGCAGCACCTGCCAATCGGTGGTGGACAAACCGGATCCGTCGCCCAGTACCAGCGCTGCCAGCCCACCCTCCCGGCCTTGCGCATCGACAGCCAGCAACCGTTGGCGAATCGCGTCGCGCCAGGCTGCACGGGCGGGAGCCAACAGTTGGCCGTCTGCTACCGAGCCGGTTGCGCCAATACGCTGGGCCAATAACCAGGCCTCATAGTCGAATGCATCCGGATTGACCAGCCCGCCGGGGCGCTTGAGCTTGACTGCCAGCCGCCAACGCTCGCCACTGCGTACTTCAGGCCCGCCATACCAGGCAACACGGATCAACACGGGCAATTTTGTACGGCGCGACGCAGCGTTCGCCAGCTCAAAACGTACAACGCCATCGGCGACGCTCGGCAGGCCGACCACCTTGCCCTGTAGCCAGAGCGTCTGGCCATCGAGGCGCTGTGACAGCCGATCAGTCAGCGCCCACTGCGCAGACATGCAAGCCCAGGTAAAGCCGAACAGAAAAAACGCCAGCCAATAGGTCCGGAATGGCAAAAGCATCAATGCCACAATCGGCATCAACAGCAACAGCCAGGTGGGTGGCAAGGCAGGCAGAAAACGCAGGGCCAACAGCCCGGCGGCAAGCGCGATCATCCCTGTGCGCATGGTCAATCCTCAAAGCAGAGAGCTTCAAGGATGAGCGCAAGCGAAGGATCGGGTGAGGAAGGTGTGTTTCAGAATCTGAGCAGAGCGAGCCGTGCAGCTATCGACCCGCCAGAAGGCAGGTCGACAGACACAATATTACTGACGCATCCCGCGCCCACTGACCAGCAGGCGCGCGCAACCGAAATACAGCACAACGGTCGCGACGATCATGAACGCCATGGCGATGCTGATCTTGATATCAGAAACGCCCAGAATGCCGTAGCGGAAGGCGTTGACCATGTGCAACACCGGGTTGGCCAGCGACACGGTCTGCCAGAACGGCGGCAGCAGGTTGATCGAGTAGAACACCCCGCCCAGGTACGTCAGTGGCGTGAGGACAAAAGTCGGGATGATCGAGATGTCGTCGAAGTTGCGCGCAAACACAGCATTGATGAAGCCCAGCAACGAAAAAATGGTTGCGGTCAGGACCACGACAACAATGGTGACGCCCAGATGATGCACTTGAAGGTCGGTGAAGAACATCGACAGCATGGTCACGATGAAACCGACCATCAGCCCGCGCAACACGCCACCCAGGGTGTAACCGATCAGGATGGTGTGCGGCGATACCGGAGACACCATCAGCTCTTCGATGGAATGCTGAAACTTCGCGCCGAAGAAGCTTGAGACCACGTTCCCATAGGAGTTGGTGATCACTGACATCATGATCAGACCGGGGACGATGTACTGCATGTAAGTGAAGCCGCCCATGTCACCAATCTGGCGACCGATCAGATTACCGAAAATGACGAAGTACAGGACCATGGTGATCGCAGGCGGCAGCAGAGTCTGCGGCCAGATGCGCATGAAGCGGTGGACTTCACGGTTGACGATGGTTTTCAGGGCAACCAGGTTGGGGCGCAGTTCGCCGGTCTTGTCGATCATACCGCCACCTTCGCGAGATTTTTCTCGACCAGAGACACGAACAACTCCTCAAGACGATTGGATTTGTTGCGCAGGCTCAGCACTTCAATGTTCTGAAAGGCCAGTTGGCTGAACAACGCTGTGATACCAACGTCCTTGTCGACCTGAACTTCCAGCGTATGGCTGTCCAGCAGACGGCACGGGAAGCCCGGCAACTGCGGCGCGGTCTGCCAGTTGGCCTTGAGGTCCAGTACGAAGGTCTCGACCGTCAACGTGCTGAGCAACTGCTTCATGCCCATGTTCTGCACGATCACCCCGTGGTCGATGATGCCGATGTTGCGACACAGTTGCTCGGCCTCCTCCAGATAGTGGGTGGTCAGGATGATGGTGATGCCCTTCTGGTTGAGCTCGGTCAGGAAAGTCCACATCGAACGACGCAACTCGATGTCCACGCCCGCTGTCGGCTCGTCAAGGATCAACAGCCGCGGTTCGTGGACCAGCGCGCGGGCAATCATCAGTCGGCGCTTCATGCCGCCCGACAGCGAGCGCGATGGCACGTTGCGCTTGTCCCACAGCCCTAACTGGGTCAGGTACTGCTCGGCGCGTTCCATGGCGATCTTCTTCGGGATGCCGTAATAGCCAGCCTGAGTCACGACGATGTCGAAGGTTTTTTCGAACTGATTGAAGTTGAATTCCTGCGGCACCACGCCAATGCTGCGCTTGAGCGCAGCGGGTTCACGGTCCAGGTCGTGGCCGAAAATATTGACCGTGCCGCCGGTTTTGTTGACCAGCGTGGAAATGATGCCAATGGTAGTGGATTTGCCAGCGCCGTTAGGGCCGAGCAAGGCGAAGAAATCACCTTCGGCAACGTCCAGGTCGATACCACTCAGGGCCTGGAAACCGTTGCCGTAGGTTTTGGTTAGCTGCCGGATGGACAGAGCGGAAGACATATCGGAAAACGCACCAATCTGGAAAAAGGGAGATGAATCAGCTGCGAGCACCGGAGGGTGGCCACTCGCTCACGCAATGGTGCGTGGATGACCTCTTCAAGTACAGACACATTTGTTAATAGTAAATATCGAAGGGCGGATAGCGGGCGGCCAGCATTCTTGACCGCCCTTCTACCTTCACCCTTTCAGGCGCTAGGTCAACGGGCTCATGACCGCCTTGCGGTAAGCGGGACGCGTCTTGAGTCGTTCGTACCAGGCTTGGAGGTGAGGGAGCGGCGGACGTTCAATCGGCATTTCAAACCAGCCGTAGGCGAAGCAGCCCAACGGAATATCCCCCATACCGAATGATTCACCCGACAAATAAGGCTGGCGGGACAGCGCCTCATCAGGGACCTTCAATAATTCATGCAGGGCTTTGACGCCGTCATTGATGGCGACCCAATCCTGACGCTCGGCCGGGGTCCGTACCACACCCCAGAATACCGGGCTGAACGGCGCCGCAATCGTCGAGGTAGTCCAGTCCATCCACTTGTCCGCAATCGCCCGGGCCTGGAGGTCGGCGGGATAAAGGTCAGAATCAGGGGCGTGCCGAGCGGCCAGATAACGCACGATAGCGTTTGATTCCCAAAGTACAAAATCGCCGTCTTCAATCATGGGAATCCGGCCATTGGGATTTTTGGCACGGTAGGCGGCCTCGTTGACCAGGCCGAATGCGCCACCGGCATCCTGGGTTTCGTACGGCACGCCTACTTCTTCGGCAATCCAGAGCGCCTTGCGCACGTTGCTGGAATTTTTCCGCCCCCAGATTTTTAGCATTGCGTTCCCCTCGCAGTGGTTTTGAAAATCGATCGGGCACCAGTCTACCCTGATCAGGCAGCAACTTACTTGCCAGCCGAGGGTCACTATCGATGTCGCCTCAACACTGCCTGGCGACCAGTTCTTGAACGCGGCCACCGCCGCGCTCATCACGGAGGAATACCTATGCTGTTGTTGTGGATAGTAGTGCTGGTCGTCGGCATTGCCTGGCTGGCTCATCGTCGCCTCGACCCGCTCCCCGCGCTGGGCGTGGTGGCGGTCTACTTGTTGGCCATGGGTATTTTCAGCCATGCGCCGGGCTGGTTGCTGACCGTGTTCTGGCTGCTCTGGCTGGTGGTGTTCGTACCGCTCGTGCTGCCCGACCTGCGTCGCAAACATTTCACCGCGCCAATGTTCAGCTGGTTCCAGAAAGTATTGCCGCCGATGTCAGAAACCGAGCGCGACGCCATTGATGCCGGCACGGTCTGGTGGGACGGTGAACTGTTCAGCGGTCGTCCCGACTGGGACAAGTTGCTGGCTTACCCAAAAGTCCGCCTGACCGAAGAAGAGCAGGCTTTTATCGACGGGCCGACCGAAGAACTGTGTGCGATGGTCAGCGACTGGGAAATCGGTCAGGCCATGGACCTGCCTCCAGAGGCCTGGACACACATGAAGGAGCACGGCTTCTTCGCTTTGATCATTCCCAAGGAGTTTGGCGGCAAAGGCTTCTCGGCGTATGCCCACTCGCAAGTGGCCATGAAACTGGCAACCCGCAGCGGCGATCTGGCCTCTACCGTCATGGTACCCAACTCGCTCGGCCCCGCCGAACTGCTGCTGCATTACGGCACCGAAGAGCAGCGCAATCACTACCTGCCGCGCCTGGCGCGTGGTCAGGACATCCCCTGCTTCGCGCTGACCGGCCCGCTGGCTGGCTCTGACGCAGGCGCCATGCCTGACACCGGCATCATCTGCAAAGGCCAGTGGCAGGGTGAAGAAGTCATCGGCCTGCGCCTGACCTGGGAAAAGCGTTACATCACTCTCGGCCCGGTTGCCACCCTGCTCGGGCTGGCCTTCAAGGCCTATGACCCTGAGCATCTGCTGGGCGAGGAAGAAGACCTGGGCATCAGCCTTGCGTTGATTCCGACCGAAACCCCGGGCGTGGAGATCGGTCGTCGCCATGTACCACTGGGTGCGGCCTTCATGAATGGCCCGAACTCAGGCAAGGATGTGTTCGTGCCGCTGAGCTACCTGATTGGTGGCCAGCCGATGCTGGGCAAGGGCTGGATGATGCTGATGAACTGCCTGTCGGTCGGCCGTTCGATCTCCTTGCCTGCCGTGGGCACTGGCGCGGCCAAGTACACCAGCCTGGTGACAGGCCAGTACGCCAAGGTGCGTGAGCAGTTCAACGTACCGCTGTCAGCGTTCGAGGGTATTCAGGAAGCATTGGCCCGGATCGGGGGTAACGCCTGGCTGATGGACAGCGCGCGAATGCTGACCGCCAATGCCGTGGATCTGGGCGAAAAGCCGTCGGTGCTGTCGGCCATTCTCAAATACCACCTGACCGAACGCGGCCGCGAGTGTATCGGCCATGCGATGGACGTGCACGGCGGCAAGGGCATCATCATGGGCCCGAACAACTATCTGGGTCGTAACTGGCAAGGCGCGCCGATTTTCATCACTGTCGAAGGGGCCAACATCCTCTCACGCAACCTGATGATCTTCGGCCAGGGCGCGATCCGCTGCCATCCGTTCGTGCTCAAGGAAATGGCCCTGGCCGGACGCACCGATCACGACGCGGCCCTGGCCGAGTTCGACACGCTATTGCTCAAGCACATCGGTTTCGCCGTAAGCAATGCGGCCAGCACCCTTATCCTCAACCTGGGTTTTGGTCACTTCGAAAGAGCGCCGGGCAACAGCCTGAGCCAAGGCTACTTCCGTGCACTGAACCGTCAGGCCGCTGCGTTTGCCATGCTGGCTGATCTGAGCATGATGCTGCTGGGCGGTGAGCTGAAACGTCGCGAGCGGCTGTCAGCGCGTCTTGGTGATGTACTCAGTCACTTGTATCTGGCGTCGGCGGCGCTCAAGCGCTACCACGATCTGGACTCGCCTGATCACATGGACCCGTTGTTTCGTTGGGCCATGGAGGAGAGCCTGGGTCACTCGGAACGCGCGATGGACGAAATCCTCAGCAACTTCCCCAACCGCCTGCTTGGCGGGCTGTTGCGTGCCGTGGTCTTCCCGTTCGGCCGCCGTCACAAAGGCCCATCGGACAAGCTGGATGCTGAAGTGGCACAAGTACTGGGCCGCGCCAAAGGCGATCCGACACTCGAAGAGTTGCTGGGTGGTTGCTACCGACCACAGTCAGCCGACGATCCGGTCGGCGCATTGCAGCACGCCAGCGACTTGTTGAGCGCTGCTTATCCACTGCACAAGAAGCTGGGCGCGGCGCTCAAGGGCGGCGAGGTTCGCCCTGCCCCGGGTGAGCACGCGATCGACGCGGCGGTGCGTGTCGGCGTGTTGCAGGCCGCAGAGGCTCAGACGCTTCAGGTAGCAGAGGCCGCTCGCCGCAAGGTGATCGACGTGGATGATTTCGACAAGGAAGAATTGACCCTGACACCGGGCAAGATTCGATAACTGTCAGCTCATCCCCACAGCAGGCGCGCAGAGCTTTATACTCTCGCGCCTGTTTTTGCATTTGAGGATTACATCATGGCCGACGCCACTCTCGACCACCATCTTGGCCTGCTGGCGCATCTGCGCAGCATTCTGGTCGCGCTGGGCGAGGCCGAGCAGGTTCCAGAAGAAAGCCATGCGTTGTTCATGGAGCGCTTCGACGAACTGGTCGAGCAATTGCCGCAGGACCCGATCGAAAGCCAGTACCTGGGCCAGGACATTCTGTGTCAGGTCATTCAGCGTTACCCGCAGATCGCCCATCTGGTGCCTCGCGATCTGCTGTGGTTCTTCGCAGGTGATTGCCTGCACTTCATGCCGGATGATGAAATCGAGCTGTATCAGGCACTCGAAGAGCGTCGCTACGAAGCCGAGCAGAACGACGAACCGTTCGACTGGAATCAGGAAAAACAATTGATGGCCATGTCAGCACAGGGCAGCAAGCACTAGAAAATCGTCCTCTGCCCTGGGTCGCGTCGATAACAACGCGACCCAGGCGTTTGGGCAGACCTGACAACTACTGTCAGATCAAACTCAACTGATCCCTGCCAACAGCTCCTGCGCCATGCGCCGATGCTCGTCGTCGGACTCCTCCAGAATCTGCAACAGAATTTCCCGAGCCGACTCGATGTCACCTTCCTCTATCAGTACCTGCGCCTGGTTGATCTGAGTCAGTGGCGGTTCTTCCAGGTCCAGCAGGTCGAAATCAGAATCATCGGTCATGAAGCTGTCGAGGAAGTCGTCACTCAAATCGTCGGTGGCAGGCTGTGCAATCACCTCGATCGGCTCAATCTCTTCAGTTTCAGAGAAGTCACTCAAAAACTGTTCATCAGACAGCTCCATGACTTCTGGCAACTGGGTCAGATCAGACGAGAACTCAGGGTCCACCTGAACCTCGGGCGCTGGCTTGACGCGTGCAGGCGGGCTATCGAACGGATCGACCAGATCCCAGTTGGCGTCCATGGACAGGTCGTCGAGATTCAGCTGAAACTCATCGGCTGGCTCGGGATTCAAGGCAGCGGCAGCGGTTTCATCCAGCTGGGCAGCGGGCTCAGGCTCGGCAACCGGGCTGACGACTGGCCTTGAGTCAGGCTGGCTCTTGTCCAGCGACATGGACGCCATCGCGGCAGGCGCAACAGCAAGCGCCGCCGCCGCACTGACCTTCAATAGCGGGTAACGATCGTGAAGGGTCTGGAGCGTTTGCGGATCCACACCCTGCTCCAGAGCGGCCTGCTCTTCGCGGGCAAACCCAGCGCTGTCACCCTGCTCGGCCAACAACTCAAGCAACCTGACGCGAATATCTTCACGCTCGGGCTGTTTTTCCAGCGCTGCGCGCAAGATACCAATAGCCTCGCTGAAACGACCATATGCGATATAAATACTGACCCCGTCGAGAGCATCCGGGGCAGCGCCTGCCAAGCGTTGCGATGTGACAGGTTTGCTGGCAACAGGCGCGACCACAGGTTGCGGTGCCACGGCAGGCACCTCAAAAACAGGCAGGATTGAGGACTGCGCAGGCTTGATAAGGCCCTCATCGGGCGTGTCTGTCATGGCCCCTTCGCTTTTGTGCTTCTGACGCCGTCTGGCATACAGCAACGCCGCCAGCAGCAACAGGACCAGCAATACACCCAGCAGCGTCGGAATATTGATAAAGCTTTCGTCCGCAGCACTGGCGGCTACAACAGGTGGTGCAGCCGGTGACTGGGGTGAAATCGCCGGACTGGCCGCACTGACCTGAGTCGCTGACGTTGCAACAGGCGCTGCAGAGGACTGGGCCAGGGCAAGATCAGCGCGCAAGGCCATGATTTGCTTGTCCTTGCCCGCCAGGGTTTCTTGCAATTCGCTGGTCTGAGTCTTCAGGTCTTCCAGCGACTTGACCAATTGCTGATTCTGAATCGCAGCGACCGTCAGTTGGTCGGCCGTTTGTCGGGCATCGGCAGGCTGAACTTCAGCCTTCGGCGTTGCGGCGGCGGGAGCGGCAGGCGCAGCCGACGAGGTGCCTGGCAAAACAGCCGAGTCCGGGACCAGCAGATCCTGACCAATCCTGAGCCCTGAGTTGGCACCGCTGGCAAACACCTGAGGGTTCAGCGAACGGATGCCATCGGCCAGCTGACTCGCTGAAACCTTGCTGCCAGGACCTTGCAACCGGCCAGCGATACCATTGAGCGTGTCGCCGTTGGCGACCGTGTAACGTTTGCCCTGCACCGCAGGCGGCGGCGCAACCGGCATCCGCGTCTGCGGTGCAGCAGCCTGGGCCGTGCGCTGCGGATTTCGGCTGCGAGTGGCTGCCAGCCCCTCGGGGGAGGTCGCGGGATCAAGCAGCACGGTGTATTCGTGCAGCAGGTCGCCATTGGGGCGCGCCACCTGGACCAGAAAACTCAAGTAAGGCTCGGTCACCGGCTTGCTCGAAACGACTTTGATGACGCTGCGCCCAGCGCGCAACACCGGGGTGAAGCGCAAGTCATTGAGAAAGAAGACGCGCTCGATGCCAGCCCTGGCAAACGCGTCGGGTGACGCCAGACGCGTCACGATATCTTCCGGGCTGAGGCCATCGGTCTCCAACAACTCGATCTCGGCATTCAATGGCTGGTTGAGCGCCGAATGCAGGCTGATCTCGCCCAAACCGAGCGCAGACGCCATTGTTGAATACACAAGCGAAGACACCACAACCGAGGCGGCGATCATGCCCGTGCGCAAACGACTTCTGACCTGCGCCGGCTGGTCGGCGCGTCGGGTCCCTGCCTCAAAAATCTTCCGCATGCTAATCCTTATGGAAACCACAGCAGGCTTCTCACCTGTTCAGATGGGCATCAACAACCGTTACACGAGTATGGGGGAGAACGTGCGCACCAACCTCAGGATCTTTCGAGATTGGCCAGAATTTGCGAGTGCACTCGCATGGACACGCGCAAATCTTCTTCATCGACGCCTTCGAACAGCTCGATGCGCAGCACATTGGCAATGGTTTCGATCTTTTCGATCAGGGGCAATGCGGTGTCGCTGAGCAGAATCTTCTTCGCTCGGCGGTCCTCGACCACCGAAAGACGCTGGACCAAACCCTGACCTTCAAGGCTGTCCAGCAATCGCGCAAGGGTCGGGCCTTCAACACCGACGCTTTGCGCCAGCTCGCGCTGGGTCGGCGGCTCGACAAAGCGCGCAAGGTGCAGCAGGACCAGCCAGCGGGCCTGGGAAAGCCCCAGATCGGCGAGGCGACGATCCAGCTCGGCTCGCCAGCCTCGGGAGATGTGCGCAAGCTGCATCCCGAAGCGGTGTTCATCAGTCATTGGCATAGAAAGCTCATGATTGAAACTAATTATTAGCGAGCTAAGCATGCTCCCGGAGATCAGGCAAGCGCCTGACCTTGACGTCTTATTGCAGGCCGTTATACCTCAAATTCGGATTGCAGGGCTGCGCGCACGCAATACAACACGCCTTCAGGAACCCGACCGACAAACTGTTCGGCAATCGCCGATACCGGCGGAAGCTCGCCTTCGCCATCCAGAAAGGCGTCCTGAACCTCGCCCAGCAGATCGTCCGGCAGGTCCAGCGCCTGCTCTACAGAGAGCTGCTGTTTGCCTATGGCCTCGGCAAGCAAGGTGTAAACGTTCTTTTCCGAGCACTGCAATTGGCCGGCAATCTGCATCGGGGTCATGCCAGCACGCGCCAGGCTGATCAGTTCGTGACGAATGTCGGCGACGATACGAGGCGCCTCGGCCTTGCCGCTGAGCACTTCAAGAAAAGCCTCGCCGTAACGTTCCAGCTTGCGTGCGCCCACACCACCGACCCTGGCCATTTCGGCCATTGAACCAGGCTTGCTGCGCAGCATTTCCAGCAACGTCGAATCAGGGAAAATGACATACGGTGGCACGCCGTGCTCTTCGGCGAGTTTACGGCGCAAGGTGCGCAGGGCCTCCCATTGTTCGCGCTCTTCGCCACGCACCAGCTGGCTGGCCTGGCTACCGGAACTGCTTTTGGAAGTCGTCTGTGGCTTGAGGTCGCGACGAAGCTGGAGCGTGACTTCACCACGCAGCAGCGGTCGGCATGTATCGCTCAAGCGCAGACCGCCATAACCCTCAAGATCAATGTCAGCCAGACCGCGGGCCACCAACTGCCGGAACAACGAGCGCCATTCCCCTTCGGAGCGTGCCTTGCCAACCCCGAACACCGACAGGTGCTGATGACCAAAACTCTCGACCTTGTCGTTGGACTTGCCAAGCAGTACGTCAACCAGATGCCCTACGCCATAACGTTGCCCGGTGCGGTAGATGGCGGACAACGCCTGACGCGCGGGCTCGGTGGCGTCCCAGGTCTGCACACCGTCGACGCAGTTGTCGCAATGCCCGCACGGGTTGGGCATGTCTTCGTCGAAATAGGCGAGCAGCGTCTGACGGCGGCAGCGGGTTTCTTCGCACAAAGCCAGCATGGCGTCGAGCTTGTGCTGCTCCAGGCGCTTGTGTCGCTCGTCGCCTTCGGAATTCTGCAACATCTGCTTGAGCATGAGGACGTCTTGCAGGCCGTACGCCATCCAGGCATCAGCAGGCAGACCGTCACGCCCTGCCCGGCCGGTTTCCTGGTAGTACGCTTCCAGCGACTTGGGCAGGTCCATGTGCGCGACGAAGCGCACGTTGGGCTTGTCGATGCCCATGCCGAACGCGATGGTCGCCACCATGATCAGCCCCTCCTCATTAAGGAAGCGCTTCTGATTGGCGGCGCGCGTCTCGGCGGGCAAGCCAGCGTGGTAAGGCAGTGCCGGGTAGCCGTTATCGCTGAGGAAAACCGCCACTTCGTCAACTTTCTTGCGCGATAGGCAATAGACAATTCCGGCATCGCTGCGACGCTCTGACAGGAACGCCAGCAACTGCTTGCGCGGCTGTTCCTTGGGCACGATGCGATAGAAGATGTTGGGGCGGTCGAAGCTGGACAGGAAACGTTCGGCGTTTTGCAGGTGCAGCCGCGTGACGATTTCTTCCCGGGTACGTTTGTCGGCGGTGGCCGTCAGGGCAATGCGCGGCACATCCGGAAACAGCTCGGCCAACTGGCCCAGTTGCAAGTATTCCGGACGGAAATCATGACCCCATTGTGATACGCAGTGGGCTTCGTCAATCGCGAACAAGGCAATTTTCAGGTTCTGCAAAAAAGACAGCATGCGCGGCTGGACCAGCCGCTCCGGCGCGAGGTACAGCATCTTGACCTCACCCTGGCGAATCCGGTTGGCCAGCTCGCGTTGCTGTTCGGCATTGAGCGTGGAATTGAGCGCTGCGGCCGACACACCCAGTTCGTCCAGTGTGGCCACCTGATCGTCCATCAGGGCGATCAGCGGCGAGACCACCACGCAGAGGCCGTCTCGCAGCAGGCCAGGCACCTGGAAACACAGGGATTTGCCGCCACCGGTAGGCATCAGTACCAGTGCATCGCCGCCCTCGGCCACGCGCTCAATAATGGCACCCTGGCGACCACGAAAGCTGTCGTAACCGAAGATGTCTTTAAGTACGCGTTGCGCCTGCTCAAGCATAAAAACCCCGGAATATCCTGCTGCACTGCAAAACGGGGGAGTATACCCGAGCACTCAAGGGCAGAGGATGACTGAGACATGAGCGGTCAAAATTAACTGTAATGGGCCTCCGTGCTGGCGCCACGGACGCTCAGGGCCTAGAATTCAGCATTGTTTATTTTTCAAGGTAGTGCGTCCATGTCCTTCGCTGAGCAACTAACCCGCCTGCAAGTCTTTCTCGATGCAGATGAACTGCACGATGAAGCACTGGACTACGTGGCCGCTCATGGCTACATGACCGCGCTGTCTATCTGTTCCGAACAAGTGCCGGAGCGTGAGTGGATCGACGCGCTGTTCTCCGAGCCGCCGCACTACGCCAGCGACGCCCAGCGCGAAGAGGTCGAAACCACTCTGGTTCTGCTTCAGGCCCACATTGCACGTCAGCTGGCTTCGGACGAAGAGTTCGAGCTGCCGTGCGACCTGGACCTGGGCGACGACCCGGATGATTCGGACCTGCGTGGCTGGTGCATCGGCTTCATGGAAGGTGTGTTCCTGCGTGAAAACGCCTGGTTTGAAAGCGCCGAGGAAGAGGTCAGCGAAATGCTGCTGCCGATCATGGTTGGTTCGGGCCTGTTCGACGAGCAACCCGAGTTCGCCGATATCGCTCAGGACGCCAACCTGATGGACGACATGATCGTGCAGATCCCGGAAGCGCTGACTGCCCTGTACCTGCTTTGCCAGGCACCGGACGAAAAACCGGCGATCCTCAAGCCTCGTCACCACTGAGTCTGCGCCTATGGCGCATGATGTGCCGCGCACCAGTCGTCACCGGCTGGTGCGCTACTTTCTTGTGGCCGTTGGCTGGCTGAGCGTGTCGTTGGGCGTCATCGGTATCTTTCTTCCGGTGCTGCCTACCACACCCTTTCTGTTATTGGCTGCTGCCTGCTTTGCCCGCAGTTCCCCACGCTTTTATAGTTGGCTGATCAATCACCGGCAGCTTGGGCCGTGGGTCCGTGACTACCTTGAAGGCAACGGCATTCCCCTCAAGGGCAAGGTCTATGCGATCGGCCTGATGTGGGCCAGCATCAGTCTCTCATGCTATCTGGTGCCGCTGATCTGGGCCCGCACCTTCATGCTGATCAGCGCGGTGCTGGTGACGGTCTACATCCTGCGGCAGAAAACCCTGCGCAACCCCTGAATCCTTCTCAGCCTGCGCAGGCCCGACCGGGAAAGCTTTCTACCTGCACAGACGCATCCTGTAATCCGCCCCAGGCTTGCACCCATCACACTTTTTTAAAGCCGCCCGGCACAGTCAATCCTTGCGATCCTTGGCAAACGCGGCCTCCAACGCTTCATTGAGGGTGCGCAAGACTTTGACCCTGGCCCAGCGCTTGTCGTTGGCTTCGATGAGGGTCCACGGGGCAATCGCGGTACTGGTGCGATCCACCATGTCACTGACGGCTCGACGATATTCGGGCCATTTCTTGCGGTTGCGCCAGTCGTCTTCAGTGATCTTGTAACGCTTGAAGGGGATCTGCTCACGTTCCTGGAAGCGCTCCAGCTGGGTCTGCTCGTCGATCGCCAGCCAGAACTTGACGACGACTATGCCTGAATCGGTGAGTTGCTCCTCAAAGTCGTTGATTTCGGCGTAGGCACGCTTCCAGTCCGGCTCGCTGCAAAAACCCTCTACCCGCTCAACCAGCACACGACCGTACCAGGAGCGGTCAAAGATGGTGAATTTGCCCCGTGCCGGTATCTGCCGCCAAAAGCGCCAGAGGTACGGTTGGGCAAGTTCATCCTGAGTGGGTGCCGCAATCGGCACGATGCTGTATTGCCGAGGGTCCAGCGCGGCCGCCACTCGGCGAATCGCACCGCCCTTGCCTGCCGCGTCATTACCTTCGAACACAGCGACCAGCGCATGACGCTTCATGCGTTTGTCACGCAGATTGCCAGACAGGCGTGCCTGCTCGGTAATCAGCGCTTGCTGGTAATCTTCCTTGCTCAGGTTGAGCGTCAGGTCGAGGCTGTCGAGCAATGTCATGTCGTCGTCATGAGTCGCCATCGGCCCTACAGTCAGCGCCTTGGGTTCCGGCTCTGCCTTGTTCAGCGCAGCCTGCATGCCTTCAAGCAGCAGGCGCCCGACCGTCAAGCTGCGGTAGTTGGCGTCCACACCTTCAATGACATGCCAGGGCGCGTACTCGCGGCTGGTGCGACGCAGGACACGCTCGCCAAAGCGCACAAATTTGTCGTAAGTCTTGGACTGCTGCCAGTCCAGCGGGCTGATCCGCCAGCTGTGCAGCGGGTCGTCCTTGAGGCTTTTCAGGCGCAATTTCATCTGCTTTTTGGACAGATGAAACCAGAACTTGAAGATCAGCGCGCCCTCATCACAAAGCATCTTTTCCAGGCGTTCGGCACCGCTGATGGCCTGGTCGAGCACCGCGTTCTTGAACCGACCATGCACACGCCCCTGCAACATCTGGCTGTACCAGTTGCCGAAAAACACGCCAATGCGTCCTTTGGCAGGCAGTTGCCGCCAATAGCGCCAGGCCGGGGGGTGTGCCAGTTCTTCATCAGTCTGCTGGTCGAACGTGCGCACCTCGATGTAGCGAGGGTCCATCCACTCATTGAGCAATTTGACGGTTTCGCCTTTGCCTGCGCCCTCAATACCATTGATCAGTACGATAACCTGACGCCCGGCCTGCTCATGCAGGTCGTATTGAGCCTCCAGCAGCGCCTCACGCAAGGCGGGCACGGCAGCCTCGTACGTCTCGTCATCAATGGCATGACCAATCTCAGCGGATTCAAACATGCACAACTCCCTTCGCGGTTCGGTTGAGCCTGGCAGGTGATGGCCAGTTGGCTATTAGGACCACCATTTCTCACCATGGGTCAATCGACAACAGCAATACCGCTTTTAAAGGCACACAAGGCTAAAATGCCGCGACTGCCACCGCTGAGCTGAACATGATCACCAACCACTACGCCCAGATCGACTGGGACGAACATGGCAATCCGCATTCTCGTGCTTTTGCAGACGTCTACTTCTCGACCGAATCGGGCCTTGAAGAGACACGCCATGTATTTCTGGTCCAGAACGACCTGCGTAATCGGTTTACCGCAATGGCTGCCGGGGAACGGCTGATCATCGGCGAAACCGGTTTTGGCACGGGACTGAATTTTCTCTGCGCCTGGCAATTATTTGAAGCGTGCGCCGCGCCTCAAGCGCGTCTGCATTTCGTCAGCGTTGAAAAGTATCCGCTCAACCGCGCCGATCTGGAGCGTGCGCTGGCGTTATGGCCAGAACTGGCGACGTTTGCCGATCAGTTGCTTGAGCAATACGTGGCGATTCATCAGGGCTTCCAGCGGCTGGTATTTGATCAGGGTCGCGTCACCCTGACGCTGCTGATCGGCGACGCCCTGCAGATGTTGCCGCAACTGGACGGGCACATCGACGCATGGTTTCTCGATGGTTTCGCGCCCGCCAAAAATCCTGAAATGTGGACACCCGAACTGTTCGCCGAACTGGCGCGACTGTCGACCACCCGTACCACAATCGGCACATTCACCAGCACTGGCTGGGTGCGACGTGCGTTGAACGCTGCTGGCTTCAAGATGAAGCGTGTACCGGGCATCGGCCACAAGTGGGAAGTACTGCGCGGTGCTTTCATCGCCTGGCCCGAAAGCGTCGCGCCTGCGCCTGCGGCCAAACCCTGGTTCGCCCGGCCACCGGCCCACACTGGCGAGCGCACGGCACTGGTGATCGGCGCCGGGCTGGCGGGTTGCGCCACCGCGCAGAGCCTCGCCAATCGCGGCTGGCAGGTGAGCCTGCTGGAGCGTCACGCCGCGCCCGCACAGGAAGCCTCGGGTAACCCGCAAGGCGTGCTCTACCTGAAACTGTCCGCCCATGGCACCGCGTTGTCGCAGCTGGTTCTGAGTGGTTTCGGCCATACCCGACGTTTACTCGAGCGACTGCAACGAGGGGTCGACTGGGACAACTGCGGCGTCCTGCAACTGACCTTCGACGAGAAAGAAGCCAAGCGTCAGCATCAACTGGCCGACGCTTTTCCCCAAACCTTGCTGCACCTGCTGGACAAAAACAGCGCCGAAGCACGCAGCGGGATTTCGCTCGCCAGCGGCGGGCTGTTCTATCCCGAAGGCGGCTGGGTGCATCCGCCAGCGCTGTGTCATGCACACGTCGCGCACACGAACATCCAGTTGATCGCCCATCACGAAGCCCTGTCGCTGCGCCGTGTCGAAGGCCAATGGCAGGCCTGGAACGACCAGCAAATGATTGCAAGTGCACCGGTGGTTATCCTGGCCGGTGCGGCGGACATCAAGCAATTCGCGCAAAGTGCCGACCTGCCTCTCAAGCGCATCCGTGGCCAGATCACCCGGTTGACAGAAACCTCTGCCAGCGCCGCGTTGGCCACCGTGGTCTGCGCCGAAGGCTACGTCGCGCCGGCCCGTCTCGGCGAGCACACGCTGGGCGCCAGTTTCGATTTCAACAGTGTCGATCTGACGCCCAATCTTGCCGACCATGTCGACAACCTGGGACTGCTTCAGGAAATCTCCCCCGACCTCACCGCTCGCCTGGGCGCTTCGCACCTGCCGCCCGAACAATTGGAGGGACGTGCAGCCTTTCGCTGTACCAGCCCCGATTACCTCCCTATCGTCGGCCCGCTGGCCGAGCGTGACGCCTTCGCTCAGGCATATGCAGCGCTGAGCAAGGATGCGCGGCAGGTGCCGGAGATTGCATGCCCGTGGCTTGACGGGCTGTACGTCAACAGCGGCCATGGCTCACGAGGGCTGATCACCGCACCGCTGTCCGCAGAACTGCTCGCCGCGTGGCTGGACGATGAACCCCTGCCTGTGCCGCGCAGCGTTGCCGAAGCCTGCCATCCCAATCGGTTCGGCCTACGCGATCTGATTCGCGGCAAAGGGAAATAATCACACAATTGATCGGTCTGCACGTCGCCCTGTCGGATAAGCCCGCGACGTGCAGACCGCCAGCCGCTACTCTTCTACATCAGTTCAGTACAGTTGGGCCGCTCATGTTACAGGTGCAGGACGTATTCAAAAGCTACACGACGGCACAGGGTCCGTTGGCCGTGCTGCGGGGTGTGGATCTGCAGTTGGCGCAGGGTGAAAGCCTGGCGTTGATGGGTGAATCAGGCAGTGGCAAGAGCACATTGCTGCACCTGGTGGCCGGCCTCGACCAGGTAGACGGCGGCACGATAGACATTGCCGGGCAGCGTCTGGACCGTATGAACGAACGTCAACTGGCCCACTGGCGGCGCACCGAAGTCGGGCTCGTTTTCCAGCAGTTCAACCTGATCGGCAGCCTCAAGGTGGCAGACAATCTTGCCTTTCAGGCGCGCCTGGCGGGACGCCATGATCCTGTGTGGCAGGCAACGCTGGTAGAGCGACTGGGGCTGGGCGAACTGCTTGACCGCTACCCGGAACAGCTGTCCGGTGGCCAGCAACAACGCGTCGCCATAGGTCGCGCTCTTGCCTCACGCCCGGCCCTGCTGCTGGCCGACGAACCCACCGGCAACCTTGACGAAGCCACCAGTGACGACGTGCTGCAATTGTTGCTGGAACTGCTCGCCGATAGCCCCACCAGTCTGTTGATGGTGACCCACAGTCCGCGTGTTGCCGATCGATTGATGCGCAAAGTGGTGTTGCATCTGGGTCGGCTGGCTGACCAGGGCGGGCAGTGAAATGCGGGTTTTCTACTGGACGCTGCGTGCCCTGCTCAGCCATTGGCGGCGACATCCCGTACAGTTTTTCAGCGTCCTGACCGGTTTATGGCTGGCTACAGCCTTGCTGACCGGCGTGCAGGCACTCAACAGTCAGGCACGTGAAGGTTACCAGCGGGCGAGCCAATTGATCGGCGGTGAACCGCAAACCAGCGTGAAATCCGCCACGGGCGATCTGTTTCCCCAGAATCTGTATATCCAGTTGCGCCGCTCGGGCTGGCCTGTGTCGCCGGTCGTCCAGGGTCGCATAGTTCTCAAAGGGCATGAAAGCCAGCGACTGCAACTGACAGGCGTCGAACCGGTAACCCTCCCGGTGGACTCGAACCTGGCCGGTCAGACACTGGGACCTGAAGTGGTGGCCGATTTCCTGATACCGCCAGGGGCGACCTGGATCGCACCGCAAACCCTGCAAAGCCTTGGTCTGGCAGAAGGCGAGCAGCCAGTGACTGATCAGGGGCTGACGTTGCCCCCTTTGCGTGTCATACCTGACATGGCGCCGGGCACTCTGCTCACCGATGTGGGCTTCGCACAGTCACTGCTCAACGTGCCTGGCCAGCTGTCACGGCTGATCCTGCCCAAGGATTTCGCCGCCCGTTCACCTGCACTGCCGGCCGATCTGACCGGGAAACTGGTGATCCGTAAAAGTGGTGAGGACAATAACCTCGAACGTCTGACCGAAAGCTTTCACCTGAACCTGAAAGCACTCGGCGTGCTGTCATTCATCGTCGGGCTGTTCATCGTGCATGCCGCGATCGGCCTGGCGCTGGAGCAACGCCGTGGCCTGCTGCGCAATCTACGCGCCTGCGGCGTCAGTGCCCGTTTGCTCATCACAGCGCTGAGTATCGAATTGGGTGTGCTGGCGTTACTCGGCGGATTGTTGGGCGTGATCAGCGGGTACTGGCTGGCCAGCCTGCTATTACCCGACGTGGCGGCCAGCTTGCGGGGGCTTTACGGCGCCGAAGTCGCGGGGACGCTGAACCTGAGCCTAGGGTGGTGGATCAGTGGCATCGGCTTGAGCCTGCTGGGCGCGTTGCTGGCGGGAGCCAACAGCCTGTTGCGTGCGGCACGTCTGCCGTTGCTCGCGCTGGCCAATGCTCAAGCCTGGCAACAGGCCCACGCCCGCTGGTTGCGGCGCCAGGGCTGGGTTGCAGCGGCAGCGGCAGTCGTTGCAGTGGCGGCCTTGCTGTTCGGCAATACGCTGACGTGGGGCTTCGTGCTGATTTCCTCGCTGCTCCTCAGCGCCGCGCTGGGCCTACCGGTGTTACTCGACGCCTTGCTCGGTGGTCTGCTGGCACGCAGCCGCTCGGTCATGGGCCAATGGTTTCTGGCTGACTGCCGACAACAGCTGCCCGCCTTGAGCCTGGCGTTGATGGCCTTGCTGTTGGCCATGTCTGCCAATATTGGTGCCGGCAGCATGACTTCAGGTTTTCGCGAGACTTTCACTCACTGGCTCGAACAACGCCTGACCGCCGAGCTGTACATAACGCCGCAAAACCCGGAGCAGGCCCAACCTTTACAAACCTGGCTGAGCCAGCAACCCGAGGTCAACGCAGTGTTGCCGAACTGGGAAGTGCCCGTCCAGCTTCAGGGCTGGCCAGCCGACCTGTACGGGGTCATTGACCACCCAACCTATCGTCAACACTGGCAGCTATTGGAGTCCGCTGCGGGCGACCCTTGGGATCAGTTGGCAAATGAGGACACCGTGATGCTCAGCGAGCAACTGGCCCGTCGATTGAAACTCGGCCTCGGCGACACGTTGAATCTGCCCGCAGCCAGCGCGCCATGGCCACTCAGGATCGTGGGCATCTATGCCGACTACGGTAACCCAAAGGGTCACTTGCTGGTCAATGCCGAGCACTTGCTTGAGCACTGGCCTCATCTGACACCCATCCGTTTCAATCTGAGAATCGCCGCGCAAGACATTGCTCCGTTGATCAACGGATTACAGCAATATTTCGCGCTGGACGACCGTCACATCATTGATCAAAGCCAGCTGAAAGACTGGTCGGCACAGGTCTTCGAACGCACGTTCGCCGCTACCGGTGCGCTCAACAGCCTGACCCTGGGTGTCGCGGGCGTGGCGCTTTTCATCAGCCTGCTGACTCAGAGCCAGAGCCGTCTCGGTCAGCTTGCGCCGCTCTGGGCGCTGGGCGTCACACGTCGGCAACTGATGTTGCTCAATCTGGGGCAGACCTGGCTGCTGGCGGTATTGACACTTCTTTTCGCCTTGCCATTGGGAATCGCCCTGGCGTGGTGCCTGAATGCAGTGATCAACGTGCTCGCCTTCGGCTGGCGCTTGCCGTTGCAGGTATTCCCCTTGCAACTGCTGCAACTGACCGGCCTTGCGTTGGTGGCTACAGTGCTGGCCTCCGCCTGGCCGCTGATCAGGTTGTATCGCACACGTCCTGCCGATTTACTGAGGACTTTTGCTAATGATCAATAAGTGGCTGATCCTGACACTCGCACTGATGCTGGCGGCCTGTGACGAGAAGGCCGGATCAGACCGCGGTTTCTCTGGGCTGGCCACTCCGGCCGAGGCTTACACACAAGTCACGCCGGGCCGGGCCTTTTCATTCCCCGAGGACCATGGTCAGCATCCCGGTTTCAGAATCGAATGGTGGTATATCACTGCCACCTTGATGGACGACAAGGGCCAGCAATTCGGCGTGCAGTGGACGCTGTTTCGCAATGCCTTGCGTGCCGGCACCCAAACAGGAAACGGCTGGAATGACGGGACTATCTGGCTCGGGCATGCGGCGGCAACTTCGGCGAACCGTCATTACGCGGCAGAGCGCTATGCACGTGGCGGTATCGGGCAGGCGGACGTTGAGTTGGGCCCCTTTACCGCCTGGATCGACGATTGGTCACTGGTCAGCGATTCCACAGCAGCAGATCCTCTGGCAAGCCTGCAATTGAAAGCCAGCGGTGACGACTTTCGTTATAACCTGCACCTCAGCGCCAGCAAACCGGTAGTGCTGCAGGGTGATCAGGGTTACAGCCGAAAATCGGATGTCGGTCAGGCGTCCTACTATTACAGCCAGCCATTTTTCGATGCCAAAGGCAGTGTCGAGATCGAAGGCAAAAACTATCAGGTCACCGGTAAGGCATGGCTGGACCGGGAATGGAGCAGTCAGCCCTTGACCGTTGAACAGACCGGCTGGGACTGGTTTTCCCTGCAACTGGCGGGCGGTGATCGATTGATGCTGTACCGCATCCGCCAGAAGAATGGCGAAGCCTACGTGACCGGTAACTGGATCAGCGCCGATGGCAGCACGCACATGCTGCACGCCGGCGATGTGAGCTTCCAGCCGCTGGAGGAGACGGTAATTGGCGATCACCGAATGCCGACGCGCTGGTCAATCAAGATACCCGGCAAGAACCTCGACATCACCACTGAAGCGCTCAACCCCAACGCCTGGATGGGCCTGAGCATTCCCTACTGGGAAGGCCCGGTGACCTTCAGCGGCAGCGACAAAGGTGTCGGGTATCTGGAAATGACCGGTTACTGAGCGGCTCGAATTGGCACCTGTCGGCGCCTTCGAAACGCACTGTGATCAACCCGCCTGCCGCCCATTCATACCCAGGTCGAAGCCACCCGAACGGCATAATCCAGCGCTTCGCACCCTTCTGCTTATAACTTTTTGATCTAAAACTACCGCGATGCCTTCGGGTCAGTTTCTGGGTGACTGCACTTTCTCAGTCACCTCCCCAACGGAAACCCGGTAAGGACTTATGTGCGGATTAGCAGGTGAATTACGTTTCGACCATCAGCCAGCGGACCTCGCGGCTGTTGAACGCATTACCCATGAGCTGGCGCCTCGCGGCCCTGATGCATGGGGCTTCCACAGCCAAGGGCCAGTTGCCCTGGGCCATCGCCGCCTGAAAATCATGGATCTGTCAGACGGCTCGGCGCAGCCGATGATCGACAGCCACCTTGGTCTGTCGATGGCCTTCAATGGCGCGATCTACAATTTTCCGGAACTGCGTGCCGAGTTGGAAAGCCTGGGCTATCAGTTCCATTCCGGTGGCGACACAGAAGTGCTGCTCAAGGGCTACCACGCCTGGGGCGCAGACATGCTGCCCAAGCTGAACGGTATGTTCGCGTTCGCCATCTGGGAACGTGACAGCAAGCAGCTGTTCATTGCTCGCGACCGTCTGGGCGTGAAGCCGCTTTACCTGTCGCAGACCGACAAGCGCCTGCGCTTCGCATCGTCGCTGCCCGCGCTGCTCAAGGGCGGCGACATCAGCTCGATGCTCGACCCGATTGCGCTGAACCATTACCTCAATTTTCATGCGGTGGTGCCTGCGCCTCGTACTCTGCTGGCCGGTGTTGAAAAACTGCCACCTGCCAGTTGGATGCGGGTTGACGCCAGTGGCAACGTCGAGAAGAAAGTCTGGTGGACCCTGCCCTACGGTCCGCATGACGACGAGAAAAACCTCACCCTTGAAGACTGGCGTGACCGCGTACTCGACAGCACCCGCGAAGCGGTGGCGATTCGCCAACGTGCCGCGGTCGATGTTGGTGTGCTGCTGTCAGGCGGTGTCGACTCCAGCATGCTGGTCGGCCTGCTGCGCGAAGTGGGTGTCGAAGATCTGTCGACTTTCTCGATCGGTTTCCAGGACGCTGGTGGCGAGCGCGGTGACGAGTTCCAGTATTCAGACCTGATCGCCAAGCATTACGGCACGCGCCATCATCAGTTGCGCATTCAGGAAAGCGAGATCATCGAGCAACTGCCTGCGGCGTTCCGCGCCATGAGCGAGCCAATGGTCAGCCATGACTGCATCGCCTTCTATCTGCTGTCACGCGAAGTAGCCAAGCACTGCAAAGTGGTACAGAGCGGCCAAGGCGCCGACGAACTGTTTGCTGGCTACCACTGGTACCCGCAAGTGGACGGTGCCAGCGACCCGGTGGCTGCCTATCGGGACGCGTTCGTCGACCGCAGCTATGCGGAATATGCCGAGACTGTGCAACCAAAATGGTTGACGGCCAATGACGCCGCCGGTGATTTTGTGCGCGATCACTTCGCGCAGCCTGGCGCCAGCGCGGCGGTCGACAAGGCTCTGCGCCTGGACAGCACCGTGATGCTGGTGGATGACCCGGTCAAGCGTGTAGACAACATGACCATGGCTTGGGGCCTTGAAGCGCGTACGCCGTTCCTGGACTACCGTCTGGTCGAGCTGTCGGCGCGCATCCCCGGCAAGTTCAAACTGCCCGACGGCGGCAAACAGGTCCTGAAAGAAGCAGCGCGCATGGTGATTCCTTCCGAGGTGATCGACCGCAAGAAGGGCTATTTCCCGGTGCCGGGCCTCAAGCATCTGGAAGGCAATACCCTGAACTGGGTTCGTGAATTGCTGACCGATCCGAGCCAGGACCGCGGCCTGTTCAACCCGACCATGGTCGACAAGCTGTTGACCAATCCGCAAGGACAACTCACGCCATTGCGCGGCTCCAAGCTGTGGCAATTGGCGGCGCTGAACCTGTGGCTCAGCGAACAAGGACTGTGACCGATGAAACAGAATGCGACGACTTACAGCCAGCGCCTGCTGCGCGGGCAGTCGCCCACCTATGAACGCCTGCAGGCTCGTTTTGCCGAGGACGGCAGTCAGCCGGAAGGTGAGCCTCTGGCATTGCACTGCGGCTGGGGACGTCTGCTCATAGGGCATACGTTTCCTGACCCGGCGGCGCTGGCCCAGGACCTGCTCAACGAGAAACCCGGCGAGCGCGACATCGCGTTGTACGTGGCGGCACCCCAACAGGTTTTGGCACAAGCACCCCAGCAGTTGTTTCTCGACCCGTCCGACACTCTGCGCCTGTGGTTCAGCGATTACCGTCCGGCGCAGCGTGTGTTTCGCGGCTATCGCATTCGCCGCGCGCAGAGCGAGTCCGACTGGCAGGCGATCAACAACCTGTATCTGGCGCGCGGCATGCTGCCGATCGACCCTGCCTTGCTGACCCCCCGTCATCAGGGTGGACCGGTGTATTGGCTGGCGGAAGATGAGAGCACTCACACCGTGATCGGCAGCGTCATGGGCCTCAATCATCAGAAAGCCTTCCGCGACCCGGAAAAAGGCAGCAGCCTCTGGTGTCTGGCGGTCGATCCGCAGTGCACCCGCCCAGGCGTCGGTGAAGTGCTGGTACGTCACTTGATTGAACACTTCATGAGCCGCGGCCTGAGCTACCTGGATCTGTCGGTGCTGCATGACAACGATCAGGCCAAGGCGCTTTACGCCAAGCTCAACTTTCGCAACTTGCCGACCTTCGCCATCAAGCGCAAGAACGGCATCAATGAATCGCTATTCCTGGGGCCCGGCCCTCAGGCGAACTTCAATCCGTATGCGCGAATCATTGTCGAGGAAGCGCATCGTCGAGGTATCGACGTGCAAGTGGACGATGCCGACGCCGGATTGTTCACGCTCAGCTATGGCGGCCGTCGCGTACGCTGCCGCGAATCGTTGAGCGACCTCACCAGCGCGGTCAGCATGACGCTGTGTCAGGACAAAAGCCTGACACATCGGGCGCTGAAAGCTGCAGGCCTGCGCCTGCCTGCCCAACAGCGCGCGGGCAGCGAAGAAGAAAACCGTGCTTTTCTTGAAACCCATGGCCAGGTTGTCGTCAAGCCGCTGGACGGCGAACAGGGCCAGGGTGTGGCGGTTGATCTGCGTACGCTTGAAGACGTGCAGAATGCCATCGAGCGTGCTCGCCAATTTGACGCCCGCGTGATTCTGGAAAGCTTTCACGAAGGCCTGGACCTGCGCATCGTCGTGATCGGCTTTGAAGTGGTGGCCGCTGCCATACGACGCCCAGCCGAAATCAATGGTGATGGCCGCCATACCATCAAGCAACTGATCGAAGCCCAAAGTCGCCGCCGTGCCGCCGCGACTGACGGCGAGAGCAAGATCCCCATGGATGAGGAAACCGAGCGCACAGTGCGCGAAGCCGGTTACGACTACTCGACTGTGCTGCCCCTGGATGAGCGCCTGGCCGTACGCCGCACCGCAAATCTGCACACCGGAGGCTGCCTTGACGATGTCACGGCCATACTCCATCCAGTGCTGATTGATGCAGCGGTGCGTGCGGCACGGGCGCTGGATATTCCGGTTGTCGGTCTGGACCTGATGGTGCCTGCCGCCGATCAGGCCGAGTACGTATTCATTGAAGCCAATGAACGCGTAGGGCTTGCCAACCACGAACCTCAACCCACCGCCGAACGATTCGTCGATCTGCTGTTTCCGCACAGTTTGCCTGTGCATATTTGACCGCAGTTACACGCTTGAGGGACAGCCCGCACATGGGACTTTCGACCCGTGTGCAGGCTGTAGACCTGGCCTGTAACTATTCCTGGAGGAGCTTCCATGACCCCTGCAAATATCCCCGACCCGGATCTGAAGTACCTGCAGAAAGTTCTGTTGGAAATGCTCGCGATCCCAAGCCCGACCGGCTTCACCGATACCATCGTGCGCTACGTTGCCGAGCGCCTTGAGGAAATAGGCATTCCGTTCGAACTGACGCGACGAGGCACCATTCGCGCGACGCTCAAGGGCAAGCAGAACACCCCTGACCGTGCCGTGTCTGCGCACCTGGACACCATTGGTGCCAGCGTCAGGGAAGTCAAAGACAACGGCCGTCTGGCCTTGGCCGCAGTGGGCTGCTGGTCCAGCCGCTTTGCCGAAGGCAGCCGTGTCAGCGTATTCACCGACACCGGCGTCATCCGTGGCAGCGTGCTGCCGCTCATGGCTTCAGGCCACGCGTTCAATACTGCCGTTGATGAAATGCCGATCAGTTGGGATCACATCGAACTGCGCCTTGATGCTTATTGCACCACACGCGCCGACTGCGAATCACTGGGCATCGGTATCGGTGACTTCGTGGCGTTCGATCCCCTGCCGGAATTCACCGAAAGCGGCCATATCAGCGCCCGTCATCTGGACGACAAGGCAGGCGTGGCTGCATTGCTGGCGGCCCTGAAGTCCATCGTCGACAGCGGCGCCGAGCCCCTGATCGATTGTCATCCGCTGTTCACCATTACCGAAGAAACCGGCACAGGGGCGGCAGGTGTATTGCCTTGGGACGTCAGTGAGTTTGTCGGCATCGACATTGCGCCTGTCGCGCCGGGTCAGCATTCCAGCGAACATGCGGTCAGTGTCGCCATGCAGGATTCGGGCGGCCCTTACGACTATCACCTGTCCCGGCACCTGTTGCGTCTGGGCGTCGAGAACGAGCTGCCTGTGCGTCGCGACCTGTTTCGCTACTACTACAGTGACGCCCATTCGGCCGTGACATCGGGCCACGACATCCGCACGGCGCTGCTGGCCTTCGGCTGTGACGCGACGCACGGCTACGAGCGTACCCATATCGACAGCCTAGCGGCGCTGAGCAAGCTGCTCGGAGCCTACATCCTCAGCCCGCCGGTATTTGCCAGCGACGCCAAGCCCGCGCAGACCTCACTGGAGCGTTTCAGCCATCAGATCGAGCACGACGCTCAGATGGAGTCCGACACCCGCGTACCACCGGTCGACAGCCTGATCGGACAGAATCGCGAAGAAAGCTGATACCGCTCAAAGCAGCCGGGCACTGCCCGGTCTGCTCCTGCATACAGGGTCAGTCGTTTGCCTGCCGCTGAAGAACGGCATTGCGCCCCGTTATAAATTGCGATGCTCGCCACCGCAGCACTATCATCGCCGGCTATCGACAAGAGAACCGCCATGCTGATCCCCTACGACCAACTTGAACCCGACACTCTCACTCGCCTGATCGAAGACTTCGTGACGCGTGAAGGCACCGACAACGGTGACGAGACGCCACTGCAAACTCGCGTACTGCGCGTACGGCATGCGCTGACCAAAGGCCAGGCGGTGATTTTTTTCGACCTGGAAAGCCAACAGTGCCAGTTGATGCTCAAACACGACGTGCCCAAGGAATTCTTCGACTGAGCCTCACGAGGCAGGTGACATCGGCTGTTCCGCCAATTTGGCAGCGATACGCCGGAAGACTTCGGCACGGTGAATCTTGATATGTTTGGGTGCGTCAATGCCAAGCCGAACCTGATTGCCGTTCACACCCAGAATCTGCACGGTGATGTCGTCACCGATGGAAAAGGTCTCGCCAATTTCCCGCGTCAATACCAGCATGCTTCCCGCCTCTCTTGTTATGAGAAAAGAGGCAGGGTGCAGCGCAGAAGCGCACGCTTCAATGTGCGGATGACAAATCAGTAACCCCCTTCAGGCCCATCGGAATGTACCGACGGAAGCATCCTACTTAACAGCCATATACGTAGGATAAATCGCCTGCAGCGGCTGTTCGTTCAGTTGGCAGACCACCGAGGTCCGAGCAGAATAATCGTCGCCCCCACCACGCAAAAAGCCAGCCCAAGCCAGTCGGACGTCAAAGGCCTGACCCGCTCGACCAACCCCAGCCAGGCGATCGACGCCACAATGTAGATCCCGCCATACGCTGCATAAGCGCGCCCGGCGTAGGCCGCTTCAACGCGGGTCAGCAACAGCGCGAACACGGTCAGACTGACCAGCGCCGGGATGATCCACAACGCGCTCTTGCCCTGCCGCAGCCATAGCCAGAAGGCATAGCAGCCGAAAATCTCGAACAGGGCCGCGAGCAGAAACCACAGATAATTGAGCACAGCCATTCTCTTCAGGGGTAACGATACAGGCCCGCTACCCTACCAGAGATTTCAGCGCCAGCGCTGCGGCTGCCGGCGTCAGCGTTACTGTGTCTGACGCGCCTTGGCGCGCATTTTCCCGCACATCACCGTCATCTCTTCATACATCGCCTGCGGTTGCTTGCGCTTCATTTCCCAAGCCAATCGGCCTTCTTCATGGGGCAGGATCATGAACTCGCCTTTGGCGACTTCCTCGAAGATATGATCAGCAATGTCGCTGGCAGTGATCGGCGACTTTTCCAGCAGCCTGCCGATCTGCGCTTTCATGGCGGGTGTCGGGCCGCGAAAGGAATCGAGCAGGTTGGTCTGGAAGAAGGACGGACACACCACGTGCACACTCACGTCCTGATCACGCAGCTCGACCAGCAGGCTTTCCGAGAGCGCTACAACACCTGCCTTGGCCACGTTGTAATTGCTCATTGCCGGTGCCTGCATCAGCGCTGCCATTGAGGCAATGTTGATGATCCGGCCCTTGCTGGCCTGGAGCATCGGCAGAAAAGCCTTGCAGCCCTTGACCACGCCCATCAGATTGATCGCGATCTGCCAGTCCCAGTCTTCCAGCGACAATTCGTTGAAGAAACCACCTGAAGCCACGCCTGCGTTATTGACGATCACGTCGATACCGCCGAAGCGCTCTTCACACGCCTGGGCAAAAGCGGTGAGCTGGCTGTAATCGCGCACATCACAGCGTTGAACAAAGCCATCACCTCCGGCTTCGCGAACCCGTGAAAGGGTCTCCTGCAAACCGGCATCATTGATGTCAGACAGCGCAAGACGCCAGCCCTCGCGTGCCCAGCGCAGTGCAATTTCACGGCCCAGACCTGAGCCTGCGCCAGTAACCATGATGCGATTTTGCATAACAGAATGCCTTGTGATGTGCAGGAGTGACTGAAGTGTAATCACAGCCGAGGTCCTGTAACCCCACCATCAAGACGCTGAATGCCTGGAGCAAACCCGGACCTCATCCCGCGTTGCTGCGGCGCAGCCAACGAAACAGCAGAACACCGTAGACCAAGGCATTGATCGACACGACGATGGCGCCCAACCACAGTTGTATGGCGGGAGTGAGCGCGGCGGGATAGATGAGCGGAATCAGGTAATGCTCGACAAAACCGCCCTCATAGCCTTGTTCACCGGCCTTGAGACGCAGCGCGTTTTCCAGGGGCGTCAGCGGACAATACACGTGCATGAATTCCACGATCATGCCCCATGCCATGGTGGGTACGTGCACCAGCGCAACCCTGGGCCAGCGCCAGACGGCAAGACCACCGGCCAATACGAAGACGATAAAGAACAGATGAAACAAAACGACTGCATCGGCTGCCAATCGATAGACCACGGTCATGCTCCTTATGCGAACCCATGCAACGTATCAAATCATCAGCCTGCCATTAATGCTCAAGTAAGGCGGGATACTTTACTGCCTCATTAGTTCAATTTTTCTCAAGTCGATTTGGTACAGATGTGCCTCTAAAATATCCACTTACTATGAATGTTTAAAATCTAGGCTCCTGATCAGCCTCATTTTTTAAATTTGTAAGCATTTGTATTAAGTTGAACGAACCTTTTGATAAACACCGGGGTCGGATATTTCAGGCAGTCGAACCCGACGCCATTGGGTGCTGGCTTCAACTGCAGTAGCTATCAAACTGGACATTAAAAGAAGGAACTCGTCATGGGCCTCGGCACTATTCTTATCATCGTTCTGATTCTGCTGCTGGTCGGCGGTCTGCCGGTATTCCCGCACTCACGCAGCTGGGGCTACGGTCCATCGGGCATCATCGGCACGATCCTCGTCATCCTGTTGATTCTGGTACTGCTCGGCAGGATATAAACCAGTTTCCAGCGATATGAAAGCCCCGCTTCTGAAGCGGGGCTTTTTATTGCCTGTAACTTTATCGTTTGAAAAAACCGAGGCAAAAAAAACAGCCCTGAAGGGCTGTTTTTTATACTGCGCAACGCTTAGTGCGACACTGCACCGCTGGCACCCAGGCCAGTCTGCGAGCGTACGAACTGCGGCATGAACAAGGCGCGCTCGCCCTCTGCCGCTTTCGACTTGTCGGTGATGGAGAAGAACCAGATACCCACGAATGCGATGGCGATGGAGAACAGCGCCGGGTATTCGTAAGGGAAGATGGCTTTAGGATTGTGCAGGATCTGCACCCAGATGGTAGGGCCCAGGATCATCAGCACCACTGCACTTATCAGACCCATCCAGCCACCAATCATGGCACCGCGGGTGGTCAGATTTTTCCAGTACATGGAGAGCAACAGAACCGGGAAGTTGCAGCTGGCTGCGATGGAGAACGCCAGGCCCACCATGAACGCAATGTTCTGGCTTTCGAAGGCGATGCCCAACACGATGGCCACAAGCGCGAGAGCGATGGTGGTGATCTTCGAGACGCGAATTTCATCCTTCTCGTTGGCTTTGCCTTTCTTGATCACACTGGCGTACAGGTCATGAGACACCGCCGAAGCACCCGCCAGCGTCAGGCCTGCAACCACTGCCAGGATGGTGGCAAATGCAACCGCTGAGATGAAGCCCAGGAACAGACTGCCACCGACCGCATTGGACAGGTGAACCGCCGCCATGTTGTTACCGCCCAGCAAGGCACCCGCTGCGTCCTTGAACGCCGGGTTGGTGCTGACCAGCAGGATGGCGCCGAAACCGATGATGAAGGTCAGGATGTAGAAGTAGCCGATGAAACCAGTCGCGTACAGAACCGATTTACGGGCTTCCTTGGCATCGCTCACGGTGAAGAAGCGCATGAGGATGTGAGGCAGGCCAGCGGTACCGAACATCAGTGCCAGGCCGAGCGAGAACGCCGAGATCGGATCTTTTACCAGACCGCCCGGGCTCATGATCGCCTCACCTTTAGGGTGAACCTTGACCGCCTCGGAGAACAGCATGTTGAAGTCGAAATTGACGTGCTTCATGACCATCAGCGCCATGAACGACGCACCGGACAGCAGCATCACTGCCTTGATGATCTGCACCCAGGTGGTGGCCAGCATACCGCCGAACAGCACGTAGAGGCACATCAGGATACCGACCAGAATCACCGCAACGGTGTAGTCCAGACCGAACAGCAACTGAATCAGCTTGCCGGCACCAACCATTTGCGCAATCAGATAAAACGCCACGACGACCAGCGAACCGCAAGCCGAAAGTGTCCGGATCTCCTTTTGCTTGAGACGGTACGAAGCAACGTCCGCAAACGTGTATTTGCCCAGGTTACGCAGCCGCTCTGCGATCAGGAACAAAATGATCGGCCAGCCGACCAGAAAGCCGATCGAGTAGATCAGACCGTCGTAGCCCGAGGTGTATACCAGCGCGGAAATACCCAGGAAAGAAGCGGCTGACATGTAGTCGCCCGCAATCGCCAGACCGTTTTGAAAACCGGTGATCTTGCCACCTGCCGAATAGTAATCCGACGCGGTCTTGTTCTTCTTCGATGCCCAGTAGGTGATGTACAGGGTAAAGCCTACGAACAGCACGAACATGACGATAGCCGACACATTCAAGGGTTGCTTCTGCACAGCCCCGGTGAGGGCATCTGCCGCCATGAGGGCCGGAGCGAAAACTGAAAGGCCGAGGGCCGCGGATAGACGACGGATCATTGCTGAATCTCCTTGAGAACCGCATTGTTCAGATCGTCAAACTCGCCATTGGCGCGGCGCACGTAAATGGCCGTCAGTATGAATGCAGAGATGATCAGGCCGACCCCGATCGGCATTCCCCAAGTAATGGAAGATGTTGCGCTCAGTTTGGCCCCCAGAATATGAGGTCCGTACGCAATCAATAGGATGAATGCGGCGTAAAGCCCAAGCATGATCGCCGAGAGAATCCAGGCGAAACGCTCTCTCTTGGAGACCAGCTCCTTGAAACGCGGGCTGTTTTGAATCGAGAGGTAAATGCTGTCGTTCATTGTTTTTGTCCTCGCAGCACAGATGAGATGTCACGCAATCCACTTTAGTCGGGTCCGGCGCGCACTCCAGACGACCTTAGTATTAGAACGACATTAGTCGTAGACACAGGCCACGTTGCAAACGCGGCAAACTGAACAGTAGTCGAAACACAAAAACAGTCACGCCTGAAGTGCAAAAGGCCGTCCGATATTAAAACCGGACGGCCTTCAAAAGCCTGTTTCAGACGCCTGGCTGGACTATTTGGCGGTCCACTCAGCGACGCGATCAGGGTGTTTGGCTACCCATTCCTTGGCGGCTGCCTCGGGCTTGGCACCATCCTGAATCGCCAGCATGACTTCACCAATTTCATCCTTGGAGGCCCACTGGAATTTTTTCAGAAACGCGACGACGTCCGGCGCTTTCTTTTCCAGGCTCAGGCTGGCGACGTTGTCGACCGTTTCGGCGGCGCCATAAACACCTTTTGGATCTTCCAGGAAGCGCAGCTTCCACTTGGCAAACATCCAGTGCGGCACCCAGCCTGTTACGGCGATGGATTCGTTGCGTTTCTCGGCGCGTGTCAGCTCGGCAATCATGCCCGCGCCGGAACTGGCCTGCAGCTTGTAGCCGTCCAGACCGTAATCCTTGATGGCCTGATCAGTCTTGATCATCACACCCGAGCCTGCGTCGATACCGGTGATCTTCTTCTTGAAGGAGTCATCGGTCTTCAGGTCTTCGATGGTCTTGGCTTTCACGTACTCCGGCACGATAAGGCCGATCTTGGCGTCCTTGAAGTTGGGACCGTAGTTGACAACCTGATCCTTGTACTTGGTGTAGTACTCACCGTGAGTGCCCGGCAACCAGGCCGAAAGCATCATGTCCAGCTTGTCGGTGGCGACTGCCTGCCACATGATCCCGGCAGCCACGGATTGCAGCTTGACGTCATAACCGAGTTTTTGTTTGAGCACCTCGGATGCCACGAAAGTGGTGGCGACACTGTCGGACCAGCCTTCTACATAACCGATAGTCAGCGTCTTTGTTTCAGCCATGGCCAGTGTAGAGCTGGCAGCAAGTACCAGGGCGGCACCCGCGCCCAGGATATTTCGAATCTTCATCGTCACTTCCCCGGAAGTCATGCACCGACGGATGTCGGGCATCGTTAACGTTGTTTTCCAAGACCGCTTGCACGCCCGACATTGGGGCAGCCCGCGCCCTGCACGCCTTGATCAGTCTTGCGCACGACAACTCACACCGCAGCGCCACCTTGATCATCAACCTGCGCGGGGATCAGACATGCTCTGTCTGCGACACCGGGACAACGCTGAACGACATCACACAGCCATCAGCGACAACACCTGATAAAAAGCGGTCGAACTCCGTCTGGATATTGCATGCCAGCCAAACCTGCTTGCGCCACCTCGACAGCGACGGCCCTGTGCCCGCCTGCCACAACGTGATTGCCGATGCCCTGTTTTGGCGCTCACCTGAAGAGAAACAAGATGTGTTACCGCTCAGCCATGGGGAACACCCAAGTCGGGTAACACGGGAACATTCCTGTCTGTTTCCTGAACCGCACTTTCGCCACAAATCAATCAAGCCATTGTTTTTTAAGGAATTTAAAAAGTTGGCACAGGTTCTGCTATCTCTCTTGCACAACAAAAATAAAAAAACCATGCAGCAACCCAATAAAAACAAGACGTAACGGCTCTGACATAACAAGAACAACACGGACAGAGACGCAGCTAACAGATTTTTTTGGAGTGGACCCGCTTTACAGAGACTCTCCCTGGAGAATCTCGCAACCGGACAGAGAACAATAAAACTACCTTAAGGTAGCTGCAGAACCGGTTGGATCGTAATGCTGTGCAGGCATTGGATCAAAGTGAATCAGCGCTCAAAAAAATACGTTTGCTCTTGACCCCGTATGGGGGTCGCACAAGACGCTGTAAAGGGACAGGTCGCCAAAAACAACAACAGGCCGCCCTATAACAATAAAAAGAGCACGTGAACCACATTAAAGGAGAGCTCAGGCTCTCCTTTGTGCTTTCTGGCGTTCAGCCCGGCTTTCGCAATCCCTTTTGACTGACCGCAGACAGGAGCCAATCCTGCCCGAATCAGGAAGTCATGCACCAAAAGCAGGCCAAAACGTTCAGTTCAGAAAAAAAGGCACAGATCTGCATTGTAAATTCCACAGAACGTGTATTGTTCGCTCATGTTTACAAAGGTTCGCCGGTCAATGCGGCACTTTGGCACTACAGTAGTGGTCATAGCCTGCGTACCTCATCAGCACTTCTTTCCCAAGGGATTTAGTCATGCTCCGTTTTCTGCGCTTCGCTACCGTTATAGGTGGCCTGTGTTTAAGTGCGTCCGCTTTGGCGACCACTGTCGACCCCGCCACTTATGGCTATCCGCTGACTAATCCGTTTGAAGCGACCATTGCGACAACACCGCCCGACCTGCGCCCCGACCTGCCCGATGATGAAGACATCGACCAGGACGTTTACACCCTCAATCTGCACCCTGAGCGTGAATTCACGCTGCCGGACAACTTCTGGGCAGTGAAGCAACTGCACTACCGTCTGGCCAAGCAGGACCACGCCGCGCCACTGATCTTTCTGATCGCAGGCACAGGCGCGCCATACAACAGCACCATCAATGAATTCCTGAAAAAACTGTATTACGGCGCGGGCTATCACGTTGTGCAGTTGTCGTCGCCTACCAGCTACGACTTCATGAGTTCGGCTTCACGCTTTGCAACACCCGGCATTTCCAAGGATGACGCAGAAGACCTGTACCGCGTGATGCAGGCCATCCGTGCCCAGCAGGCGCAACTGCCTGTGACCGACTATTACCTGACCGGTTACAGCCTCGGCGCACTCAACGCGGCGTTCGTCAGCCAGCTTGACGAAACCCGTCGCAGCTTCAACTTCAAGAAAGTGCTGCTGCTCAATCCGCCGGTCAACCTCTACACCTCGATCAGCAACCTCGACAAACTGGTGCAGACCAACGTCAAGGGCATCAACAACACCACGACGTTCTACGAACTGGTGCTGGCCAAGCTGACGCGTTACTTTCGCCAAAAGGGCTACATCGACCTCAACGATGCATTGCTGTTCGACTTTCAGCAGTCCAAGCAGCATCTGACCAACGAACAGATGGCGATGCTGATCGGTACCTCGTTCCGCTTCTCCTCGGCTGACATTGCGTTCACGTCCGACCTGATCAACCGTCGTGGCCTGATCACCCCGCCGAAGTTTCCGATCACCGAAGGCACCAGCCTGACGCCGTTCCTGAAACGCGCCCTGCAGTGTGATTTCGACTGCTACCTCACCGAACAAGTGATTCCGATGTGGCGCGCCCGCACAGATGGCGGCAGCCTGCTGCAACTTGTGGATCAGGTGAGCCTCTATGCACTGAAGGATTACCTGCACAACAACACCAAGATTTCCGTCATGCACAACGCTGATGATGTGATTCTGGGCTCGGGTGATCTGGGCTTCCTGCGCAAGACCTTTGGCGATCGCCTGACCGTTTACCCTTACGGCGGCCATTGCGGCAACATCAATTACCGCGTCAACAGCGACGCCATGCTGGAGTTCTTCCGTGGCTAAACGTCTTTTACTCCTTGCCGCCCTGCTCTGCGCCGGTACGGTCAATGCCGCTGACGCGGATACCAGCAACAAAGCACAACATCCGGCTACCGTGGCCCGCCAGACGGACGCGGACGGGTTCACCCAACCGCTCAAGTCGTTGCAGTTCAACCCGGGGCTGGACCAGCGCGAATTCGAACGTGCGTCCATCAACGCGCTGGAAGTCTACGATCCGCTGGAATCCTGGAACCGCCGGGTCTACCACTTCAACTATCGCTTCGACGAGTGGGTGTTCCTGCCAGTCGTCAATGGCTACAAATACATCACCCCTGGGTTCGTACGCAGCGGCGTGAGCAACTTCTTCGCCAACCTGGGTGACGTGCCCAACCTGCTGAACAGCCTGTTCCAGTTCAAAGGCGAGCGTTCGCTGGAGACAACGGGGCGTCTGCTGCTCAACACCACCATCGGTGTCGCGGGTCTCTGGGACCCGGCGACCATGATGGGCCTGCCGCGTCAGAGTGAAGACTTTGGGCAGACGCTCGGCTTCTATGGCGTGCCGGCAGGTCCTTACCTGGTGCTGCCGCTGTTCGGTCCATCGAACCTGCGTGATACAGGCGGCCTGTTGTTCGACTACACCGCCGAGACGGGGATCAACTTCCTGAACGTCGCTCAGGTCAGCAGCGACCACCCGGAAATCACCCTACTGCGGGCCATTGACCGTCGCTATGTCACCAGCTTCCGCTACGGTCAGTTGAACTCGCCATTCGAATACGAAAAAGTCCGCTACGTGTACACCGAGTCACGCAAGTTGCAGATCGCCGAGTAAGCGAGACGCATCAAAAAATGGCCAGCCGGAGTTATCGGGCTGGCCTTTTTTTCGGCAATAATTTGTAGTTTGAAGCAGCCAAAGCCCTACCGGGCAGCGATACATCGACTATTACGATCAGTTTCCTCGACTATTCGAACCCATCAATCGATTCTACAGGCATACCATGGTGTCCATTGTCATCTGACCGGGAGTGCTCTTTTCATGACTCAATTTCGTAAAGTGTTATCTGTCCACGCGGGCCGCCCTACTTCTGATGGTGCCGGTGTGCGTCTGACTCGAGTATTCGGCGGCCAGGGTGTAGAGCAGTTCGATCCGTTTCTGATGCTCGATGAATTCGGCTCGGAAAACCCGGACGAATACATCGCAGGCTTTCCGCCTCACCCGCATCGCGGCTTCGAGACAGTGACCTACATGCTCGAAGGGCGCATGCGGCACGAAGACCACATGGGCAATGTCGGCCTGCTGCAAAGCGGCGGCGTGCAATGGATGACCGCTGCTCGCGGCGTAATCCACAGCGAAATGCCCGAACAGGAAGCAGGCGCAATGCGTGGCTTCCAGCTCTGGCTGAACCTGCCGGGCAAGACCAAACTCGGCGATGCCGGCTATCAGGATATCCAGCCCGAAAACATCCCGCGCCTGACTACCCAGGCGGGCGTCGAGGTGGTGGTGATTGCCGGTGAATTCGACGACGGTCAGGCAAGACAGCAAGGCGCAGTGCAGCGTCCGGATACCGAGCCGCTGTACTTCGACTTTCACTTGCCTGCTGGCGGCCAGATAAGCCCACGCCTGCCAGAAGGGCATCGTGCATTGTTATACGTGTATGAAGGCAGCATCGACGTTGCAGGCAGCGACCAGCCCGTCAGCACCAGCCGCCTGGCGCGCCTCGCCGATGAAGGCGAGCTGCAAATCAGCAGTACCGAAGGCGCACGTGTGCTGCTGATTGCCGGCAAGCCATTGCGTGAACCGATCGTGCAATACGGGCCATTCGTGATGAATACCCGTGAGGAAATTGAAGAAGCACTGCGTGATTTCAGAAATGATCGTCTGACAGCTTAACGCCGTTACCCCACGCAGCCGCAGATCCGCAAGGGCCACCAGCACCTTCCCTGCCGATCTGGCAATTCGAAACCCGCCACTGCGTGGGTCAGTCAAGGCGCAGAAACCGTTTCAACTCGGCGCCTTGGGCGATGGCGTCGTGTCGACCCAGCTCGATCAGTTCGCTGCAGTAACCCGATTCGAACAACAGATAGCTCAGCACGCTTGCGCCGCTGGTCTTGGTTGCACCCGGCCCGCGCAGAAAGGTACGCAATGCTGGAGGCAATTCGCGGCGGTGGCGGGCGGCAATCTCATCCAGGGGTTGGCTCGGGGAAATCACCAGCACGTCCACCGGTGCCATCCCTGGCTGTCTGGCCTGATCATCGGGCAGCATCGCACTGGCCATGTTCAGACGCTCAAGCAGTTCGATGTCGCTTTCCAGGTTGTCAATGAACGTGCTGTTGAGCATATGGCCGCTGATCTGCGCCAGGCTCGGCTGTGCGCCCGTGGGTGGCCGCGGCGCAGGTCGCTTGGCTTGCAGCCCGCGTGGGTTGCCACTGACACCGACCACCAGTACACGGTTGGCCCCCAGGTGCAGCGCCGGGCTGATCGGCGCCGACTGGCGTACCGCGCCATCACCGAAGTATTCATCCTCAAGCTTGATCGGCGCGAACAGCAAAGGTATGGCCGAGCTGGCCAGCAGATGTTCTACCGTCAACTGTGTCGGCCGGCCGATACGGCGATGTCTCAGCCATGGGTCAATGGTGCCTCGGCCCTGATAAAACGTGACTGCCTGCCCCGACTCATAACCAAACGCCGTGACCGCAACCGCGCGCAGATGGTGAGCATCAATGGCTTCATCGATACCGGACAAGTCCAGCCGCTCGGTAAGCAGGTCGCGCAGCGGCGAACTGTTGAGCAGCGCAACAGGGATGTTGCGGCCCATCCCGGTCAGGCTGCGGCCAAAAAATCGACCTGCCTGACGGATGACACCCGGCCAGTCACTGCGCAGCACCTGATGGCTGCGAAATGACTGCCAGAACTCGGTCAACTGATGGATGGCGATACGGAAATGCAGCGCGCCGCTGGCCAGCTTCACGGCATTGATGGCCCCGGCGGACGTACCGACGATGACTGGAAACGGATTGGGTGCGCCAGGCGGAAGGAGGTCGGCGATGCCCGCCAGCACGCCAACCTGATAAGCAGCGCGGGCGCCACCACCTGACAGAATGAGCCCGGTAACGGGCTCTGCATCGCTTGCAATGGGAATCGCTACGGCAGGATCTGGCATCTACAACTGACCTCGGTGATCAACGACGCTTTTTATTTATGTTTGTTATATAGCTTCGGTTCACCGGCTGGTCGACTTTTAAAACGTCGATGAGCCCACAGATACTGTTCAGGGCATTCAGTGACAGCCCTTTCTACCCACTGATTGATGCGCAGGCAATCGGCTTCATCGCTATCGCCCGGGAAATCCTGCAGCGGCGGATGAATGACCAGGCGATAACCGCTGCCGTCGGCCAGACGCTGCTGGGTAAAGGGCACGACCTGCGCCCGGCCAAGCTTCGCAAACTTGCTGGTCGCGGTAACAGTCGCCGCCTGAATGCCAAACAACGGCACAAACACGCTTTGTTTGGCGCCGTAATCCTGATCCGGCGCATACCAGATAGCGCGACCAGCGCGCAGCAGCTTGAGCATGCCGCGCACGTCTTCGCGCTCGATTGCCAGTGAGTCCAGGTTATGGCGCTCACGACCGCGACGCTGCACGAAATCGAACAGCGCATTGTTGTGCTCACGGTACATGCCGTCGATGGTGTGCTGCTGGCCCAGCAAGGCCGCGCCGATTTCAAGCGTGGTGAAGTGCAACGCCATGAGGATGACACCCTCACCCTGCTGATGCGCACGCTGCAGGTGCTCCAACCCCTCAATGTGGGCGAGCTTTGCCAGGCGCTTTCTGGACCACCACCAGCTCATGGCCATCTCGAAGAAGGCAATGCCGGTGGAGGCGAAGTTTTCCTTGAGCAATCGCTTGCGCTCGGCCGCCGACACGTGCGGGAAACAGAGTTCCAGGTTACGCGAGGCAATATATTTTCGATCAGTGGCTACGCGGTACATCAGTGCGCCCAGCAGCCGACCGATGAGCATCAGAACACGAAACGGCAACTGGACGATCAGCCACAGAAGCCCCAGCCCCAGCCACAGCGGCCAGAAACGGGGGTGAAGGAAACGGGCTTTAAAGCGCGGGCGATCCATTTGGGCTTCCGTCAGAACAAAGGCCGCGCATTCTACAACGGTTCGACCGGCTTGCGGCCTGCGGGCGTTCTCGTTATAAGTCTCGGCACTTTTAGCGACAAGCTGTTGTGTATACCCACCATGAGCCAGATTGAATCGCAGAACCCTGATCCCGTATTTCAGCTCAAGGGCAGCATGCTTGCCATCACTGTGATGGAGCTGGCCCGCACCAATCTTGAAGCGCTGGACCGTCAACTGGCGGCGAAGGTGGCTCAGGCCCCGAATTTTTTCAGCAACACGCCGTTGATTCTGGCTTTGGACAAGCTCGCGCCGAACGAAGGCCCTGTCGACCTGCCGGGTCTGGTGCGCATCTGCCGTCAGCACGGTTTGCGTACGCTGGCAATCCGCGCCAACCGCATTGAGGACATTGCCGCAGCCATCGCTGTCGACCTGCCGGTACTGCCGCCCTCGGGCGCGCGCGAACGCGTGATCGACCCGGTCGAGGTCGAGGCACCGAAAATTCCTGAAAAACCACCCGAGCCGATCATCAAGCCGACCCGTGTCATTACGGCCCCGGTACGGGGTGGCCAGCAGATTTATGCCCAGGGTGGCGATCTGGTTGTGGTCGCCCCCGTGAGTCCGGGTGCGGAACTTCTGGCCGATGGGAACATCCATGTTTACGGCCCAATGCGCGGCAGAGCACTGGCAGGCATCAAGGGCGACACGCGGGCACGGATTTTCTGCCAGCAGTTGAGTGCCGAGCTGATTTCCATTGCCGGGCAATACAAGGTGTCCGAGGACCTGCGCAGAGACCCTTTGTGGGGCTCGCCGGTACAAGTCAGCCTGTCCGGTGATGTGTTGAACATCATTCGTCTTTAACGGATACTGCCGCAATTTTCAAAGCATCTCTGATTCGTCGCGAAAACGTAGCAAAGGTTGTAGGAAATCCCGAGAAGTGTTGCTTCTCGGCAGGTTATTGACAAGAAAGCAGTAGCTTATGGCCACGCTTTCGATCATCAGCCTCCCGGTTTCCAGAAACTCTTCGACTAACGCCGCGTCAAGGGATGCTCTTCAGGGACTAAACGTCCTTTTCCTCTAGGGGTGATTCACCTTGGCCAAGATTCTCGTTGTTACATCCGGCAAGGGTGGTGTGGGCAAGACCACCACCAGCGCCGCTATCGGTACCGGCCTCGCACTGCGCGGCCACAAGACAGTCATCGTCGACTTCGACGTCGGCCTGCGTAACCTCGACCTGATCATGGGTTGCGAGCGTCGTGTCGTGTATGACTTTGTCAACGTGGTCAATGGCGAGGCCAATCTGCAACAGGCTTTGATCAAGGACAAGAAGATCGAAGGCCTGTTCGTGCTGGCAGCCAGCCAGACTCGTGACAAGGATGCACTGACCAAGGAAGGCGTCGAAAAAGTTCTGATGGAACTGAAAGAGTCGTTCGAATACATCGTCTGCGACTCACCTGCAGGCATCGAGACTGGCGCGCATCTGGCCATGTACTTCGCGGACGAAGCCATTGTCGTGACCAACCCTGAAGTGTCCTCGGTACGCGACTCCGACCGTATGCTGGGCCTGCTGGCGAGCAAATCGCGCCGCGCAGAAAACGGCGAAGACCCGATCAAGGAACACCTGCTGCTCACGCGCTACAACCCTGAGCGTGTCAGCAAGGGCGAAATGCTCGGTGTGGAAGACGTCAAGGAAATCCTCGCAGTCACCCTGCTGGGCGTTATCCCTGAGTCCCAGGCCGTTCTGAAGGCCTCCAACCAGGGCGTTCCGGTCATTCTGGATGACCAGAGCGACGCCGGTCAGGCCTACAGCGATGCTGTTGACCGCCTGCTGGGCAAAGACCGGGAACATCGCTTCCTGGATGTGCAGAAGAAAGGATTCTTTGAACGTCTGTTCGGGGGTAATTAATGAATATTTTTGACTTCTTTCGTGACCGTAAAAAAGAAAGCACAGCTTCGGTAGCGAAAGAGCGTCTGCAGATCATCGTCGCCCACGAACGTGGCCAGCGGAGTACCCCGGACTACCTGCCTGCCTTGCAGAAAGAACTGGTGGAAGTGATCCGCAAGTACGTCAATATCGAGTCTGACCAGGTACAGGTCGCTCTGGAAAGCCAGGGCAGCTGTTCGATTCTGGAACTCAATATCACCCTGCCCGATCGCTGATCAGGCAATCGTCTGCGGCGGTATCGGCGTGCTCCTGCGGGAGTAGCGCCCATACCGCCGTTGGCGTTTCTAGCGTTTCGAGGCCGTTGCATGCCGTTGTCGAACATCCGCATCATTCATCAGGACGCTGCTGTTCTGGTGATCGATAAGCCAACCCTGCTGCTTTCCGTCCCCGGCCGTGCCGATGACAACAAGGATTGCCTGATTACCCGCCTGCAGGAAAACGGTTACCCCGAAGCCCGGATCGTCCATCGACTGGACTGGGAAACCTCGGGCATCATTCTGCTCGCTCGCGATGCTGACACGCACCGTGAACTGTCGCGCCAGTTTCATGACCGCGAAACCGAAAAAGCCTACACCGCTTTGTGTTGGGGCCAGCCGACGCTGGACAGCGGCAGTATCGATCTGCCGTTGCGCTACGACCCGCCGACCAAACCTCGCCACGTGGTTGATCACGAGGCGGGCAAGCACGCCCTGACGTTCTGGAAGATTGTCGAACGTTACGATACCCATTGCCGGGTCGAGCTCACGCCGATCACCGGTCGCTCGCATCAATTGCGCGTGCACATGCTGTCGATCGGGCATCCGTTACTCGGCGACGGGCTGTATGCCCATCCTGAAGCGCTCGCGGCCTACCCGCGTCTGTGTCTGCACGCCAGCATGCTGAGCTTCACTCACCCGGTCTCGGGCGAGCGCCTGACGTTCAATTGCCCCGCGCCGTTCTGATCCACCTGCGTGCTGTCTCGCCGAGTGCGTGAGGCAGCGATGAGGCCAATGCGGTAAACTCGCGCCACTGCTGTCTGGAGCTAGTTATGCGCGAAGAGTTGAACAAAGGCCTCATCGATTTCCTGAAGGCGTCCCCTACCCCTTTCCATGCCACCGCCACTCTGGTGCAGCACCTCGAAGCCGCTGGTTTTCAGCGTCTGGACGAGCGTGACACGTGGTCGGTTGAAACCGGCGGCCGGTATTACGTTACCCGTAACGACTCCTCCATTGTCGCGTTCCGGATGGGCCGACAGTCACCCTTGACCGGCGGCATCCGCATGGTCGGTGCCCACACCGACAGCCCATGCCTGCGCGTCAAACCGCAACCGGAACTGCAGCGTCAGGGTTTTTGGCAACTGGGTGTCGAAGTCTACGGCGGCGCACTGCTGGCGCCGTGGTTCGACCGCGACCTGTCGCTGGCCGGGCGAGTGACTTTCCGTCGTGATGGCAAGGTAGAAAGTCAGTTGATCGACTTCAAACTGCCGATTGCGATCATTCCCAACCTGGCCATTCACCTCAACCGCACCGCCAACGAAGGTTGGGCTATCAACGCCCAGAACGAGTTGCCGCCGATCCTTGCGCAAGTAGCCGGTGATGAGCGAGCGGACTTCCGCGCGCTGCTCACTGACCAGTTGGCCCGCGAGCATGGCTTGAATGCCGACGTGGTGCTTGATTACGAGCTGAGTTTCTACGACACCCAGAGCGCTGCGGTGGTGGGTCTCAACGGTGACTTCCTCGCCGGCGCCCGCCTGGACAACCTGCTTTCGTGCTTTGCCGGCCTTCAAGCGCTGCTGAACACTGACAGCGACGAAACTGTGCTGCTGGTCTGCACCGACCACGAAGAAGTCGGCTCGTCGTCCACTTGCGGCGCAGATGGCCCGATGCTGGAGCAGATCGTTCAGCGCCTGCTGCCGAGCAGCGAGGACTACGTACGCACCATCCAGAAATCACTGCTGATCTCGGCCGACAACGCGCATGGAGCACACCCCAACTACGCCGACAAGCACGATGCCAACCACGGGCCGAAACTCAACGCCGGGCCGGTGATCAAGGTCAACAGCAACCAGCGTTATGCCACCAACAGCGAAACGGCCGGTTTCTTCCGCCACCTGTGCATGGCCGAAGAAGTCCCGGTACAAAGCTTCGTGGTGCGCAGCGACATGGCCTGCGGTTCAACCATAGGGCCGATCACCGCCAGCCATCTGGGTATTCGTACGGTCGACATAGGCCTGCCGACGTTTGCCATGCACTCGATCCGCGAACTGGCCGGCAGTCACGATCTGGCGCACCTGGTCAAGGTATTGAGCGCGTTCTACGCCAGCCACGAGCTGCCTTGACCCACTGAAGCCGGGCAGAACGCTCGCAGACACGTCTGTTGTCTGCGAGCGATATCGGCAGCATGTCGTTGACGGTCGGCTTCAGTTATCGGGAACAGGCTGCTGGCGTGTTCATGATCTGGATCAGCATGGTTTTCGTGATCGGCACGGTCGGTTTCAAGATTCTCGAAAAACTGGTCTGACGCCGTCAGATATCACGCACCATCGCGCTGACGTGAATGGCATCGTGGCGCCAGTACTCCAGGTCGCAGTCGATCAACCGCTCGCTCTGGTCATGGTTGATGCGTGCAATGCGCAGGCCGGGGCTGCCCAGGGAGACTTTCAGGGCCGATGCCGCTTCGGCATGCAAGGCGGTAGGCATCACATCGAAACGTACCTGTCCGTAACGCAGGTCATAACAGCGCGCATACAACTCGGTGAGCGACTCATTAAGGTCGTGCTCAAGAATGCCGGGGAAGAATTCCGGTTTCAGGTAGTGCTCCACATACAACACCAACCGCTGATCGATACGCCTGGCCCGGCAAATCTGGATCACGCTGGACAATGCCGGTAGCCCAAGCATCTCGCAGATCATCGCTGACGCCGGTTGCAAGCGAGCCGACAAAACCTGGGTCTGCGCAACTCGCCCCTGGGCCGACACCATGGCGTGAAAATGACTGCGACGAATCAGGTCGTAGGCCAGACGCGGTGGCGATATGAACCAGCCGCGCCGCTCCTCCCGGTACACCAGTCCCTGCGCTTCCAGTTGCACCAGTGCTTCACGCAACGTAATGCGGGTGGTGTCGAAAACCTCGCTCAACTTGCGCTCGGCAGGCAGCTTGCTGCCCGGTGGCAACAGACCGTGTTCGATCTGCTCCTGCAACGCATGGCAGATAGTTGTTACCGCTCGTGGCACATCTTCGCGCATTTTCGCACCTATCTGGTCTAGACCAGTGCACCTTCGTGGCATGCCCTGATGCCGCCAACGCCCTTTCAGCTATCGTCGCAAGCCTAGGCCGGCTGTGTGACTGTCGTGTGACAAGGTGCTTCACGATCCATGCCAACCCCCTCGAAAACAACGCTCAAGCCCTTGAGATACAGGCACTTTGCAATGGTCTACGCTTAGCCCGCAACCCGCCAGAAATGCAGGCAGATTGGGATCAATTTCCACGCGCGACACGAAAATGTCATGCAACTGGCCTAACTTGGCTCAGGTATTGCTGATCTAGACCAAACCATCCGCAACGAACACTTCAGTAAAGAAGTGCACTAGGAGCTTCGAATGAAACATCTTTTGTTGGCATCACTCCTCGGTTCAGCCATCGCGATGAGCACCGCTGCCATGGCTGCGGACACAGACCTGAAGACACTCGAAGCGGCCGCCAAGACCGAAGGCGCAATCAACAGCGTCGGCATGCCGGACGACTGGGCAAACTGGAAAGGCACCTGGACCGACCTGGAAGCCAAGTACGGCCTCAAGCACATGGACACCGACATGAGTTCGGCGCAGGAAGTGGCCAAGTTCGATGCGGAAAAAGACAACGCCAGCGCCGACATCGGTGACGTGGGCGCAGCCTTCGGCCCCATCGCCGCGGCCAAAGGCGTGACCCAACCCTACAAGCCAAGCACTTGGGATCAAGTCCCGTCCTGGGCCAAGGACACGGACGGCCACTGGGCGCTGGCCTACACCGGCACCATTGCGTTCATCGTCAACAAGAAGTTGCTGCACGGCTCTGACGTGCCTAAAAGCTGGGCCGACCTGAAGACCGGCAAATACAAGGTGTCGATCGGTGACGTAAGCACAGCGGCACAGGCAGCCAACGGCGTGTTGGCCGCATCGTTCGCCATGAAAGGCGACGAAACAAATATTGAGCCAGGCCTGCAACTGTTTACCGAACTGGCCAAACAGAAACGCCTTTCGCTGGCCAACCCGACCATTCAGACCATCGAGAAAGGTGAAGTGGAAGTCGGCGTGGTCTGGGACTTCAACGGCCTGAGCTACAAGGCCAAGATGGCCAATCCGGATGACTACGTGGTGCTGATCCCATCCGACGGCTCGGTGATTTCCGGTTACACCACCATCATCAACAAATACGCCAAGCACCCGAACGCAGCCAAACTGACACGCGAATACATCTTCAGCGACGCGGGCCAGATCAACCTGGCCAAAGGCAATGCGCGTCCGATCCGTGCCGAGCACGTCACGCTGCCTGACGACGTGAAGGCCAAGCTGCTGCCAAACGAGCAGTACAAGAACGTGACGCCGATCAAGAACCCGGCCGCCTGGGAAAAGACTTCCAAGTCCCTGCCTCAAAAGTGGAACGAGCAAGTCATCATCGAGATGAACTGATTCCTCCAGCGCCTCATGGATGAAGTCGCCCCCACAGGTTGTGTAAACCTCTTACGCAGTCTGTGCGGGCGAGCCGCTCTGCCCACCACGGGTTCTGTCATAACCTTCGCCCAAGCGAGTCGCCCATGAAACACAACGTCATCCTGATTGTGCTCGATGGCCTGAACTACGAAGTGGCGCGCCATGCAATGGGCCATCTTCAGGCGTACCACGATGCCAACCGTGCCGCGCTTTACAAGCTGGAATGCGAGCTGCCAGCGCTTTCCCGCCCTTTGTACGAATGCATCATGACCGGTGTCGCGCCGATCGACAGCGGCATCGTTCACAATAACGTTTCACGACTCTCGAACCAGCGCAGCGTGTTTCATTACGCACGCGACGCAGGTTTGACGACCGCAGCTGCGGCGTATCACTGGGTCAGCGAACTGTACAACCGCACCCCGTTTGACGCTGCCCGCGACCGGCACACAGACGCACCCGAACTGGCTATTCAGCACGGGCTGTTTTACTGGGTCGACCATTACCCGGACTCGCACCTGTTTGCCGATGCCGAGAGCTTGCGCCTCAAGCATGCGCCAAACTTTCTGTTGATCCACCCCATGAACATCGACGACGCCGGGCACAAGCACGGTCTCGACACGGCGCAATACCGTAACAGCGCTCGAAGCGCCGACATCATACTGGCCGATTACCTGCAACGCTGGCTGGATGCGGGTTATCAGGTACTGGTCACCGCTGACCACGGCATGAACAACGACCGCTCGCACAATGGTCTGCTGCCAGAGGAACGCGAGGTGCCGCTGTTCGTATTCGGCGACGCATTCAACTTCAACGTGGATGCCAAGCCTCGACAGACCGAACTCTGCGGCACGATCTGCGAGCTGCTGGGCGTGCCCCACGACAAACCCGTGTGTCGGGAGATACTCAAGTGACCACCTTCACTCGTGGCAAATGGCTTGCGCTGCTGTGCCTGGTGCCCTTTGCGCTGTTCTTCATCGTGTTTCAGATTGCCCCGCTCGGCTGGGTAGCGGTTCACAGCCTGCAAAGCGACAGCGGTTGGGGCTGGGAGAATTTCAGCAAGGCTTTCAGTTCGCGCTTTTATCGTCAGGCCATGCAGTTCAGTCTGGAGATCAGTTTCTGGTCGAGCCTGTTCGGGATCATCATTTCGATTCTGGGTGCTTACTCACTGCGCAAGGTGAACTCGCGGCTGCGCGACTTCGTCAATTCGTTTGCCAACATGACCAGCAATTTTGCCGGCGTTCCCTTGGCGTTCGCGTTCATCATCCTGCTGGGGTTCAACGGCGCACTGACCTTGATTCTCAAGGATGCCGGGATCATCGACGACTTCAACCTGTACTCCAAAACTGGCCTGATCATTCTTTACACCTACTTTCAGATCCCGCTTGGCGTGCTGCTGCTCTACCCGGCGTTCGATGCCGTGCGCGAGGACTGGAACGAATCGGCTGCCTTGCTGGGTGCCAGCAACTTCCAGTTCTGGAGGTACATCGGCCTGCCGGTGTTGACCCCGGCGTTGCTGGGCACCTTCGTGATTCTGCTGGCAAACGCGTTGGGGGCTTATGCCACGGTGTACGCGTTGACCACCGGCAACTTCAACGTCTTGCCGATCCGCATCGCAGCCATGGTTGCGGGCGACATCACCCTTGATCCGAACATGGCCAGCGCTCTGGCCATGATTCTGGTGGGGCTCATGACACTGGTCACAGTGGTCCATCAGTGGCTATTGAGAAGGAGCTACCATGTCACGCGTTGAAAAAGGGCCCGCCGGGGTTTACCACAAGACCGTGGTGTATCTGCTGTTCCTGGTGCTGCTGTTGCCGCTGGCTGGCACTTTCCTGTATTCGATCTCCACCAGTTGGTCGGCCACCATTCTGCCCAGCGGCCTGACCTTCAAATGGTACGTGGCGCTGTGGAGCGATCCGCGTTTCCTGGCTGCCTTCAGTCAGTCGCTGCTGGTCTGCGTGGGTGCCTTGATCCTCTCGGTGGTGCTGATCCTGCCGTTGCTGTTTGTGGTGCATTACCACTTCCCGCGCCTCGACGGGCTGATGAACATCCTGATTCTGCTGCCCTTCGCGGTGCCACCGGTGGTGTCCTCGGTGGGTCTGTTGCAGCTCTACGGCTCAGGACCGATGGCGATGGTCGGCACACCCTGGATTCTGATCGGCTGCTACTTCACGGTAGCACTGCCCTTCATGTACCGCGCCATTACCAACAACCTGCAAGCAATCAACCTGACCGACCTGATGGACGCCGCCCAATTGCTCGGCGCCAGCACCTGGCAGGCGGCGTTCATCGTGGTGCTGCCCAACCTGCGCAAAGGTCTGATGATTGCCCTGTTGCTGTCGTTTTCCTTTCTGTTTGGCGAATTTGTCTTCGCCAACCTGCTGGTGGGTACCCGCTACGAAACCCTTCAGGTCTACCTGAACAACATGCGTAACAGCAGTGGGCACTTCAACAGTGCGCTGGTGATTTCCTACTTCCTCTTTGTGCTGGTGCTGACCTGGGCCGCCAACCGACTGAACAAGGACAAAGACTGAAATGAGTTTTGTCAGCATTGAAAACCTGCAGAAAAGCTACGCCAGCACCGCCGTGTTCAGTGACATCAACTGCACCATCGCGAAAGGCGAGTTCGTTACCCTGCTCGGCCCTTCGGGCTGCGGCAAATCCACGCTGCTGCGCTGCATCGCTGGCCTGACCTCGGTCAACAGCGGACGCATTCTGCTCGATGGCCAGGACCTGGTACCGCTTACTCCGCAAAAACGCAGCATCGGTATGGTGTTTCAGAGCTATGCGCTGTTTCCCAACATGACCGTGGAGCAGAACGTAGCCTTTGGCCTGCGCATGCAGAAGGTCAGCGCCGACGAGAGTCAGGCGCGTGTCGCCGAAATTCTCAAGATGGTCGAGTTGCACGATTTCGCCAAACGCTACCCGCATCAGTTGTCCGGCGGACAGTGCCAACGTGTTGCCCTTGCCCGTTCGCTGGTCACACGGCCGCGCCTGTTGCTACTCGACGAACCTCTGTCGGCGCTGGATGCACGGATTCGCAAACACCTGCGCGAACAGATCCGCGCCATCCAGCGCGAACTGGGCCTGACCACGATATTCGTCACTCACGATCAGGAAGAAGCGCTGACCATGTCGGACCGCATTTTCCTGATGAACCAGGGTCGTATCGTCCAGAGCGGCGACGCCGAAACCCTGTACACCGCACCGGTGGACGTTTTTGCCGCAGGCTTCATCGGTAACTACAACTTGCTGGAACCTGACGCCGCGACCCGTCTGATGCAGCGCCCGATCAACAGCCGCATCGCCATCCGTCCCGAATCCATTCAACTGAGCCTGACAGGCGAACTGGAAGGTGAAGTGCGCAGTCATAGCCTGCTCGGCAACGTCATCCGCTACCGGGTTCAGGCCCGAGGCGTGGAATTGGTGGTCGACGTACTGAACCGCAGCGCGGATGATCTGCACCCCGATGGCCGCCGTGTGACGCTGAACATTGAACCCTCGGCGCTCTGTGCCCTGGATTGAGCAAGGCCGGCTGGCCTCCACCTGATTCAACAACCTCTAGGAGGAGCAAATGGCTCTAGCAATTTTCGACCTGGACGAAACCCTGATCGGCGGCGACTGCGCCACGCTGTGGAGCGAGCAGATGGGCCGCCTGGGCTGGGTCGATCCGGTCTCGTTCATGCAACGCAATGACGAACTGATGGCCGCCTACAGTGCAGGTCAACTGGCGATGGAAGACTACATGGCGTTCAGCCTTGAACCCATGGCGGGACGCACGCCGGAAGAAATCGATCATCTGGTCGGGCCGTGGGTTGAAGACTTCATCGAACCGATCATTTACAGCGATGCCTGTAAATCCATCGCGCAGCACCGTGCCAAGGGCGATCGTATCCTGGTGATATCTGCGTCGGGTGTGCATCTGGTCAAACCCATTGCCGAGCGCCTGGGCATCGACGAAGTGCTGGGGATCGAGCTGGACGTGCAACACGGCGTTTACACCGGCGGCACGGTCGGCGTGCTGACTTACCGCGAAGGCAAGATCACCCGCCTGATGGAGTGGCTGGACGCCGAAGGGGAAAACCTTGAAGGTGCGAGTTTTTACTCGGACTCGCGAAATGACCTGCCGCTGCTGCTCAGGGTCGACCACCCGCATGTCGTGAACCCGGACGCCGTGCTGCGCGAGCACGCCGAGACGGCTGGTTGGCCGGTGCACAGCTGGAACTGAACAGGCGCGCGCCCGAAAAAAAGCGGCCCCTCGGATTACCAGGGGCCGCTATCTTTTTTCAGGCGCTGATCACACCAGACTTTCGTCGATCACCAGCACAATCTTGCCCGACACCTGATTGGTGGCCAACTCTTCGAACGCCGCTTCGGCGTCGTTGATCGAAAAAGTTTTGGCCAATTGTGGGTTCAGGCGGCCTTCCGTGAACAACGGCCAGACGTGCTGACCCAGGTCACGCAGCAAATCAGCCTTGAACGTTTCGTCGCGGCTGCGCAGTGTCGAGCCCATCAGCTGGATCCGCTTGCCCAACACCTGCGCCAGATCGACCTTCGCGTCCCGACCGCCCATCACACCGATCAGCACCCAGCGACCGTCCAGAGCCAGCAGCTTGACGTTCAACTCCGCGTAATTGGCGCCGACCGGATCAAGGATGACATTGAACGGGGCAAAGTCATTCAGCGCGTCAAGACTTTCGCTGCGTACCACTCCGCCCTGGGCACCCAGCGCAACGCAGTAGTTCAAGCGCTCAGTCGAACCGACACTGACCCAGACCGGGTTGCCGAACGCTTTGCAAAGCTGAATACCCGCTGAACCAACTCCACTTGCACCCGCGTGCAGCAAGACTTTTTCACCCGCCTTCAAACCTGCGAGCTGAAACAGATTCAGCCAGGCCGTGGCATACACCTCCGGAATGGCTGCTGCCTCGTGCAACGACAGGCCTTCTGGAACGGGCAGCACGTGGCGAGCATCGACCACCACTTCTTCAGCCATCGCCCCGCCCGCCAGCAGCGCGCAAACCCGGTCGCCGACCAGCCAGGACGTGCCTGGACCGACTTCGGCGATCACGCCCGAGCACTCAAGCCCCAGCACCGAGGTAACGCCTGCAGGCGGTGGATACATGCCTGCACGCTGTAACAGATCGGCCCGATTCAAACCCGCCGCAGCGACTTTGATACGAACCTGTCCCACATCAAGGGCCGGACTTGGCTCCTCGACCCATTCCACGTGTCCTTCAACGCCTTGCAATGCCTTCACAGTGCCTCCATAGTGAGTCCAGACTGAGCCCGTGGCTGTTTGCCCGGGCTTTTGCATTATGCGGCCGGGTCCAAAGGAACCGGCGACCTCAAAGACGGCCTAATATGCGTTATCAATTGTCCTCGCGTCGAATCAGCATGAAGCAACTATTCCCTGGTACCGCCCTTGCACTGTTTGTCGGCCTGAGCGTTTTGCCGATGTCAGCCAGCACTTTTGCCGCCAACAGCTGGGATAACCTTCAGCCGGACCGCGATGAAGTGATTGCCAGCCTCAACGTCGTTGAGTTGCTGAAGCGACATCACTACAGCAAGCCGCCCCTTGACGACAAGCGGTCAGCGATCATCTATCAGAGCTACATCAAGCAATTGGACCCTTCGCGAAGCTATTTCATGGCCAGCGATATTGCCGAATTCGACAAGTGGCAGTTCCAGTTTGATGATTTCCTGAAGAGCGGCGATCTGAACCCGGGCTTCACCATCTACAAACGTTACCTGGACCGCATCAAGGCGCGTCTGGATTTCGCCCTGACCGAATTGGGTAAAGGGGTCGACAAGCTCGACTTCAACACCAAGGAAACCCTGCTGGTCGACCGCAAGGACGCCGCTTGGGCCAAAGACACCGCCGAACTGGACGAACTGTGGCGCAAGCGCGTCAAGGATGAAGTTCTGCGCCTGAAGATCGCGGGCAAAGACCCGGCGAAGATTCAGGAAACGCTGACCAAGCGCTACAAGAATCAACTGGCCCGTCTTAATCAGACACGCGCCGAAGATATCTTCCAGGCGTACATCAACACCTTCGCCATGTCGTACGATCCGCACACCAACTACCTGTCGCCTGACAGCGCGGAAAACTTCGATATCAACATGAGCCTGTCGCTGGAAGGCATCGGCGCCGTGTTGCAGAGCGATAACGACAACGTGAAGATCGTGCGTCTTGTGCCGGCAGGTCCGGCCGCCAAGACCAAGCAGGTCGCTCCGGCTGACAAGATTGTCGGCGTCGCCCAGGGCGACAAGGAAATGGTCGATGTGATTGGCTGGCGCCTGGATGAAGTGGTCAAGCTGATCCGTGGTCCGAAAGGCTCCGTGGTTCGTCTGGAAGTCATTCCGGCCAGCAATGCACCCAACGACCAGACCAGCAAGATCGTCGCCATCACTCGCGAAGCGGTGAAACTCGAAGAGCAGGCAGCGAAGAAATCGATCCTGCACCTCAAGCAGGACGGCAAGGACTACAAGCTGGGTGTTATTGATATCCCGGCGTTCTATCTGGACTTCAAGGCCTACCGTGCTGGCGATCCTGAATACAAGAGCACCACGCGTGACGTGAAGAAACTGCTGACCGAGCTGCAGGCCGAGAAGGTCGACGGCGTGGTGCTGGATCTGCGCAACAACGGTGGCGGCTCGTTGCAGGAAGCCACCGAGTTGACCAGCCTGTTTATCGACCGTGGCCCAACCGTGCTGGTGCGTAACGCGGACGGCAAGGTCGACGTGCTCGAAGATGAGGCCAAGGGCGCGTTCTACAAAGGTCCGATGGCGCTGCTGGTCAACCGACTCTCTGCCTCGGCGTCGGAAATCTTCGCGGGCGCCATGCAGGATTACCATCGTGCTCTGGTCATCGGTGGTCAAACGTTCGGTAAAGGCACCGTGCAGACCATTCAGCCGCTGAACCACGGCGAACTGAAACTGACACTGGCCAAGTTCTACCGGGTTTCCGGACAGAGCACCCAGCATCAGGGCGTCGTGCCGGACATCACTTACCCGTCGCTGATCGACACCAAGGAAATCGGTGAGAGCGCGCTGCCTGAAGCCATGCCATGGGACAGCATCAAGCCAGCCATCAAGCCCGCGGTCGATCCGTTCAAGCCGTTCCTGGCCCAGTTGCAGGCACGCCATGAGTCGCGTTCTGCCAAGGATGCCGAGTTCGTCTTCATCGAAGACCGTCTTGCGCTGGCCAAGAAGCTGATGAGCGAGAAAACCGTCAGCCTCAATGAAGCCGATCGCCGTGCCGAACATGCATCCATCGAAGGCAAGCAACTCGCACTGGAAAACACCCGTCGCAAAGCCAAGGGCGAAGAACCGCTCAAAGAGCTGAAGAAAGAAGACGAGGACGCTCTTCCGGTCGAAGACGAGAAAACCAAGCCAGAGGACGATGCGTATCTCGCTGAAACAGGTCGAATCCTGATCGACTACCTGGGCCTGAGCGCATCGGTGGCCAAGAAATAAAACTGGCAGGCTGATGGGGTGGCTTATTAGTAGCAACCGTCATCAAACAGTCATGAAGCTGTCGTGAAATACGGGGCTGAATCGCATTTGCGTTCAGCCCTTTTTTATTGCCATAGAGATGACCATGACCGCAGCCGAACAGTTGAGCGCACTGAGTTCCATTCTGGCTCGTCGTGACTTGCACAGCTTGTTCCAGCCCATCGTCTCGTTGTCGGAGCGACGCATCCTGGGCTACGAAGCCCTGACACGTGGCCCATCCAACAGCGCACTGCATTCGCCGCTCAATCTGTTTGCCGTGGCCCGCCAGGCGGGTCGCCTGAGCGAACTGGAGCTGACCTGCAGAGAAAGTGCCTGTCGTCGTTTCAGCCAGCAAAAGCTGCCTGGCAAACTGTTCCTCAATGTCTCGCCCGAATCGCTGCTCGAAACATCACACCCGCCAGGCCGAACGCTTGAAATGCTGCGTCGTTACAACATCGCGCCAAACAATGTGGTGATCGAGCTGACAGAACAGATGCCGACCGATGATTTCGATCTGTTGTACAAAGCCCTGCATCATTACCGCGATATGGGGTTTTCCATCGCGCTGGACGATCTGGGCGCGGGTTATTCGGGGCTGCGCCTGTGGTCTGAGTTGCGGCCCGACTACGTGAAGATCGACCGGCACTTTATCGACGGCATTCATCAGGATGCGGTGAAACGCGAGTTCGTCGGTTCCATGCTGCACATGGCGAAAGCATCCAGAGCCATTGTCATTGCCGAAGGCATTGAGCTGGCTGAAGAGTTGGCAACACTAAAAGACATGGGCGTGGACCTGGTGCAGGGTTATCTGCTCGCTCGTCCTCAGGAACGCCCGCCACGCGACACACGTAACATGCTGCCCGATACCGAGGCCGCCATTGCCTCCTTGAATGAAGACGTTGCAGACTTGAGCGCCCTGCTCAACCCACAGCCGTCGGTCAGCCAGAACACGCCCACTGCAGAAGTGCTTGAAGCATTCCGCAAACAGGCCAACCTCAATTCGCTCGCGGTGTTGGACGAGCACGAACGGCCTTGCGGCATCGTGCACCGGCATTCACTGTCCGAGGCGCTGCTCAAGCCCTTCGGCACCGAGTTGTTTGCCCGCAAACCGATCAGCCGCCTGATGAGTGAAGATTTTCTGGCAGTCGAAGTCAGCCAGTCGTTGCAGCAGGTCAGCCGATTACTCACCAGCCGTGCGCGTCAGCGAATCGAAGAAGACTTCATCATCACGCTCAATGGTGCCTACCTGGGCCTGGGTCGGGTGATCGATGTGTTGAAGCTCATCACCGAACTGAAGATTCAGCAGGCGCGCTACGCCAATCCGCTGACCCTGTTACCTGGCAATGTGCCCATTCAGCAATGCCTGACACGCCTGCTGCAGCAACAGCGCGAATCGATGATCTGCTACGTGGACATCGACAGCTTCAAGCCTTTCAACGATATCTACGGTTATGCCCGGGGCGATGAAGTATTGCTGTGCCTGGCGCAATGTCTGAACGACCGAGTCGATCCCAGCCGGGATTTTGTGGGACATATCGGCGGAGATGATTTTCTGATGGTGCTGGGCTTTGATGAGTGGAAAAAGCGCCTGCACATTCTGCTCGACGACTTCCAGAACCAGTGCCGCCGCTTCTATCGCGCAGAGCATCTGGAAGCAGGTTGTTTTGTGGGGCTGAATCGCCAGGGACAACGTCAGGAGTTCCCGTTGCTCTCGCTGTCGATTGGCGTGGTGCACCTGCGCGAAGAAAGCTGTAACCAGGTCAACGCCAGCCAGCTCGCCGACCTGGCATCACAGGCCAAACACTTCGCAAAGGATGTCGCGGGTGCCAGCATCCACGTGCTGGATTCAACCCGGCTGGATTTGCTGGCGAGCGCCTGAGAGCGTCAGCCTATGCCTGCGCTGAGTCAGTAACTCGCTATTGGACTTCTACTTCGGGATAGCTGTATTCGAACACCCGCACCACTTCTGAAGCATGCCAGGAAGCAGCGGCCACACCATCGGATGGGCCGCAAAATCGGCCGAGGCGTTCGGCACATTCAAAAAAACCGGGCCGTGGAAGACGGCTCGCGCCTTGGCTGATCACCAACGAGCTGCGCAGAGGCTGCTCGGCACGAGCGTCCAGGGCGGCCAAATGCTCAAGGGCCGCCGTCAGGGTCTGCATGGCAGGGCTGGGCAATTGCAGTCGCTCCAGCAAGGCTCGATAGGTCACCAGATGACGTTGGCGGCGTGCATGATTCAGCTCACCCAACAGCCCTTCCCAGTGCTGTCGGCTGATGCGCACGCTCACGACTCACTCTTCCAGCCGGGGACACCCAGCTCCCATGCAAGGCTGCGCTTGATCGCGGCGTCAGGCTGACGGGTGCCGCTTTCAATCAACTCCAGGTACGACGGACTGATGCCGACCGCGCGCGCCAGGCTGGCGACTTCAAGGCCCTTGGCGGAGCGCAATGCGCCCAACTGGTCGAAGCCTGGATATTCAACCTCTGCGGCCGGAGCGCCCGGTTGAGCAGCCGCGCGGGGCTTTTCAGCAAGACCTGCTGCTTTGAGCAGGGCTTGATACTGGGCCCAGGGAAGCACCGCGTATTCCGGTTCTCCGTCACGAGATATCACTTGAAGATCCATAGACTCCCCTTTAACGCCAAGGCCAAATGCTGGATGGGCTTACTCCATATGCTGGCATCTTAACAGCGGAACGCTACGGCTTGTGTCAAACCTGTAACACTTAAGCCCTTCCCTTCTCTTTCTCCAGCAACGCCTGCGTTTCGGGCAATTGTTCGACCACGACCAGTTTTTCCGGCGGCTGCTGCTCGCGCCAGGCGCGAAACGCATCAAGCTCATCCGTCAGGTGCTTCATGACCCAGGCCAGAACCGCAATGTCGTCAAACATGCCGAGCCCTGGAATCCAGTCAGGTATGGCATCAAGCGGACTGAGGAAATACATGAGACCTGCGACGATGGACACGATCGCCTTCGGGCTTATGTCACGGTATTCGCCGCGCCAGTACGCCAGGCACAGCGACTGGAGCAGACGCAGGTCGTCTTTGAACTTGCCCAACCGGCTGCCCTCGCTGGAGCCTTTGCGCGCCACGGCAAACAAAAGGCCCGGAAGCCGTCCCGCCGCAATCAAGCGCCGGGCACCAGGCAGGTAACGAATCAGGTTCCACGGTGCTTTCATATTCACTCCCGTTGAGCAAAGGTTGTTTCGATGCAGGGCACGATACACAGCCGTCTTGAGGATAACGTTCTTGAAGGCCTTTTCACTTCAAGTGACCTTCCATAAGAGGACCCGGGACAAGGTTCGTCTCAAGGTTATCCACATTAATTGTGGATAACCTTGTGAACAGCCGTCTTTTTTGTTCATGAACAGCCCGTTTTACGGGGCTCGAAGTCAAATCGGGCGTTTTTTACTCACAAAAAAAACCCATCAAATCGTTGACTTGGACGCCCCGTTGAGCTGTATCGCTTATCCAGTCAGACTGTCGGACAATCTGCGGACAAGCCCGCTGAACTTCATGACCAGGCTCACGATAGTAGTGGGACTGTGCAGATGGCCAAGCGTTCGGGAAATAGACCACACACAAAAACGCCCTGTCGAGACAGGGCGTTTTCAGTAGCCGGGTGTAACGTTACTTCTTGGCTGGAGCCGATGCAGCTGGAGCCGATTCTTCTTCGTCAGCATCAGGTGCTGGCGCAGCAGCCGGGTCCTTGATGCCAAGCAGTTCCAGGTCAAAAACCAGAACCGAGTTGGCAGGGATCATCGGGCTCGGGCTCTGAGCACCGTAAGCCAGATCGCTCGGGATGAAGAGCTTGATCTTCTCGCCAACGTGCATCAATTGCAGGCCTTCGACCCAACCAGGGATCACCCCGCCAACCGGCAGATCAATCGGGCTGCCGCGCTCGACGGAGCTGTCGAACACCTTGCCGTCAGTCAGCTTGCCTTCGTAGTGAACAGTCACCACATCGGTCGGCTTGGGCTGAGCGCCGTCAGCTTTCTTGATGATCTGGTATTGCAGGCCGGACGCAGTGGTCACTACGCCGTCCTTCTTGCCGTTTTCTTCGAGGAATTTCTTGCCAGCAGCTGCCGACTCTTCGCTCATCTTGGCCAGACGCTCTTCAGAACGCTTTTGCAGCGCCGAGAAGGCTTCTACCAACTCTTCATCTTTGAGCTTCTGATCTTTCTTGCCGACAGCGTCTTCGATACCCAATGCCACAGCTTTGGAATCCAGATCATCCATGCCTTCCTGAGCCAGGCTTTTGCCCATGTTCAGACCGATGCCATAAGACGCTTTTTGTGCCGGGGTTTTCAGCTCTACGGTGCTGGCTTGCTTGTCACAACCTGCGAGTACCAGACCGACCAGGGCAATCGCCGCTGCCAACCGATGCTGTTTCATGCTAATTCCTTGTTCATGCGCCAAAAGGGCAAACGAGTAAAGCCGCGAGCTTATCAGGCCGCCGCGATCAATGGCTACCGGCATGAGAGAGGCAAAACGCCGATAAGTTCAGGTATCCAAAGGTTTTCCCGGCGCGACCACGCCTTGTTCAGTGCAAGTTCAGTTTGCTGATTGCCGGTCGGCCAGACGAGTCAGCGTGCCGTGACCAGGCGCGTGCCAGTTGCACAGGGTGCAAGGTCGCCGTTTTTACGCTTCTCTTCGCAACAGGGCCAATCAGATCCCCACGCCAATCTGTTCGGAAATCTCTATCAGGTTCAGGTCTGGGTCGCGTACATAGACCGACAGGATAGGCCCCGTGGCACCGGTACGTTTTACCGGCCCTTCGACAATTGGCCACTCCTGCTCATGCAAATGCGCGATCACATCATCCAGCGGAATGCTGGCGATGAAACAAAGGTCCAGCGCACCCGGTACCGGCAGATGTGCCCTGGGCTCGAATTCTCGACCACGCTCGTGGACGTTGATTTTCTGGTTGCCAAAGCGAAACGCAAGTCGGCCCTGGCTGAACCGCTCAGGCGTCATGCCCAGAATCCGGACATAGAAATCCTTGCAGGCGTCGACGTCTACGGTGGTCAGTACCAGATGGTCAAGATGATCAATCACGGGATCAGCTCCGTTCAGAATATGAGTCTCTTTACGTTACAGACCACACTCTGGATCAAATAATGCCAAGCCGACGCCATTCGGCGCGAGTGGCTGCATCAATGCCATGCGCTTCAAGTACCGAATCCGTATCCGCGCCAAGCGTCGGCGCCCTCGAACGCAGCTGCCCGGGCGTGGCCTGCAGCTTGGGCACGATACCGGGCACCGTCACAGGTGTGCCGTCGTCCAGCGTGTCTTGCAGCAGCATGCCGCGCGCCTGATAGTGCGGGTCAGCGGCGATATCGGCTGCGTCGTAGATTTTGCCAGCCGGTATGCGCGCCTCATTGAGCGCAGTCAGCACATCGTCCAGTGAACGCTCGGCTGTCCAGGTTGAAATCGCCGCGTCGATGCGTGCGACGTGCCTGACCCGGCCATCGTTGTGCTTGAGTTCGGGGTCGTCGGCCAGATCCATTCGGCCGATCTTTTCCATCAGCCGGCGATAGATGCTGTCGCCATTGCCCGCAACCAACGCGTATTTGCCATCGTTGCAACGATAAGCGTTGGTCGGCGCGATACCGGGCATGCTACTGCCTGCGGGTTCGCGCACGACGTTGAACACCGAATATTCGGGGATCAGGCTTTCCATCGTATTGAACACCGACTCGTACAACGCGACGTCGATCTGCTGACCTTCACCCGCATTCTGCTCGCGATGACGCAAGGCCAACAGAATACCGATGACGCCGTGCAGCGCCGCCAGCGAATCGCCAATCGAAACACCTACCCGCACCGGCGTGCGCCCTGCCTCGCCCGACAAATGACGCAGCCCGCCCATGGCTTCGCCGATAACGCCGAAACCGGGGCGATCACGATAGGGGCCAGTCTGTCCAAAGCCCGACACCCGCAACATGATCAGTTTCGGGTTGAGCGCATGCAGCTCCTCCCAGCTCAGCCCCCACGCTTCAAGCGTGCCAGGACGGAAGTTTTCGATCAGTACGTCCGCGTCCCGGATCAGGCGTCGAACCATTTCCTGCGCCTCGGGCTTGTGCAGATCGAGAGTGACCGACTGCTTGTTGCGCGCTTGTACCGCCCACCAGACAGACGTGCCGTCATGCAGCAGGCGCCACTTGCGCAACGGGTCACCCGTCAATGGCGGCTCTACCTTGATGACCTCAGCCCCGAACTCGGCAAGCATTTTCGCGGCGAAGGGTCCGGCAATGAGCTGACCGAGCTCCACCACCTTGATGCCCTGAAGAGGTAGGTTCATGACACGTCCGTACGGGTTGTGAGTGGAGGTAGATAATCGGCGCAAATGACCAAGATTAAAAGTCAGCGTCGGTTCTCGACGCGGCAGTCGAGAGGATGCACCCTTGCGGACGCACCCTGGAAACGCTTCACGTGTTACAGGAAACGCACCCGCAAATCAGTTACTGCACATCAATTGGAAACTCATTGAAGAGTGACCTGATGCGCCGTCCTTGCCGACCATCAGGCCAAGCACATTAAGTTTTTCGGTTGTCGCAGCACCGCCCAACTTGGCGTGGCCATACAGCAGACGCTCGTAGTCGCTGGTATCGGTGGACGACACCGAACAGAAACCTGGCGCCTCGTTGAACTGACCTTCCTTGAAGGTCACTTCGTAGGTAGCGAAGTAGTCCTTCTGACTGGTGAAACGCACAGCCTTGATCCACTGCGGGGATTGAGAAACGATGTTACCGTCCTGATCGACCGTGGCAGTGTGCAGCACGGAGCTGGCCATTGCGTGAGTAGAGAGCAACAAGGCTGCGGTTATCAACGTCGCACTGAAACGCTTTTTCATCATATAGTCCTTAACGAAATCAATATATACATCGTCAACAACACGCCAACGACATGGAAAGTTATTTGTTTATCGCGAGCGCGTTAAATCCGAAAAGAGCCACGCTCGACTGACAACCGCAGCTAAGACCAACTACTAGAAAAACTCAAGTAACTCTACTCATCAAATAATAAATACGAAAAGAGTGACACCTCAACAAGAAAACGCTGACACGTAAATAGTGCTCAACTTACAAAACAGACTATTTAACGACTCAAACAAGAGCTGATACTTGTTCAGTTGCCTGAGGATCAAACGTATCACTGCGCCTGTAAAAAACGGGAATCCTGACGCTCGAGGCTCACTGGAACGTGTTCAGGCGGCGTTCAGGCGGCAAAGACCTACGCGTGTTAAAAATCAGGCAAGATCCTTTGAGACGCTTGTAAGCGCATGACGCAAGCACATAACGACGTACGATCAAGACATTGCATCGGAGTTGTTTCAACGACATTCAACACCCACGAGCCACAGAACGCGAGCCAGAACATGAAGTTTCAATCGCTGGGTATACGGTCTTTCCTACAGGCTTGGGTTAACGACTCGTTCAACAAAACCATCAAACTTTCGTCACGCTGGATACTTGCCTTCAGTGCTCTGTTATTGGTGCCTCAATTTTCCCATGCAGCAAACCAGCCAGACGGTTTTGCCACGGGAGTCACAGGTGGAGGGAGTGCTACGGTGGTGCATCCGGCGACACTCGACGACCTGAAAAAAGCTTTGTGTGATGCTTACGATCAACGCGGCAATTGCACAGACGATACACCGCGAGTGATTGAGCTCGATCACACCTTCGATTTTCGCGGCAGCGTTGTGTCCAACGGCAGCGCCAGCACCACCGAAGCCGGTTGCATGGCAAACCCTTGCCCGCAAGGTGGCGGGCAATGGGCGCTCAATGGCGCAAACAACTTCTGTCAGTCAAAGCCGCCGGCCACCGTGACGTATGACAATGCCGGGTTGAAACGCTTGAAAGTGGGGTCAAACAAGACACTGAAGGGGCTGGGCAATCATGCTGGCATACAGGGGATGGGTCTGCTCATAGGCGGCGGAGCCCATAACGTCATCGTTCGCAACCTGACCCTGTCGGATATCAACCCACGCGTGGTCTGGGGCGGCGATGCGCTGACGCTGGATGACGCCGACGGCGTATGGATTGACCATGACACGTTCGCCCGTATCGGTCGGCAGATGATAGTGACCGGCTGGGGAACTGCGTCTCACGTGACCATTTCCAACAATGACTTTGATGGACGCACGCCCTACTCCGCGACCTGCGACGGACATCATTACTGGGTATGGCTGTTTCTCGGCCATCACGACACCCTGACTGTAGAGAGAAATTACATTCACGATACGTCCGGACGCGCCCCTCATGCGGGGGGTATGGGCGACGCCGAAGTCACTGCACAACTGGTCAACAACGTGTTTGCGAACATGACTTACCAAGGCGCAATCATGTCGAGGACAGACACTTCACGTCTGCTGGTTGAGGGCAACGTTTTCCAGAACGTGATCCACCCGGTCTTCAATGACACCCATCAGCCAGGCCTTGCCTTTGCTCCCTTCAGCACGGCTTCCGAATCGGCCCACAGCGCATGCCAGACGGCTATAGGCAGACCGTGCGCAAGCAATCAGGCGCAACAAAGCGGAGCCGACTACCGGCCTGAGGACAGGGATGCCCTCAACGCCTTCACCCCTTACGGTCGTTGGCTCATCACGCCCTTGCCCGCCGATCAGGCGCGCGCCCTGGTGCTTCGAGACGCGGGCGCTGGCAAATCAGACATGAGCGTGTCGAAATGATCGGTGCTTCACGCCAGACGTATACTCCACAGAAACCGCTGCTGCCGGGCCGTTGGGCGAGCATGGTGTTTGGCGTGCTGTGTGGAGCGTTCATGATGCCTTGCGCGTACAGCGCCAGCTTCGGTTTCATACGAACGGAAACCCAGGCGGTTGTCGATACCGGCGCCGACCTGGTCTTCAGCGTCGATACCCGTAACGGTGACCTGACGTCCATGCGCTTCAAGGGCGAAGAGCTGCAGACCACCGAGCCAAAGGCGTCGCAGATTGCATCGGGCCTTGGGACCGCACAAGTGGATGTGCGCACTGCGGGCGATGTGATGGTAGTCAGCATACGACACGGCGATCTGATTCACTACTACATGGCTCACAAGGGCCGCGACGCCATTTACATGGCGACTTATGCGCCGACCCTACCGCCGGTAGGCGAGCTGCGGTTTGTTGCAAGGCTGAACGTCAATGCTTTGCCAAAGGCCGACCGAGGCACCGACTCCAACGTCGGTCAGGCCATCGAAGGCAACGATGTCTTTCTGTTGCCAGACGGCCGAACCAGCTCAAAATTCTATTCCGCACGCCCGATGATCGATGACCCTGTGCACGGCGTGAGTGGCCCGGGTGTCGCCGTCTATATGCTTATGGGCAACAGGGAGCGGAGTTCCGGAGGCCCCTTTTTCAAGGACATCGCCACGCAAAAGACTGCGAAGACGCATGAGCTGTACAACTACATGTACTCCAATCACACCCAGACCGAGCCGTATCGAGCTGGTCTGCACGGTGTGTACGGCTTGCTGTTCGCTACAGGTGGCAAGCCATCGGCGCAACTGACAGATCTGGGGTTTGTCACCAATGCGTTGGGACTGGAGGGATACCTGGACGCTGCCGGACGAGGTTCGGTATCGGGACACAGTTCAGGCGTACCGGCTACCTTGCCGGCCTTCATAGGCCTGAGCAACGCAACCGCACAATACTGGACTCAGCCAAAGACCAGCGGTGACTTTCAGTTGACAGGTGTACGACCTGGCCGCTACCGGATCACGCTCTATCAGAACGAACTGGAGGTGGCTCAGTCCACCGTGGACGTTGTTGCAGGCAGCGACCGCGAAGCCAATTTGCAGGCTGACCCGCCCGCGGGCCGAGTGAAATGGCAGATCGGGACACCCGATGGCACACCGGCAGGTTTTCGTAATGCCGGCCAGCTGGCATCCGCCCACCCATCCGACTCACGAATGGCCCCATGGGAAGCCACTACGTTTTCTGTAGGCTCAAGCCCGTTGAACGATTTTCCAGCGGTGCAGTGGCGTGACGTCAACACACCGACACGGATCAACTTTGAGCTGCACACAAATGAAGTGCGCAATTACCGGCTGCGTATGTTCATTTCCCTCACCCAAGCCGGAGGTCGCCCACAGCTAACGGTCAATCAGCGCTGGACGGCCCCTGTCCCGCCCGCACCGAACCAGCCTGAGAGTCGTGGCATAACGCGCGGGACTTATCGAGGCAACAACACGCTATTTGAAGTGAGCATTCCGGGTTCGGCATTCCAGCCGGGCTTGAACTCTCTGGACATCGGCGTTGCATCAGGCAAGACCGGTGCGGGCTTTCTAAGCCCGGCGATTGTCTTCGACAGCGTTCAATTGATCGAAGACTGATCCGCAGCTCACCGCCCGCAACACCATCCCGACAAATACCCTTTCGCCAGCCCCCAGGGTCAAGGTTCTGTTTTTTGACGCCAGCGTGTCGACACCCCAGCAACCGACCGCCACAAATACGACAGCCATAACATTGACGCAGATAGCAGCATTTTCTCCGAAAATATAGTACATATCACGCAACTTTTCTTATTATGAGAGTCATATACATCCGGGCGCTGCAACATTGACTTCATTACCTAATATCTTCGCGGCCCGGAGTAAGTCCATGATATTCAACATAAAAGACTATGGAGCTTTGGGCGACGGCGTCACGGACGATACAGCAGCTATACAGGCAGCCATTGATGCGGCTGCGGCAGCAGGTGGCGGGGAGGTGGTGATGGCCGCCGGAACCTACGTTGTCTCGGGTGGCGAAGAACCGTCCGACGGCTGCCTCATGCTCAAGAGCAACGTCACCCTGTCCGGCGCGGGCATGGGCGAGACGACTATCAAACTCAAGGATGGCTCGGACACCAAGGTCACCGGAATCGTGCGCTCCGCCTACGGCGAGGAAACGCATGATTTCGGCATGAACAACCTGACACTGGATGGCAACCGTGACGCCACCACCGGCAAGGTGGACGGCTGGTTCAACGGCTACATCCCGGGCTCGACCGGCAAGGATTCGAACGTCACTCTGGACAGCGTCGAGATCAAGGATTGTTCGGGGTATGGCTTCGATCCCCACGAGCAGACCGTCAATATGGTGATCAAGAACAGCGTCTCCCACGGCAACGGGCTGGACGGCTTCGTCGCGGATTACCTGAGCGACAGCGTGTTTGAAAACAACATCGCCTATAACAACGATCGCCACGGCTTCAACGTGGTGACCAGCACCCACGACTTCACCCTCAGCAACAACGTTGCCTACAACAACGGCAGCACCGGCATCGTGATCCAGCGGGGCAGCGAAAACATTCCGTCGCCCGCCAACATCACGATTACCGGCGGCGAAGTCTACGGAAACGGCGCCGAAGGCGTGTTGATCAAACTGTCCAGCCAGATCTCGGTCAGTGGGGTGGATATTCACGACAATGGCAGCGCGGGTGTCCGCATCTACGGCAGCTCCAAGGTGGACCTGGTCGACAACACGCTGAGCAATAACTCGCTGGGAGCACCGGTACCCGAAATCATCATCCAGTCCTATGACGACAGGTCGGGTGTATCGGGCCAGTACTTCAACGGCAGCGACAACCTGATACGCGGCAACGTCATTACCGGCAGCGATCTGTCCACCTACGGTGTCGCCGAGCGCAACGAAGACGGTACCGACCGCAACAGCGTAGTCGGCAATACCATCAGCCACACCAGCAAAGGCCTGACCCTGATCTATGGCGATGGCAGTTTTGCTGGCGCAGATTTCCCGCTGATCACTGTGCAGGGCACCGCTGCCAACGACACGATCAACGGCGGCGCCGCTAATGAATTGATTTTCGGCCTGGATGGCAAGGACACCCTCAGCGGTGGTGCGGGCAATGACACGCTGGTCGGCGGTGCAGGCGCGGACAAACTCAGCGGCGGTGCAGGCGCAGATGTCTTTCGTTTCGACGTATTGACCGACAGTTATCGCACCTCCAGTACCAGCTCCACAGACCTGCTCACTGACTTTGACATCAGCCAGGACCACATCGACCTGTCAGATCTGGGCTTTACCGGACTCGGCAGCGGCAAGAACGGGACCTTGAACGTCAGCTACAACGCGACGACCGACCGCACCTACATCAAATCGCTCGACGCTGATGCCAGCGGAAATCGCTTCGAGTTGGGCTTGAGCGGCAACCTGAAAGACACACTGAACGCCAGCCATTTCACATTCCAGCGCGTGATCGAAGGCACCGACGGTGGCGATACGCTGACCGGCACCGATGGCAACGACGTACTGAACGGCAACGCAGGGACTGATCGCATCAACGGCGGGGCTGGGGCCGACGTCATCAATGGCGGGGCCGACGCGGACACACTCAGCGGCGGCACAGGGGCGGACGTATTCATCTACAACTCGCGCCTGGACAGTTACCGCAACTACAACACCAGCGGCAGCAAACAAAGCGACACCATTGTCGATTTCGACCCCACTCAGGACCGCATCGACCTGTCCGGCATCGGCCTGCGCGGGCTGGGTGATGGAAGTGCCAACACCATTTACCTGTCGCTCAATGCCAGCGGCAGCAAAACCTACGTCAAGACCGATGCGCTCGACACCACCGGCAATCGCTTCGAGATCGCTCTGGAAGGCAACCTGATTGGCAAACTGAGCGCATCCAATTTTATTTTTTCCACGGTCTCCTCCACCAATCAGGCGCCGACCCTCAATACGCCATTGATGGACCAGAACGTCAGCGAGCTGGCTGCGTTTTCCTATACGGTGCAACCGGGCAGTTTCAGCGATCCGGACAGCGACGTACTCAGTTACAGCGCGACACTTTCCGACGGCAGCGCCCTGCCCGACTGGCTGACATTCGACAGCAAAAGCCTGACGTTCGGCGGCACGCCAGGCGGAACCGCATCGGGGATATATTCGGTATTGTTGACCGCCAGCGACGCAACCGGCGCTTCGGTGGCTGACAGCTTCGCCATCACCGTCGGCAACGTAACGCCAGGCGTGCTCACCGGCACCGAAAACGGCGATTCACTGTTCGGAACCGAAGGTGACGACACGATTCTGGGTCTGGGCGGCAATGACTCGCTGCGTGGCGACACCGGTGAAGACGTCCTCAAAGGTGGCGAGGGTCGCGACAGCCTGTACGGCGGGGCAGGTAACGACACCTTTGTCTACGGCGCCCTCAGCGACAGCTACCGCGACTACGACACTGACGGCCTGACCGCCACCGACACGATCTACGACTTCACCCCCGGCCAGGACCGGATAGACGTATCGGCTCTGGGTTTCCTCGGTCTGGGCAATGGTGAAAATCACACGCTGTACATGACCCTCAACGAAACCGGTGACAAGACCTACATCAAATCCGCCACGCCGGACGCCGACGGCAATCGCTTCGAAATCGCCCTCAGCGGCAATTTGCTCAACACCCTGACCGAGGCAGATTTCGTATTCGGCCAGCGCGCACCGCAGGAGATCCTTTATCTGCCGACGCTGGGCCAGTCCAACGCTCGCCTGCTGCGCATGACCGAAGACGATGATCAATCGGGAACCTCGGAACTGGTCAAGGACCTGACTCATTACACCCCTTACGACGTACGCAGTCAGTTCACTGACGCCAATGGCGATGGTATCGACCTGGCGGTCGGCGGCAGCACGGTTGTCGGCTATTCGACCGGTACCCTTGAGGAGCAACGAGTCGCCTGGTGGCTGACCGACACTGACCAGCCCGGCCCAGCCTTGCTGCGCGCCGTCGAACTGCTCAAGGCACAGTTGGCCACCCTCACCGCCATCGACAAGGTGACCACCGGCATTATCTGGGGCCAGGGCGAAGAGGCCGCCCAGGAAATCGCCCGCGCCAGCGACAAACAAGCCGCCGCGGACCTTTACAAAGCCTCGACCCTGAAAGTGTTCGACTACCTGCACTCGCAGATAGGCGACTTCGATGTGTACCTCATGGAGACAGGTCACTATCAGACCGAAGCCGCCAAGGCGCGCGGTTACACCGATGAAAAAATCGACGCCATCGTCGAAGGCACCGGCTACGTGAGGGCCGCTCAGGAAGCCATGGCCAACGAGCGTGTCGACGTCAAACTGGCCGTCGACTACACCGATCTACCCCTGCGCTACGAGGTCAATCCGCTGGTTTATCCCGACGACGTCTGGCACCTGCACGAAGAGTCCGCGGAAATCGTGGGCCAACGGCTTGCGGACTTCATTGCAGACGACAAGGGCTTTCGCGGCAACGCCAGTGACAATAATGATCCTGCGGACATTACTGACGGCGGCCAGAACGAAGGTGGCAATATCTTTGGCACCAGTGACGATGACACCCTGGTGGGCAGCGCTGGCAATGACACGCTGGACGGCGATCAGGGCGCAGACGAAATGACTGGCGGGGACGGCAACGATATTTATGTGGTCGACAACGCTCTGGACACAGTCATCGAGACCAGCGATTCCCCTTCGCAGATCGACACAGTACTGAGTTCGGTCTCCTGGACGCTGGGCGCCAATCTGGAAAACCTGATGCTCACCGGAGTCTCCGCAATCAATGGCACCGGTAACGCGCTGAAAAACGTGATCACCGGTAATGCGGCCAACAATATCCTCGACGGCGGCGCGGGGGCCGACCTGCTCACCGGCGGCGATGGCTCGGACAGCTACTACGTCGATGATGCGGCAGATCGAGTGGTCGAAACCAATGCCGATCCACGGACCGGCGGCATAGACACCGTCTACAGCGCCGGAACGGCCTACACCCTGGGCGCCAACCTGGAAAATCTGGTGATCACCAGCACAGGCGTCGCCAACGCAACAGGCAACGCGCTGGACAACGTGCTTTATGCAGGCGCAGGCGACAACATTCTGGACGGGCGCGACGGCAACGATACGGCGTCCTATCTGTTCGCCAGTGCAGGCGTCACCGTAGCTCTGAATACCAGCGCACAACAGACCACCGGCGGATCTGGTCTGGACACCCTCAAAGGTATTGAAAATCTTGCTGGCAGCCGCTTTTCAGACTCACTGACCGGCAACAAGAACGCCAACATCCTGCTGGGCGGCGACGGTGACGACGCCCTTTTCGGTGGCGCAGGCGACGACGTACTGGTTGGCGGCCTGGGCACTGACACACTGGTCGGCGGCACAGGCGCTGATCGCTACGTGCTCAACAACCCTAACGAGATGGGACTGGGTGCGCTGCGCGATATCATCACCGGCTTCAAGACCGCAGAAGGCGACAAGCTGGATTTTTCTGCCATTGACGCTCGTCCCCAGACCAGCACCACGGACCCATTCGTCTTTATCGGCAACGCCGGATTCAGCACCAACAACAGCGGGGAGCTTCGGTTTGCCGATGGTGTGCTGTACGGCAATATTGACGACGATATCGAACCGGACTTCGAAATTCAGCTCACCGGAGTGCAGAGCCTGCAGGCAACCGACATCATCGTCTGACTGACTGACTGACTGGCCACACAGCCCTGCCCGCGCGCTTTAGCAATGACCAGGCGCGGGCAGTTACAGAACCGTAGCGCAGGCCGGGGCTACTTGATTGCAGGCACATTCAGCCAGCACAGTGCGCCGGCACCATGACTGACTGACGAGAAGGGTAATTTTTCAGCCCGCAGCGACAATGCGACAAGCGAAAATCCAAATGAATTTTCAGGACGAAAAAAAAGCAGCCAATGGCTGCTTTTCTTTTTTTGCTTCAAGGAGTTCAAGGGCCTTGAAGCTGAATATGGCGCAGCGGACGGGACTCGAACCCGCGACCCCCGGCGTGACAGGCCGGTATTCTAACCGACTGAACTACCGCTGCGCGTAACACTAAGAGAGAGATTGGTGGGTGATGACGGGATCGAACCGCCGACCCGCTGCTTGTAAGGCAGCTGCTCTCCCAGCTGAGCTAATCACCCTTCACTCTCGGTGTGGCGCGCATTCTACGGAGCGACCTTTACTCTGGCAAGCACTTTTTTAAATAATTTTTATAATCCTTCCAAAGGCTTACAAACACTCGGTGCAGGGTTGGCCGCAGAGGCTGAGGAGCGAATAATGCCCGCCTTTGTATAGAAAGAGAGATTCACCTCATGTGGTTCAAAAACCTGCTTGTCTATCGCCTGACCCAGGATCTGCCTTTCGACGCCCAAGCACTGGAAACGGCGCTGGCAACCAAACCGGCCCGCGCCTGTGCCAGTCAGGAGCTGACCACCTACGGGTTCGTCGCACCGTTCGGCAAAGGCGAAGATGCGCCGCTGGTACACGTCAGCCAGGACTTTCTGCTGATCGCCGCACGCAAGGAAGAACGTATTTTGCCAGGCAGTGTGGTCCGTGACGCACTCAAGGAGAAGGTCGAAGAGATCGAAGCCGAGCAGATGCGCAAGGTCTACAAGAAAGAACGCGATCAGCTCAAGGATGAAATCATCCAGGCATTCCTGCCGCGCGCCTTTATTCGCCGCTCCGCCACCTTCGCGGCCATCGCTCCCAAGCAGGGCCTGATTCTGGTCAACGCCTCAAGCCCTAAACGCGCCGAAGACTTGCTGTCGACGCTGCGTGAAGTCATCGGCTCGCTGCCAGTGCGTCCGTTGACCGTCAAGGTCTCGCCAAGCGCGACCATGACCGACTGGGTCAAGACCCAGAAAGCCGCCGACCACTTCTTTGTGCTGGACGAGTGCGAACTGCGCGACACCCACGAAGACGGCGGCATCGTACGTTGCAAGCGTCAGGACCTGACCAGCGATGAAATCCAGCTGCACCTGAACACCGGCAAAGTTGTGACCCAGCTGTCGCTGGCCTGGCAGGACAAACTGTCGTTCGTGCTGGACGACAAAATGGTGGTCAAGCGCCTCAAGTTCGAAGACCTGTTGCAGGATCAGGCCGAGCAGGACGGCGGCGACGAAGCGCTGGGGCAACTCGACGCCAGCTTCACCCTGATGATGCTGACCTTTGGCGAGTTTCTGCCGGAGTTGTTCGAAGCTCTGGGCGGCGAAGAGATTCCTCAAGGGATCTGATACTTCACCCATGCAGGTCGAAAGACCGCGCCGTCTTATGACGGCGCATTCATCTGCCTCGTGCTGTCGGTATGAGATAGCGCTTCTATAAAGAAAAGGAACAGGCCATGCGAGCATTGGCAGCCTTGAGTCGTTTTGTCGGTAATACCTTCGCCTATTGGGTCCTGCTGTTCGCTATTCTGGCGTTCCTGTTCCCGCAGTTTTTCATCGGCCTGAAAGGCTGGATCGTGCCATTGCTGGGGCTGGTCATGTTCGGCATGGGCCTGACCCTCAAGCTGGAAGATTTTTCCGAAGTAGCGCGCAACCCGTGGCGCGTTGCGCTGGGTGTTGTCGCACACTTCGTGATCATGCCCGGCGTGGCGTGGTTGTTGTGCCAGGTATTTCAACTGCCACCGGAAATTGCCGTTGGCGTGATCCTGGTGGGCTGCTGCCCAAGCGGCACGTCTTCCAATGTCATGGCCTGGCTGGCCAAAGGTGATCTGGCGCTGGCGGTGGCTATTGCAGCCGTTACCACCCTGCTCGCCCCGCTGCTGACCCCGACCCTGATCTGGTTTCTGGCATCGGCATGGCTGCCCGTCTCTTTCCTCGATATGTTCTGGTCGATTCTGCAGCTGGTCATGTTGCCGATCGTGCTGGGAGTGCTGGCACAGCGGCTGCTGGGTGCGCGAGTGAGTTATGCCGTGGACGTCCTGCCGCTGGTCTCGGTGGTCAGTATCGTGATGATTGTCTGCGCGGTCGTTGCTGCCAGTCAGGCAAAAATCGCCGAATCGGGTCTGCTGATCATGGCGGTGGTCATCCTGCACAACACCTTTGGTTTCCTGTTGGGCTACTTCACCGGCAAGGTCTTCAAATTGCCGCTGCCGCAACGCAAGTCCCTGGCACTGGAAGTCGGCATGCAGAACTCCGGCCTGGGCGCCGCACTCGCCAGCGCTCACTTCTCGCCACTGGCAGCGGTGCCGAGCGCGCTGTTCAGCGTCTGGCACAACATTTCCGGAGCGCTGCTTTCCACGTACTTCAGAAAAATGCCCGAAGAAGAGACCGGGCCAGCACCGCGAAAGCCTGCGGCCGATTGAGCCCTACCAGCATGTCACCCAGTTGGGCTGGTTGGCCTGCGGGTGACATACGCTGATACCCGACTATTGGGCCGGTTGCGCGCTGAGCCAAACGCTCACTGGCGTGTAACCGTCACCATGGCGAAAAAGAGTGGAACTGGTGAAGCTGTAAACATCTTTGCTGACTGCAATTTTGACAACAGTTCCCTGCACATCGACACGTGCACTTTCATCGCGCGTTACGAGAAACGCTTTCCCGTTCGCCCGCAGCGCTTCCAAAGCCTTTAGCCTGTCATCGATACGCTCATAGACATAGTAGCGATAGGTGAAAGGAACGGTCGCGCCTCCTGCGTCACTCACCACGGCATACAGCATCCCGTTGTCACCTATGGGGTAGGTCATTGCGATTCTGGAAAGCGGTGGCTCAACAGGCAGAGCCGCGACTATCCAGACAGCCTGAGCGAGGCAAACAAGCAGCAGAGCGATCAACACCTTTTTAACGATGCTTCGATTTTGCGTACTCGATGCCTTCATTTATCCAGTATTGATCTGGTTCCTGGAGCAGCTAAACATACCCTGAAAATGCAACGTTTCAGCGTGAACCCTAAAGAACCGGAAGACTCCTACGTAACCGCAAGAACTATCCCAGCCCTAACGCCCTGCCCCTCTCAACGCCTTGACCTGCTCACGAACATCTACCGGGGTCGCCACGTCAGCTGCAATTGCCGGGCCTGCGACCAGAACCACGCGTGACCAGAGTCGACGGAACAGCCCTTTGTTGGGGTCGCGACTGAAAAAGCTGCCCCACAAACCTTGCAGCGCCATAGGGATGACGGGCACCGGTGTTTCTTCGAGAATGCGCGACATGCCACTTTTGAAGCCGCTGATCTCGCCATCCGTGGTCAGTTTGCCTTCAGGGAAGATGCAGACCAGCTCGCCCTCCGCGAGGTACTGCGCGATGCGTTTGAACGAGCGCTCGTAGATATCCATGTCTTCATTGCGACCGGCAATCGGGATGGTTCCAGCGGTGCGGAACACGAAGTTGAGCACCGGAATCTGATAGATCCTGTAGTACATGACGAACCGGATCGGACGGCGCACGGCACCGGCAATCAACAGGGCATCCACAAAAGACACATGGTTGCAGACCAGCAGCGCAGCACCTTCGTCGGGGATCTGATTCAAGTCACGATGCTCGACGCGGTACAGGGAATGCCCAAGCAGCCAGATCAGGAAACGCATGGTGAACTCGGGCACGATCTTGAAGATGTAGACATTGACCGCGATGTTCATCAGTGAAACTACCAGGAACAGTTCCGGGATCGACAGCCCGGCGAAGCTGAGCATCAGGATCGAGACGAGCGCTGAGACCACCATGAACAGCGCGTTGAGGATGTTATTGGCCGCAATGACACGAGAACGTTCTTTTTCCAGGGTGCGAGACTGGATCAGCGCATACAGCGGCACGATATAGAAACCACCGAAGATCCCTATGCCAAGAATGTCGAATAACACTAACCAGCCCTGCCCGAACGACAGTACGGCCAGCCAGTCGTTGGCTTGCACGTTCTGCGGAAAGCCGCCCGAGTGCCACCACAGCAGCAACCCGAAAATCGTCAGGCCCATGGAGCCGAAGGGCACCAGCCCGATCTCCACCTTGTGCCCGGACAGGCGTTCACACAGCAGGGACCCCAGCGCAATGCCGATCGAGAAGACCGTGAGGATCAAGGTGACGACCGTTTCGTCACCGTACATCCACTCTTTGGCGTAGGCCGGAATCTGCGTCAGGTAGATCGCCCCGACAAACCAGAACCACGAATTGCCGACAATCGATCGTGACACTGCAGGCGTCTGGCCGAGCCCCATGCGCAACGTGGCCCAGGACTGAGTGAATATGTTCCAGTTGAGTTTCATTTCCGGCGATGCAGCGGCGGCGGCCGGAATACCGAAACTGGCCAAGAACCCCAGGCTCGCCACCAGCACCATGGCGCCCGACACCACCCAGGCGTAATGCGTGGAAGACATCATCACACCCGCGCTGATGGTGCCCGCCAGAATCGCCAGAAAGGTCCCCATCTCGACCAGTGCATTACCGCCGACCAGTTCACTCTCGCGCAGGTGCTGCGGCAGGATCGAATACTTGACCGGCCCGAACAGCGCCGAGTGTGTGCCCATGGCGAACAACGCCGCCAGCATCAATTCCAGATGATCAAAGAGAAAGCCAGCCGCACCTACAGCCATGATGCCGATTTCGGCACACTTGATAATCCTGATCAGCTTGTCTTTAGGGTACTTTTCCCCAAACTGCCCGGCCAAGGCCGAAAACAGAAAGAACGGCAGAATGAACAGCAAGGCGCACAGGTTCACGTAGATCGAACGATCGCCCTCAATGCTCAGCTTGTAGAGGATGGCGAGGATCAGTGACTGTTTGAAGATATTGTCATTGAACGCGCCAAGGGATTGAGTGATGAAGAACGGCAGGAAACGCCGCTTCCCGAGCAAGCTGAATTGTGACTGTTGGCTCATCGTCCGTGGTCCTGAGAGGCTGGGGCGAACTCAAGCGGCCGCCAGTCCGTGGCACATTGAAGACGTAACGCTGCCGATTGTCGATAGGACATTTCTGTTTGAGAGGCACGCACTGCCACCGGGCAGCGTCCCTGGGACCGAAACCGTTAACAGACGGCTGCGACACCACACCACGCTCGACCTTGGTCGAGAAAGACGAAGCGCGGCCATCGTGCGAGACTGCGTACTGTCGATACGCTCTGGAAATTCATATGTCGCTGTCCAGCGGACTGATTGCTGCAGTTGCCCTTGCCTACATGGCCATCATGTTCGCCATCGCCTTTTACGGCGATCGGTACAGCGCCTCATTGCGCCCGACAATGCGCGCATGGGTCTATAGCCTGTCGCTGGCGGTTTACTGCACCAGCTGGACGTTCTTCGGCGCAGTGGGCCAGGCCGCCGAGCAACTGTGGTCGTTCCTGCCGATCTACCTCGGACCCATCGTATTGATGGTGCTGGCACCCTGGGTGCTGCAAAAAATGGTGCTGATCAGCAAGCAGGAAAACATTACCTCGATCGCCGACTTCATCGCCGCGCGCTACGGCAAATCCCAGTCGCTGGCAGTGATGGTCGCGCTGATCTGCCTGATCGGCATGCTGCCGTATATCGCGCTGCAGCTGAAAGGCATCGTGCTGGGCGTCAACATTCTGATCGGGGCAGTGGCCGACTCAACCGGTACTCGCGCACAGGACACGGCGCTGGTGGTTTCGCTGATTCTGGCGCTGTTTACCATTGTGTTCGGCGCGCGCAACCTGGACGTTACCGAGCACCATCGCGGCATGGTGCTGGCAATCGCATTTGAAGCATTGGTCAAACTGTTCGCGTTCATGGCCGTGGGGGTGTTCGTCACCTTCGGCCTCTACGACGGCTTCGATGACCTGTTCAATCAGGCCAAGCTCGCGCCGCGGCTGGAAGAATACTGGCAGGACACGATCAACTGGCCCTCGATGTTTGTGCAGACCGGTGTGGCGATGATGGCGATTGTCTGCCTGCCACGACAGTTTCATGTCACGGTGGTGGAGAACATCGAGCCTCAGGATCTGAATCTGGCCAAATGGGTGTTCCCGGCTTATCTCGCCCTGGCCGCACTGTTTGTGGTGCCGATCGCGCTGGCCGGCCAGATGTTGCTGCCCGCTTCCATGCTCCCGGATTCGTTCGTCATCAGCCTGCCGCTGGCTCACGCGCATCCGTCGCTGGCGTTACTGGCCTTCATCGGTGGTGCATCGGCGGCCACCGGGATGGTGATCGTGGCATGCGTGGCGCTGTCGACCATGATTTCCAACGACATGCTGCTGCCCTGGCTGTTGCGGCGCAAGAACACCGAGCGGCCGTTTGAAGCGTTCCGTCACTGGATGTTGTCGGTTCGACGCATCAGCATCGTGATGATCCTGCTGCTGGCCTACGTCAGCTACCGGATGCTGGGTTCGACTGCGAGTCTGGCGACTATCGGCCAGATCGCGTTTGCCGCGATCACTCAGTTGGCGCCCGCGATGTTCGGCGCGCTGTACTGGAAACAGGCCAACCGTCGCGGCGTGTTCGCCGGGCTTGCCGCGGGTATTTTCATTTGGTTTTACACCCTGGTGCTGCCAGTTGCCGCACACGGCATGGGCTGGCCGCTGGACGCCTTCCCGTTGTTGTCCTGGCTGCACAGCAACCCGCTGGACTTGCCAATTAGCCCGATGACCCAAGGCGTGGTGCTGTCGATGGCGGGTAATTGCACCCTCTTCGCCTGGGTTTCGATGCTGTCGCGAACTCGTGTGACCGAGCACTGGCAGGCAGGTCGCTTCATCGGACAGGAAACCCACGGCCGCACCTACAACCGTCCGCTGTTGGCGGTGCAAATCGAAGATCTGCTGAGCCTTTCAGCACGTTTTGTGGGAGAAGAGCGCGCAAGGCAGAGTTTCATTCGTTTTGCCTACCGCCAAGGCAAGGGCTTCAACCCCAATCAGAATGCCAACGGTGAGTGGATCGCGCATACCGAGCGATTGCTGGCGGGTGTCCTGGGAACGTCCTCGACCCGTGCAGTCGTAAAAGCAGCCATTGAAGGCCGTGACATGCAGCTCGAAGACGTGGTGCGTATTGCCGACGAAGCGTCCGAAGTGCTGCAGTTCAACCGCGCACTGCTGCAGGGTGCCATCGAAAACATCACCCAGGGCATCAGCGTCGTCGATCAATCCTTGCGACTGGTGGCGTGGAATCATCGTTACCTTGAGCTGTTCAACTATCCGGAAGGCCTGATCAGCGTCGGTCGCCCGATAGCCGACATCATTCGCTACAACGCAGAGCGCGGGCTGTGTGGCCCGGGCGAGGCTGAAGTACACGTTGCGCGCCGCCTGCACTGGATGCGTCAGGGCCGGGCGCACACCTCCGAGCGCCTGTTTCCCAATGGGCGGGTTATCGAGTTGATCGGCAACCCTATGCCCGGCGGCGGTTTCGTCATGAGTTTCACTGACATCACCGCATTCCGCGCCGCCGAACAAGCGCTCAAAGGCGTCAACGAGAGCCTGGAGCAACGCGTAACCGAGCGCACCCATGAGCTGTCGAAACTGAACCAGGCACTGACCGAAGCCAAAGGCACCGCTGAAGCAGCGAATGAATCAAAGACCCGTTTTCTGGCGGCCGTCAGTCACGACCTGATGCAGCCACTCAATGCCGCCCGGCTGTTCTCTGCTGCGCTGTCACATCAGGAGGACGGCATCTCCAGCGAGGCCCAGCAACTGGTCCAGCACCTGGACAGCTCATTGCGCTCGGCAGAGGACCTGATCAGCGACCTGCTGGATATTTCACGCATAGAGAATGGCAAGATTGCGCCGGACCGGCAGCCTTTCCCCCTCAGCGCGCTGTTCGACACCCTGGGTGCCGAGTTCAAGGCGCTCGCTCAGGAACAAGGGCTGGAGTTCCGGGTCAGCAGCAGCGCACTGCGCGTCGACAGTGACATCAAGCTGTTGCGTCGAGTGCTGCAAAATTTTCTGACCAATGCATTTCGTTATGCCAAAGGCCCGATTCTGCTGGGCGTGCGGCGCCACGGTGACAGCCTGAGCCTGGAAGTCTGGGACCGTGGTCCGGGGATTCCCGAAGACAAACGCAAGGTGATCTTCGAGGAGTTCAAGCGTCTGGACAGCCACAAGACCCACGCCGCCAAAGGGCTTGGCCTCGGTCTGGCGATCGCTGATGGCCTGTGTCGGATTCTCGACCATCCCCTGCAAGTCCGCTCATGGCCCGGCAAGGGCAGCGTATTCAGTGTCTGCGTGCCCGTGGCTGCGGCTCAGCCGGTACAACCTGTCAGAGCAGCGGAAATCAGCCGCCCGGCCTTGAACGGCACTCAGGTGCTGTGCGTCGACAATGAAGACAGCATTCTGATTGGCATGAACAGCCTGTTGTCCCGCTGGGGCTGCCAAGTCTGGACTGCACGCAATCGCCAGGAATGCGAAACCCTGCTGAACAACGGCATTCGTCCGCAGATCGCGCTGGTGGACTATCACCTTGATGAAGGCGAAACAGGTACGGCTTTGATGGCTTGGCTACGAACCCGCCTGGGCGAGCCGGTGCCCGGTGTGTTGATCAGTGCTGATGGGCGTCCCGAGCTGATTGCCCAAGTACATGCGGCCGGCCTCGATTACCTGCCCAAGCCGGTCAAGCCTGCCGCGTTGCGCGCGCTGTTGAGTCGACACGTCAGCCTGAACTGACACGACCGGCAAGACTGGCAAGACTGGCAAGATTAGAGACCGGGAAAAGAAAAGGCTGCGACACGGGTATCCATGTCACAGCCTTGATGGGCAGGCAAAAAGGCTTTAGCCGTCAGCCGAACAACCAGTAGCCCAACAACGTCAACACCAGTACCGCCAGGATCGGGCGCAACACCCGATAGGCTTTTGGGTTGCTGCGCTTGAACTGCTTGACCTTGCCGCTGAAACCATCGCTGAAACGCTTGCTGAACGCGTACGCCTGATTGATCCCACCGACGCGCTCGTCATCGAGGTTCTGCGGCGCCGTCGCACGGCCCAGGAAGGCACTCACACTGCGGTTGATGCGGGTCATGAAACGATTGCTCAACGGGCGCTCGATGTCGCAGAACAGAATGACGCGAGTCTGGGTGGTTTCGTTTTTGACCCAGTGCACGTAAGTCTCGTCGAACATGACGTCTTCACCGTCACGCCACGAGTATTCCTTGCCGTCGACAAAGATCCGGCAATCGTCGGAGTTTGGGGTGGACAGGCCCAGGTGATAACGCAACGAACCGGCAAACGGGTCGCGGTGCGGATTGAGGTGACTGTCACCCGGCAACAGGGCGAACATCGCCCCTTTTACGTTAGGGATGCTGTTCACCAGCGCTACGGTTTTGGGGCACAGTGCCTCCGCAGATGGCAGCGCCTTGTCGTACCACTTCAGGTAAAAGCGCTTCCAGCCTTTCTTGAAAAACGAACCGAAACCGGCATCATTATTCTTTTCGGCGGCACGAATATACCCCTCGTCGAACAGGTGCATGGCTTCGTCACGGATGGTTTCCCAATTGTCCTTGAGGACATCCAGCTCGGGAAACTTGCTGCGGTCAAGGTAAGGCCTGGACGGCACGCGGGAGAAGATATACATCAGGGCGTTATAGGGTGCGAACAGGGCCGAATGATTGACGAACTGGCGCAACAAGGGCAGCCGCGCCTGACCACGCAGGTGCACATACAGCGTACTGCCGAGAAAAAGCATCAGGATCAATGCCTTGGCAGCAAATGAAAGGGTCATGCAACTCTCCTTGAAGCGGGCAGACAACGCCGAATATCACGCGGAGCCGTGTCAATGCCTGATCTTGAACATGGGGCCGGCAACACCGGGCGATCAGAGTCGCTCACCCTGTAGCCTGGAAGCCGGCCATCATAAACCCTTGAGCGACCCGCTTGAAGCACGCGCCCCTGAAGATGTGTTACTGAGACAGCTCCTGATCAGTAAACAGGTCGCTGAACAGCATGCTCGACAGGTAGCGCTCGCCGGAGTCAGGCAGGATCACGACGATGGTCTTGCCTTGCATTTCCTGCTTTTCGGCCAATCGGACAGCTGCTGCCATGGCAGCGCCACAAGAGATCCCACATAGAATCCCCTCTTCCTGCATCAAGCGACGCGCCATGGCTTTGGCCTCGTCGTCAGTCACGGTTGCTACCCGGTCAACAATCGAAAGGTCGAGGTTTTTGGGAATAAAGCCAGCACCGATACCCTGGATCTTGTGCGGGCTGGGCGTGATTGCCTCGCCAGCCATCGCCTGGGTGATGATCGGAGAGCTTTCGGGCTCAACGGCTACCGACAGAATAGGCTTGCCAGCGGTATTTTTGATGTAACGCGAGATACCGGTAATCGTGCCGCCAGTGCCGACGCCTGCCACCAGAACGTCAATCGCGCCGTCAGTGTCAGCCCAGATTTCAGGGCCGGTGGTCTTTTCGTGGATCGCCGGGTTGGCCGGGTTATCAAACTGGCCGGGCATGTAATACTTTTCAGGCTCACTGGCCAGCAGTTCCTCGGCCTTGGCGATGGCACCTTTCATGCCCTTGGCCGGCTCGGTCAGCACCAACTCAGCGCCGAGGGCCTTGAGCACCTTGCGACGCTCTATGCTCATGGAAGCAGGCATGGTGAGCACCAGCTTGTAACCCCGCGCGGCAGCGACAAACGCAAGGCCGATGCCGGTGTTGCCGGACGTTGGCTCGACAATGGTCATGCCGGGCTTGAGTTTGCCGCTGCTCTCGGCGTCCCAGATCATGTTGGCGCCAATCCGGCATTTGACCGAATAACCTGGATTGCGTCCTTCGATCTTGGCCAGAATCGTGACACCACGGGGCGCGATACGGTTGATCTGCACCAGCGGCGTGTTACCGATGGAGTGGGCGTTATCAGCGTAAATACGGCTCATGGTGGATCCTTGTGCACTTCGGTGGAAAAATCAAAGCCTATGCCGCTGGCGGTCGGGCGTCCAGTCTGACCGAACCGACGCCCCGCTGCGCAGTCAACCCTTTAATAGAACCGGAGACTCGTGTCATGAAACGTCGCTACAGCTGGCCGCTATGGACGCTGGCCACTCTGGTCGTTCTGTTGATCGGCATCAATCTCGCGCTGCCGTGGCTGGCACGTGATTACCTCAATGACAAGCTCGCCGACATGGGCGACTACCGAGGCCAGATCACCGATGTAGACGTCGCTCTGTGGCGCGGCGCCTACCGAATAAAAGGGCTGAACATCGTCAAGGTCGACGGCAAGGTTCCAGTGCCCTTCATCAATGCACCGGTCATCGATATCGCCGTCAGTTGGCATTCGCTCTGGTACGACCATGCCGTCGTTGCCGAAGTTTTATTTATCGACCCTCAACTGAATTTCGTCGACGGCGGCACGAACAAACAGGCTTCCCAGACCGGCCAGGGCACCGACTGGCGCACCGAGTTGAACAAGCTGTTGCCCATCACGCTCAACGAAGTACGCATTGGCAACGGGCGCATCACGTTCAACAACTTCAGTTCGACACCCAAGGTGAAAATCGAGGCTGACCGGGTCAATGCAAGCTTTTACAACCTCACCAATGTAGTTGATCTCGAGGGCAATCGAGACGCCAGCTTCGAGGGCAAGGCGCGCCTGCTGGGCCATGCCAACCTCGAGAGCACGGCCAGATTCGACCCACTCAGCAATTTCGAGGATTTTGACTTCCGTCTCCGCGCCACAGGCATCCAGCTAAAGCAGCTGAATGATTTTTCATCGGCGTATGCCAAATTCGACTTCAACGCAGGCAATGGCGATCTGGTCATTGAAGCACAGGCCGAGAAGGGTCAACTCAGCGGCTATATAAAGCCGCTGTTGCGTAACGTGGAAGTCTTCAACTGGCGCCAGGACGTTGAAGACAAGGACAAGGGGGTTCTGCGCTCGATCTGGGAAGCGCTGGTGGGCACCAGCGAAACCGTGCTGAAAAACCAGCGCCAGAACCAGTTCGCTACCCGGGTCGAACTCAGCGGCAGCGTCCACCAGCAGGACATCAGTGGTTTCCAGGCGTTTCTGCAAATTCTGCGCAACGCCTTCGTTCAGGCATTCAATGCGCGTTATGAAACCAACAAGGATTCATGACCGCGCCATGACCCGGTCACGCCGTGACGCCTCATTCAAGAACTGAATGAGGCGTCTGCGTTCACAGGCGCCGGGGCAGCACGTTATAGTCCGGGCATTATTCGTTACCCAGGTGCTCGTCACCACGCAGTGTCCAACCATCTGTCATTCGCCACCATCAGCGGCGTGAGCAACGCCATGCGCGCCCTGCGAGAGGATTCACCCCATGAAATTTGAAGGCACCCCGGCCTACGTTGCCACCGACGATCTCAAGCTTGCGGTCAATGCCGCGATTACCCTTGAGCGTCCACTGCTGGTCAAAGGCGAGCCCGGCACAGGCAAAACCATGCTGGCCGAACAACTGGCCGAGTCTTTCGGGGCGCGGCTGATTACCTGGCACATCAAGTCCACCACCAAGGCGCATCAAGGCCTGTACGAATACGATGCGGTCAGCCGCCTGCGCGACTCGCAACTGGGTGTGGATAAAGTCCACGACGTGCGCAACTACCTGAAGAAGGGCAAGCTTTGGGAGGCGTTCGAGTCAGAGGAGCGGGTCATCCTGCTGATCGACGAGATCGACAAGGCCGACATCGAATTCCCCAACGACCTGCTGCAAGAACTCGACAAAATGGAGTTCTACGTTTACGAGATTGATGAGACGATCAAAGCCAAAAAGCGCCCGATCATCATCATTACGTCCAACAACGAAAAAGAGCTGCCGGACGCATTTCTGCGCCGCTGCTTTTTTCACTACATTGCGTTCCCAGACCGGGCGACCCTGCAGCGCATCGTTGATGTGCACTACCCCGATATCAAGAAAGATCTGGTCAGCGAGGCGCTGGACGTCTTTTTTGACGTGCGCAAAGTCCCTGGCCTGAAAAAGAAGCCCTCGACCTCCGAACTGGTCGACTGGCTGAAGCTGCTGATGGCCGACAACATTGGTGAGGCGGTCCTGCGTGAACGCGATCCGACCAAAGCCATCCCGCCACTGGCAGGCGCACTGGTCAAGAATGAACAGGATGTTCAGCTGCTCGAACGACTGGCTTTCATGAGCCGTCGCGGCAACCGCTGATCGTCTTCATCCACCCCGTGACGAAAAAGGGCGACAGCCATGCTGCTCAACCTGTTCAACGAGATGCGTGCGGCCAAGGTGCCGGTGTCCCTGCGTGAGCTGCTGGACCTGATCAATGCACTGAAGCAGCGGGTCATCTTTGCCGATATCGACGAGTTCTATTTTCTTGCACGGACGATTCTGGTCAAGGACGAACGCCATTTCGACAAGTTTGACCGAGCCTTTGGCGCTTATTTCAATGGTTTGGAAAAACTCGACGACCATCTTCAGGCACTGATTCCGGAAGACTGGTTGCGCAAGGAATTCGAGCGCTCGTTGAGCGACGAAGAACGCACGCAAATCCAGTCGCTGGGCGGCCTCGACAAGCTGATCGAGGAGTTCAAGAAGCGACTGGAGGAACAAAAGGAACGCCATGCCGGTGGCAACAAATGGATCGGCACCGGCGGCACCAGTCCATTCGGCTCGGGCGGCTACAACCCTGAAGGCATCCGCGTGGGTGACGCGGGCGAACGCAAGGGCAAGGCCGTCAAAGTCTGGGATCAGCGCGAGTACAAAAACCTCGACGATCAGGTCGAACTGGGCACCCGCAATATCAAGGTCGCCCTGCGCCGTCTACGCAAATTCGCACGTCAAGGTGCAGCGGACGAACTGGACATCGACGGCACCATCGATCACACCGCACGCGATGCCGGCCTGCTGAACATTCAGATGCGCCCGGAACGCCGCAACACCATCAAATTACTGCTGCTGTTCGACATCGGCGGCTCAATGGACTCGCACATCAAGGTGTGCGAGGAGCTGTTCTCGGCCTGCAAGACCGAGTTCAAACATATGGAGTATTTCTATTTCCACAACTTTATCTACGAATCGGTGTGGAAGAATAACCTGCGTCGCGGCTCGGAACGCACCTCCACTCAGGACCTGCTGCATAAATACGGCGCGGACTACAAAGTGATTTTCATCGGCGACGCAGCCATGGCGCCCTACGAGATCACCCAGCCAGGCGGCAGTGTCGAGCACTGGAACGAAGAAGCAGGCTACGTCTGGATGCAGCGATTCATGGGCAAATTCAAGAAGATCATCTGGATCAATCCCTACCCCAAAGACGCCTGGGACTACACCACGTCTACGCACATCGTCCGTGACTTGATCGACGATCACATGTACCCCCTGACATTGCGCGGCCTTGAAGAAGGCATGCGATACCTCGCCAAGTAACAGCACTCGGACATACCAAAAAGCCAGTCATCGACTGGCTATTTCAAGCCGACCAATAGCACCTCAATTTTCAAGACCCGCAACTACGCTGAGCACACTGACAACCATTCAGACGGTCACCGTGCTGACTGAGTAAGTAGTTTTGCCGTTACTCCATCGTTTTGCCTGAGCAGCCGTCGCGACTACGCGGGTGACTTATGATTAAAACGCTGGGGATCATGCAGCCTTATTTTTTTCCTTATATCGGTTATTTCCAACTCATCGCTGCTGTCGAACAGGGACTCGTCTTCGACACCGTCAAATACAAACGCAAAAGCTGGATGAACCGCAATCGAGTACTGGATGCCAATGGTGGCTGGCAGTACGTCAAGGTTCCGGTGAGCGCCAGGGACGGAACACTGATCAAGGACGCCACGGTGATCGACTGCGCGGCAGCCCACAAGCGCGTCAGGAACCAGCTTGACCACTATCGAGGCAAGGCACCTTGGTTTCAGGAAGTCCAGCAATTGGTCGACCTCACCTTTGCCCGGCCCGTCACCCACCTGTGCGAGCTGAACACGCGTTCATTGAAAGTCGTGTGCGACTACCTGGGCATGCCCTTCAACTGGAAGACCTGCTCAGAGATGAACTTTGACCTGCCGCCCATTCAACACGCGGGTCAGTGGGCGCTGGAAATCAGTACGATCATGCAAGCCCGACAATATATAAACGCTACGGGCGGACGCGAGATTTATGTGCCCGGTGAATGGCAGCAAAGAGGGATAGAGTTGCGTTTCCTAGAACCGTCTGCGCTGACTTACAACGCCTCGCCATTCAACTTTTTGCCCAGTCTTTCAATACTGGACGTTTTGATGTGGAACACGCCTGAAACAGTCGTCGCCTATATTGACAGGGAAACACGGGCGGTCATCTGACAGCCCGTTTAACGGATCCGCTTAACGCCAGTCCCTGTTCAACTCAGGCTTGCGTCGTCCGCCATGTATTACCCAGCCAATCAACAGCACCAGGCTTTCGATCAACAACGCCAACAGCAGCGCACTGATAATGCCCCACGCCACGACTTCGGGCGCCAGCAGAACCTGCCAGGTGTAGCCATTGTAGGTCTCGCGACGGATGTCCGGATCCGAGGAAGTGGCCACGAAAATGGCCCGGGAGTACCAGGCGCCTTGCAGCCCGAGCCACTGACGTTCCAGAACATGGGTGCGGGTCAGCAAGGTGTCGATGTTGTCCGCGTCGCTGCGAAAGACCGGGTCTTCACTGTTGCGATAATGCTGGATGAGCGCCTGGATATCACCTTTGAAGAACTGCTGCGCCGTCGCGTTGAAGCCCTTGATGGCTTGCTGCGCTTCAATCAGGTGCGCTTCGACGCGCTTGCTGTAATCACTGATGAAACCCGGAATCTGAACCCCGAACAGCAGGCCCACGGTAAACAGGACCAGTCGCAGATAACTTCGCAGCATTGACATCCCTCTTCTTCATAAACGCTTGAGTCGTGCGAACGGAAATCAGGCAGTGGCGTCGGTAGAACCCTTGGCCACGCATTCGCCCTTGCGCCACAAACTCCATTGACCGGGCTCGTAGCGGTTCCAGTTTTCGTTTTCGGTCAGCGGCTCGGTGGCGATCACGGTGACGACATCGTGGGGCGTGGTCTCTGCCTGAAAGTCAACGATTACATCCACATCCTTGAGCCGCGCCGGGCCAAACGGCGCGCGACGGGTAATCTGCACCAGTTTGGTACTGCAAAAGCAAAACAGCCAGTCGCCATCACTGAGCAGGCAGTTGAACACGCCTTTGCTGCGGTATTCGGAACACGCCTGTATCAGCGATGGCAGCAGTTGTTCCACCTCGACCGGCTCGGGGAACGCTTCGCGGACACGATTGAGCAGATCACAGAATGCGGCTTCGCTGTCGGTATCACCGACGGGGCGGTAGAACGTGGCGCGCGGACTGAAGTCGGCCAACTGGCCGTTGTGGGCGAAACACCAGTTTCGGCCCCACAGTTCACGCACAAAAGGATGGGTATTGGACAGACAGACCTTGCCGACATTGGCCTGACGGATGTGGCCAATCACGACTTCACTCTTGATGGGGTAACGCTGTACCAACTGCGCGACTTCAGATTCGCTGCTGGCTGCGGGATCCTGAAACAGGCGCAGGCCGCGACCTTCGTAAAAGGCGATACCCCAGCCGTCACGATGCGGGCCAGTACGTCCGCCACGCTGCATCAGCCCGGTAAAGCTGAAAACAATGTCGGTGGGGACATTGGCGCTCATGCCCAATAATTCACACATGTTCAGTTTCTCGCTTCAAGACGTTTTGCAGCAGGCGATGCGCCGCACACAACGGCGCATGCCAACGAAGCGGGACTCTACAGACGTGGCTCGACCCGTGCACCACGGACCGGCCCGGCAGGTGCTGCCGGTTTGCGCGCATAGCGCTCGTCAGTGGCAAACGGCTCGTCGGCGGCATCGTCTGCCTGCCCATCGGCGGGTTCGGCAACGGGCTTGGGCTGACGGGCCTTGCGGCTTTTTTCTATCGGCCAGCGTACCAGTACGAATAACAGGTAAGCACCCAGCGCGAACATGCCATACATGGCGAGGTCCGACACAGCCGTCCACACATTGCTGCCGACCTTGAACAACAGGTCAAGCGCGGTGATAGCGACGGCAGGAGCAAACGCGTCCTTGGCAGGGTCTACCAGGGTGGGGGTGAACAGCAACACTGCGACCACCACCAGCAACGGCTCCTTGAGATACCGCCACATCCAGCGGGTCATCAGGAACCATACCAGCAGGCAACCCGACGCGGCGAAGGCGTAGAGGCTCCAGGCGATCAGATAATCGTTCTCGGTCATGTCGTCCGTGGTAAGGCAGGTAAAGAGGCGCTTATGATAACGACTTTTCACTGGCCCGGCTTGCCTGGCTTCAGTAATCGGTTCAGCGTGTACCGATATTTTCCTGATTGATGCCTTTACAGAGAGCCCAGCATGTCCTTTTCGAATGCAACCTCCAGCGCCCCTATCGCTCGCAAGGCCGACGGCTCCGACCCTTATGCCTGGCTGCAGAACCGCGACACCGATGAAGTGCTCGATTACCTCAAGGCCGAAAACGGCTATCAGGAGCAGCAGCTCGCGGATCAGGCACAACTGCGCGAGACGCTGTTTCAGGAAATCAAAGGCCGTATCCTTGAAACCGATCTTTCGCTGCCCTCGCCGTGGGGACCGTATCTGTATTACACCCGCACCACCGAAGGTGATGAATATGCGCGGCATTACCGTTGCCCGCGCCCGGCCGACGACTCCAATACGGTGGATGAAAGCGGCGAAGAACTGCTGCTGGACCCGAACGTACTGGCCGATGGCGGCTTCTTTTCGTTGGGCGCGTTCAGTATCAGCCCGGACCATCAGCGTCTGGCCTACAGCCTGGACACCAGCGGCGACGAGGTATATCAGCTTTACGTCAAGGAACTGAGCAGCGGCCAGGTCAGTAGCCTGCCGTTCGAGGATTGCGACGGCAGCATGACGTGGGCCAACAACAGTCAGACGCTGTTTTTTGGCGAACTGGACGACACTCATCGCCCCTCCAGGCTGCATCGCTACACATTGGGTGCCGAGTCTGCTGACCTGGTGTTCGATGAACCGGATGGCCGGTTCTTCCTGCATTGCTTTCGCACCAGCTCCGAACGCCAATTGGTGCTGCTGCTCAACAGCAAGACCACCAGCGAAGCCTGGGTGCTGAACGCTGATCATCCCGAGCAGGCGTTCACGTGCCTGGCACCGCGCGTCGAAGGCCACGAGTACTACCCGGATCATGGCCTGCTGGATGGCGTATGGAGCTGGTTCATCCGCAGCAACCAGAGCGGGATCAACTTCGCCCTTTATCATGCACCGCAAACATCTGCCGGCGCCCCGCTGCGGGAAGACTGGCAGACGCTCATCGCGCACGACGACTCGGTAATGCTCGAAGGCCTCAGCCTTAACGCCCGCGGCATCAGCCTGAGCCTGCGTGAAGGCGGCTTGCCGATCATTGAAGTCCGGCCGCAAGGTCTTGCTGCCTATCGCGTTCAACTACCCGACGCGGCATACAGCCTTTATGTGCAGGACACGCTGGAATTCGACAGCGAAAAGATTCGTCTGCGCTATCAGTCGCTGAACCGTCCGGCTCAGGTACGCCAACTGGCCCTCGCAACCGGCGAGCAGGTAGTGCTCAAGGAGACACCGGTGCTCGGCATATTCGACGCCGATGCCTACGTCAGCCAGCGCCTGTGGGCCACAGCCAGTGACGGTACTCAAGTGCCGATCAGCCTGGTGGTCAAGCGCGAACTGGCCGGCAAGCCTGTACCGCTGTATCTGTATGGCTACGGTGCCTACGGCGAAAGCCTTGACCCCTGGTTTTCGCACGCTCGTCTGAGCCTGCTGGACCGAGGCGTGGCGTTCGCCATCGCGCATGTGCGTGGTGGTGGTGAACTGGGCGAAGCCTGGTACCGCGACGGCAAGCAGGAGCATAAACAGAACACCTTCGGCGACTTCATTGCCTGCGCCGAGCACTTGATCGACAAAGGCCTGACTACTACAGGGCAATTGGTCATCAGCGGTGGCAGTGCTGGCGGTCTGTTGATCGGTGCGGTGCTCAACCAGCGGCCCGAGCTGTTCAAGGCTGCCATTGCTGAAGTGCCGTTCGTCGACGTGCTGAACACCATGCTCGACCCGGACCTGCCGCTGACCGTCACCGAATATGACGAATGGGGCAATCCTCAGGACCCTGATGTCTATGCCCGTATCAAAGCCTATGCACCGTATGAGAATGTCAGGGCGCAGGCGTATCCGGCCATGCTGGTGATCGCCGGTTACAACGACAGTCGCGTACAGTACTGGGAAGCAGCCAAATGGGTCGCTCGATTGCGCGACACCAGAACCGACGACAACCTGCTCCTGCTCAAGACCGAGCTCGGCGCCGGACACGGCGGCATGAGCGGGCGCTATCAAGGCTTGCGTGACGTAGCGCTGGAGTACGGTTTCATCTTCAAGGTGTTGCAGCTCAAGGAATGAACTTGAAGTGAGATACCTGTCTTACTAGCATCGGGGGCAGAGGACTGCCCCTCGGACCTGCCCTTTTCACGCGACCGATAACAAGACCGAACCATGTCAGATCAATTGTCCAACCTGAACAACGCCATACGCGACATGCTGCTGGATTGCGGACTGTTCGCAACTCTGCTGCCCAATGACTTCCTCGCGGTCGCCGGTTATTTCAGCATCACCGACATCGAGAAAGGCCAGAGTATTTTTGCTGAAGGCGACGCCGGGACGTTCATGTGCATCATTCATCAGGGGACAGTCTCAGTGCAGAAGCTTGCCAGCGATGGGCAGCAGGTCGAAATCGCCACCTTGCGCCGTGGACGTTCGTTCGGGGAAATGGCGGTGCTGGACGGTGAACGGCGCTCGGCCAGTTGCATTGCCGCCACCCATTGCCAACTGCTGAACCTTGGTCGGGATTCGCTGGACAAGATGCTGGAGGACTTACCCAAGGTGGCGGCAAAAATCATCCGTGCCCTTGCAATCTCGCTGTCCAAACGCCTGCGTATGGTCGACGGGCAATTACTGTCGCAACAGGTGTGAAAGGAGCCTACATGCGGGTGATCTTCGTTGGTTGCAGTTTTGCTTTTGTGAGTTTCAAAAGGGTGCGTGCTGAATCCGCTGGCTGATTCCAGGCCTGCCGATAACGTACGGTGTCGATTGCCTGTCTTCCGGAGTTCAAAAAATGGCTCTCTCGTTCAAAAGCATGCGCCGTTTCGTGTGTACGTCTGCGGTGATCGGCTTGTTTGCACCACCCATCATGGCCAGCACTTTCATCCACCCGGGAGCTCTTCATACCCAGGCAGATTTCGACCGCATGAAGACTAAAGTCACGCAACACTTGCAACCGTGGACTGACGGATGGAACGTGCTGATCAAGAATCCCCATGCGGCGCTGGCCTGGACTCCCCGGGCACAGAGCGTGATTTATCGAGGTTACAACGGCACAGACAAGGAGAACTATGCCCTGCTGTTCAACGACGCTGCCGCAGCCTACGCACTTGCCCTTCGCTGGAAAGTAAGTGGCGACGCGGCGTACGCCGATAAGGCCGTCTCTGTCCTGGATGCCTGGTCGAGAAAACTGACCCATATCGATGGGACATCCGACAAGTTCCTCGCCTCCGGCATTTACGGCTATCAGTTGGCTAACGCGGCGGAAATAATGCGTACATACCCACGATGGCCTGCCCAGGATTTCAACCGTTTCAAAAGCCTGATGCTTGACGTGTTTTATCCGATGAACCACGATTTTCTGGTGAACCATAACGGCGCGAAAATTGATCATTACTGGGCCAATTGGGACCTGGCTAACATGGACTCGATGATTGCCATCGGCATCCTGACGGATCGTCGAGATATCTACGATGAGGCCGTCGAGTACTTCAAGCACGGTAAAGGCAATGGGGCCATTGATCATGTCGTTTGGAAGCTCTATCCCGATGGCCTTGGCCAGACTCAGGAGAGCGGGCGCGATCAGGGGCATAACACCCTGAATGCGGCTGAGTTGGGTGCGTTCTGCCAAATGGCGTGGAGCCAGGGCGATGATCTTTTCGGTTATCAGAACAACCGCGTCATGCAGGGTATGGAGTACATCGCGAAGTATAATTCGGGACAGGACGTACCTTACACCCCGTACCGCAACAGCGATGTCACCCAGGACGTCATTTCAAACAAGGGGCGCGGCGACACTCGTCCCGTCTGGGAGCTTTTTTACAACCACTACGTGGTACTCAAAGGTCTCGATGCGCCCTACATCAGCGCTTTAGCCAAAAACGTACGGCCAGAAGGTGGGGGCGGCAACTACGGTCCAAAAAGCGGTGGGTTTGATCAACTGGGTTACGGCACCCTGACCTACACGCTGAAATAGGATCACACCGTTTCACGGCGAATAACGGGACGACAACACCGGATCAAATGGACTCGAATCATCGTGAGCAGTTGCGATCCTGCAAGACGGTTAAAGCGTCGCGTACCTGGAAACCTGTCTGCTTGGCTTGCGCAGGAAAACTTCGCAGGAACTGACAAACCGCCCAAGGGTATCGCGACAAGATCGACCAACGGCGTGACTCCCAGTTTAACGCATCAAGAGAATGGGGTTATGCATCGGGGGTAGAGCTCACAGTCAGCGTTCAACATCTGACTTGTCCGAGATCAATCCCTGCGTGATGCGCAGCGTTGAACCCGGTGGACTCCGGCAAGACGGGGACGGCTTTTCAAGCCCGGCAATCGAATCTGTGCAATGGCTTGAGCCGTTAAGACAAAGCTCGGCAAACCTCATGCTGAAGAGAAAGCTATGCCATCCACCATACGTTGCAAGCGCTCGCGAAACCCTTGGCATCTGGCGAGCGTTGTCGTTGGGCTTTTGATGGGGTTTCCGGGATCTGGCTTGGCCTCACCCGACTCGCCGACTTCGCCAGTCAGTACCGGGTGGGGCATGATTGCTGAGCCTGGCTTGCCCGCTAGAGTGTGCGCGACGCTGGTGGCCGACCTTGTGCCAGTCAAAGGTTCCATAGACAGCCTGGACAGCAACCCGAGCCAGTCTGCACCGGATCAACAGCGCATCCAGGCCGCACTTGACCAATGCCCCTCCGGAAGCGCGGTCAAACTGATCATCGGTGAGCACGATAAAAAGGGCTTCCTCAGCGGACCGCTGACACTCCCCTCCGGGGTGACATTATGGATTGATCGTGGTGTGACCTTGTACGCCTCGCGCAATCCTGAGGACTTCGACAATGGCGTGGGCACCTGTGGCACCGCCACACGCAGCAAAACCCGTTCCTGTAATGACTTTATAGTCGCCAGCGATACCCGCCACAGCGGTATTGTCGGCGAGGGCACTCTGGACGGGCGTGGCGGTAGCTTGCTCACCGCCGGCGCCAACGCAAACGCCCGCTCGTGGTGGGACGTCGCGTACCAGAACAAGTCCGAGGGTCTTTACCAGCAGACCCCTCGCCTGCTGCACATCAATGCAGGCAGCGACTTCATCCTCTATGGCGTGGCGTTCGAGAACTCACCCAACTTTCACATTGTCCCCGACAAAGTCACGGGGGTGACGGCCTGGGGCATAAAAATCCTCTCCCCCAGCCAGGTATACACCCAAGGGGCTTACCAATGCCCTGAGAACACAACCCCTGACAAACTGACCCCGGCCACATGCTTCACCCCACAGACAGTCAAAAACACCGATGGCTTTGACCCCAGTCATGCCTCCAAGGTATTGCTGGCCTACTCATACATCAGCACGGGTGACGACCAAGTGGCTATCAAGTCGTCGGGGTCCAGGCAAACCAGTCACGCCCTGATGTTTACGCACAACTATTTCTATTACGGTCACGGTATGTCGATTGGCAGCGAAACCGACGCAGGTGTCAGCGACGTGCTGGTGGATGACCTGACCATGGACGGCTTCGACAGTGCCAACAGTAACGGCCTGCATATCAAGTCAGACTCAAGCCGAGGTGGTCTCGTCAATCACGTCACCTATCAAAACGTCTGCATGCGCAGGATGCAGGCGCCGATTCTGCTGGACTCGTATTACGGCACCGACACCGGCACAAAACTGCCGCACTACACGCACATCGTATTCAAGAATATCCATTCCCTTGGCAGCGCGATTTACGGGGCCGGCACACTCACATGGGTTGGATATCCCGGCCTGCCGATCGAGCTCAGCCTGGACAACGTGGTACTCGACGGCGGCACGCTCACCTTTACGGGAAGCCGACACGGCAGTCCGGTATCACCGGCCAACGTGCACGTTGAATTCAGCGGCGGCCGCGTCAGCTTTTACCCACAACTCTTGGCAAACGGCCTACGTGACAGCGTTCTCACCGGGACACCTGCCGCTGGGGCCACCCATGATTGCAGCCATGCTTTTGTGAGTTTCAAGACGGTGCTGCCTGACGCGCCTTTTTGAGGGGCGGTGGCGACGACCACAACCTGAGGCGGGGTGTTTATGCCTGGAAAACGCTGCCGGACATTTCATGCCGAGACCGTTACCTGCTTACACCCTGGCGCACACGGGTGCTTATTTACGCCAGCTCCCGGGCATCGGCCGATGGGTCTGGTGATTTCATGAAAACGGACACCCCATTCAGACGCCAATATTTGCCAAATCCAGGTTACAGATCTGTAAATCCACGCCAACCTGTCGATCCGCCAACGTCAAGAGTACAAAGACCATACTGCGGGTAATCGAAGGCCAATTACTGTCGCAACAGGTGTGAGTTTGTCCATCTGGCGCTAAACTTGGGCTCATTCCCGCTTTCAATGCGCACACGAACAGGTGACACCATGAGCACGGCCAACCCTCCTTCTCACACCGCCAAGCTGGACCGTATCCTGGCCGACGCCCAGCGCGACCGCGAAATGGGCTACCGTGACAAGGCCCTGCGGATGTACCCGCATGTCTGCGGCCGCTGCGCCCGCGAGTTCGCTGGCAAGCGCCTGAGCGAACTGACCGTACATCACCGCGACCACAATCACGACAACAACCCGCAGGACGGTTCCAACTGGGAGCTGCTCTGCCTGTACTGCCACGATAACGAGCACTCGCGTTATACCGATCAGCAGTATTTTTCCGACAGCTCGCTCAGCACACCGAAAACGGCCAAAGCCACCCACAACCCGTTCGCAGCACTGGCGGGATTGATGAAAAAAGACGAGTAGCAACTGGTTGAACGCAGAAGGCCGGTATATCCCCATTGGATATATCGGCCTTTTTGCAAGCAGGACCGCGTGCCTTGGCGCTCCCACGGATTGACTCATACATACGAATTTCAATTGGAAATCGGGTCAGCGCCAGAACTCAGCCGGCACCTTACGTCGCGTTCGACGGTGTGAAGGCTATCGGGGTAGAAAGGCGCTGTTTGTTTTTGGCTCTGCCGGGGCTGGGCTTTCTCGATTCTGATCGTTGAGCTGAGCCGAGATTTTCAGTGGCCATACCGGCCCCTTCGTCAGCAAACGGAACGCCGCCCGCCGACTCCCAAGGTGGTACCCACGGGTACTGATTTCAACTTGAAATCCAGGCTCCAGCTGGAGATGATTCATCCCCAACCTGACTGAAATGTAATCCCGTCTTATCCCTCGTTGTGGCATCTTTCTGTCGAACCGGCATGCCTGCTGGCCTGCCACGCATCGACTGATCGGAAACCTTGCCATGCCCTCCCAGACTTCCAGACGCACTTTCGTGAAGGGGCTCGCCGCAGGCGGTCTGCTCGGCGGACTGGGGCTCTGGCGCGGTCCTGTGTGGGCCAACCCTCATGCGAGCCAGCCGGTGGAGCTGTCAGGTACCGATTTCGAGCTGTTTATCGGCGCCACCCCAGTCAACATCACTGGCAACCCCAGAACTGCCATGACCATCAACGGGGGTATCCCAGGCCCGCTGCTGCGCTGGCGCGAAGGTGACACCGTCACGCTGAGGGTAAGCAATCGCCTCAGCGAATCCACCTCCATCCACTGGCACGGGATCATTCTGCCCGCCAACATGGACGGCGTCCCGGGGCTTAGCTTTGATGGCATTGCACCCGACGGTATGTACGTCTATCGCTTCAAGGTGCGCCAGAACGGGACGTACTGGTATCACAGCCACTCAGGGTTTCAGGAGCAATCGGGCGTTTACGGACCGCTGGTGATTGACGCCAAAGAGCCTGAGCCTTTCCGGTACGACCGTGAGCACGTGGTCATGCTTACCGACTGGACAGACGAAAGTCCCACGCGCCTGATGAAGACGCTCAAGAAACAGTCCGATTACTATAACTTCCACAAACGCACTGTTGCCGATTTCATCAACGACGTCAGCGACAAGGGCTGTAGCAAAACGACTGCCGAACGCAAGATGTGGGCAGAAATGAAAATGAATCCGACCGATCTGGCGGATGTCAGCGGCGCCACCTACACCTACCTGATGAACGGCCAGGCGCCGGACATGAACTGGACCGGCACCTTCAAACCGGGCGAACAGGTTCGACTGCGCTTCATAAACGGCTCATCCATGTCGTATTTCGATGTGCGCATTCCGGGCCTCAAAATGACCGTGGTGGCCAGCGACGGCCTGTACGTCAAACCGGTAACCGTGGATGAGTTCCGGATTGCGGTGGCGGAAACATTCGATGTCATTGTCGAACCCGCTGAAGGCGCTTATACCCTGTTCGCCCAGTCACTGGACCGCAGCGGATTTGCCCGTGGCACGCTGACCAGCCACCCTGGCCTGCAAGCGGCTATCCCGCCGCTGGACCCGCGCCCGCTGTTGAGCATGGATGACATGGGCATGGCTGGAATGGATCACAGCAGCATGAACCATGGCAGCACAGCACCGATGCACGACATGAGCGCGATGGACCACAGTCAGATGGGGCACGGCACGATGCAGGGCATGGATCACAGCGCAGTGCCCATGACCACTCTGCCTGCCATGCAATCGCACCCGGCGAGCGAAAAAGATAACCCGCTGGTCGACATGCAGGCCATGAGCACGTCGCCGAAACTGGACGACCCAGGTATCGGGCTGCGCAACAACGGCAGGCGCGTGCTCACCTATTCTGACCTGCGCAGCACGTTCGAGGACCCGGACGGGCGTGAGCCAGGCCGGACCATAGAGCTGCACCTGACCGGGCACATGGAGAAGTTCGCATGGTCGTTCAATGGCGTGAAGTTTTCCGACGCCGAACCGCTCCGGCTCAAGTACGGCGAGCGAGTCCGTGTGGTGCTGGTCAACGATACGATGATGACCCACCCGATCCACCTGCATGGCATGTGGAGCGACCTCGAAGACGAGAACGGCCAGTTCATGGTGCGCAAACACACGATCGACATGCCTCCCGGCTCACGACGCAGTTACCGCGTCACCGCCGATGCCCTCGGACGCTGGGCGTATCACTGCCATCTGCTGTATCACATGGAAACCGGTATGTTCCGTGAAGTGCGGGTGGAAGAATGAGGCGCCTTATGCTGACGGAACGCTCGTCTGTCCCTCGCCAACCTTTACGGTTTCTCATGACCGGGCTGACGTTGTGCGCCTCAATGGAAACCGTGCAGGCCGCCGACATGGCTGGCATGGACCATGGCAGCCACTCGATGAACGGCATGACACCCATGCAGGACGATCTGCAGCCCATGCAGCCGCTTCAGGCTGCGCCCAGTGAAAGTCGCACGCCGATCCCGCCCATTACGGCTGCTGACCGTGCGGCCGTCTATACCAGTCATGCAGGTCATCAGGTTCATGACGACGCCATCAACTCTTTTTTTCTGGCAGAAAAGCTCGAATGGCAAAATGCAGACGAGGGCAGCGCACTGGCCTGGGACCTGTCGGGCTGGATAGGCGGCGATATCGACCGCCTGTGGCTGCGCTCGGAAGGCGAGCGCATCAATGGCAAGACCCACGAGGCCGAAGTCCAGGCATTGTGGGGACACGCCATCAGCCCCTGGTGGGACCTGGTGGGTGGCGTGCGTCAGGACTTCAAACCCGACGAGTCGCAGACCTGGGCCGCCTTCGGCATACAGGGCATGGCGCTGTACAACTTCGAAGCAAAAGCCACGGCATTCATTGGCGAAGCGGGTCAGACCGCCGCACGCCTCGAAGGTGACTACGACGTGCTGCTCACCAATCGGCTGATACTTCAGCCCACCGTCGAGCTGAACCTCTATGGCAAGGACGATCCGCAGCGCGGCATTGGCGCAGGGTTGTCCAACACCGAGTTCGGCCTCAGGCTGCGCTATGAAATACGCCGGGAATTTGCGCCTTACATCGGCGTAAACTGGAATCGAATTTACGGCAAGACCGCAGACTATGCCCGCGATGATGGCCAGGACCGCAGCGAAGCACGGCTGGTGCTGGGTGTGCGTATGTGGTTTTGAGCCCCGCCTGAAAACGTTTGGTCACCCTGTCCGCAGCCTTTGCTGCACGGAGCATGCATGTCCCTGATTCGATCCGCCGCTGTCGTTTTCGCCCTCTCCAGCAGCCTGCTGCTGAGTCCCTTTGCGCAGGCACACTCCAAGCTCTTGTCGTCGACACCTGCCGATCAGTCACAGGGGCCAGCGCCTGCGAAGATTGAATTGCGCTTCTCCGAAAATCTGGTGGCACAGTTCTCCGGCGCCAAACTGGTCATGACCGAGATGCCTGGCATGCAGCATCCGCCCATGACCATGAAGACCGCGGTCTCTGCCAGCACCGACCCGAAGACCATGGTCATCACGCCCGCTACTCCGCTGGTTGAAGGCACCTACGTCGTCGAATGGCGTGTTGTTTCAGCCGACACCCACGTCGTTACCGGCAATGTCACCTTCACCGTGAAGTGATGATGAGCGACGCGTTGAACGTCGCCCTGCGTCTGGCGTTGTACATCGATCTGTTGCTGTTATTCGGCATCGCGGCATTCGGACTGTGCAGCCTGCGCCAATGCGAGCCGCCCGCAGCGACCCTGTCGCGCCTGCGATCGCTGCTGGCGGGCACGGCATTTGTCGGGCTCGCATTGGCGTTGGCCAACATGTGGCTGCTGGCGATGCTGATGAGCGGCGAAACAGCGCCCGCGGCTCTGTGGGCACACATCGCGATGATGCTGACCGATACGGACATGGGCCAGGCCTGGGCAGTCCGTATCGCGGCCATCACGCTGGCGGGGCTGGCGATGGTCTTCAGCAGGCAGCGTCCGACGGCATGCCTTGGCATCGCGATGCTGGGTGGCGCAGTTGCCGTGGCGACGCTGGCATGGAACGGCCACGGGGCAATGGACGAAGGTGAACGCCGCTTCTGGCACTTCACTGCCGACATCCTGCATCTGTGGGCAGCTGGCGGCTGGCTGGGCGCATTGGTGGTGTTCGGCCTGTTGCTACGCCCTTCCCGACTGACAAACCTTCAGCAGGTGGAGCTGCTTTCTCGCAGCCTTGCCGGCTTCGGATTGACCGGCAGCGCCATCGTCATAACGCTGAGCGTGACCGGTATCGTCAATTATCTGTTCATTGTCGGGCCAACCCTAAACGCTATCGCCTACAGTCTTTATGGGCAGTTGCTGTTGGCCAAACTGGCGCTGTTCGCCTGCATGATCGGCTTCGCGTCGCTCAATCGCTTTCGCCTCGGCCCCCGACTCGAGAGCGCCCTGCTTGCTGGCGATCACCCGCAAGCAACGCAGGACATCAGACGCAGCGTAACGCTGGAGCTTGGCGCCGCACTATTGATCATCGCTATCGTTGCCTGGCTGGGAACGTTGAGCCCGGAAATGGAAATGGCATTGCCGTGACGCTGCCGTATAATCCCGGGTTTTCCCAGAGCACCCTTCTCGTGGCAAACAAACGGTACGCCTGCATCGGTCTTTACAACCCAAAATCGCCGGAAAACGTTGGCTCAGTAATGCGAGCTGCGGGCTGCTATGGCGTGGCTTCGGTGTTTTATACCGGCAAGCGCTACGAGCGGGCGCGCGACTTCATCACCGACACCAAGAAAATCCATCAGGATATTCCGCTGATCGGCATCGAAGACCTGAAAAGCATCCTGCCGCTGGGCTGTATTCCGGTCGCGGTCGAGTTGGTGGAAGGCGCACGCGCACTGCCCGAATACACACACCCGGACCGTGCGCTGTATATCTTCGGGCCGGAAGACGGCTCGCTGGATCAAGAGATTCGTGACTGGTGCGAAGACGTGGTCTACATCCCTACCGAGGGCTGTATGAACCTGGCGGCTACCGTCAATGTCGTGCTCTATGACCGCATGGTCAAAGGTATCAATACCCGTTCGGGCCCGCAGTTCGGTCGCGAAAAAACCGACCCATCCAGTGAACGGTGATGTAAAAAGCATTGAACCAGTGACGAGGGCGGGCAGTCAGTTTCTCTGAACCGACCCACTACACCCTGGAGAGCTACCATGCGCGACACCCCAATCATCGAACGTATCGACACGCCCGAGTTGCTCAAGCACACCCCTGAACAGAACGTCCAAGGCTGGGAGCGTATCGGCTCGCTGGCAGGCGGCGTTGTGATGATGGGCAAAGGCGTGCGCCGTGGCGGGTTTCTGGGCTTGATCCAACTGGCAATCGGTGGCGCGGTACTGGCGCGGGGTATTACCGGGCATTGCTCGGCAAAAAGCCTTGTGGAAAAAGGCCGCAGTGACTTGAACAGCGCTCGCTCCACTATCGAACGTGCAGGTGCTCAGTTGACCGGTCTGAAGGACGACGCCGAACAAGCCGTCAAGAAAGCCGCCGACAAAGGTATCGATGCCCTGACCGAGCCCAAAGCAGGCGTTTAAGCGCTCAGCCTGCCCGGAAGATCAGGTGATCCTCCCAGTCATCTTCGGACACACTGTTCTCGCTGAGCATGCGTCCTGACTGGGAGATGCGCTCGTGGTGCACCGCGTCGCGGTCGCCGCACACCAGATGGTGCCACAGCGGAAGATCCTTGCCCTCACTGACCAGTCGATACCCACAAGTCGGCGGCAGCCACTTGAATTCATTGGCCTGGCCTGGTGTCAGCTGGATACAGTCCGGCACCGAAGCCCGACGATTCGAGTAATCCGAGCACTGGCAGGTTTTCAGATCCAGCAGCTTGCAGGCGATACGCGTGTAATAGACGCTGTTGTCATCTTCGTCTTCCAGCTTCTGCAGGCAGCACAATCCACAGCCGTCACACAGCGACTCCCACTCCTGAGCGTCAAGCTGATCGAGGGTTTTGCGTATCCAGAAGGGTTCAACTTTAGCGGCCATGGTTCGGACAACGGTATCGATAATGAAAAGGCCGCCAGTCTAGAGGTACATCGGGTGTGGGCCAAGCACTTGCGACCATCGGCATCAAGGGCTTGTCAGCACGAATGCAAAACAGTAGCGTTGATGCGCTTCATGCGCGTTCAGGCGGTGACTGCCGACAACGGCCCATCAAGCCACGCTCACCCTCCCCTTTGAATTCAGGACTTTCATGAGCACTTCATCCCGCATCGCTGATCATGCCATCGACCCGCAATTCACCAATCGCTGGTCTCCACGCGCCTTCACCGGTGAAACCATTTCCGAAGCAACCCTGCTGAGTTTTTTCGAAGCGGCACGCTGGGCGCCATCCGCCTACAACTCGCAGCCGTGGCGGTTTCTGTACGCCCGCCGTGATACCCCGAACTGGGAACGCTATCTGGGCCTGCTGAACGAGTTCAACCGAGGCTGGGCGCAACATGCGTCGGCGCTGGTGATCGTTATTTCCAAGACCACATTCACCGCCCCTGGCGCAACGGAAGAAAGCCCTGCGCTGTGGCACACCTTCGATACGGGTTCGGCATGGGCGTACCTGGCGTTACAAGCCAGCCTGAGCGGCTGGTACACGCATGGCATGGCAGGCTTTGATCAGGACCTGACGCGCAAAGAGCTGAATATCCCCGAAGGCTACGCGCTGCACGCGGCTGTTGCGGTAGGTAAACTTGGCGACAAATCGACACTACCGGAATACCTGCAAGGTCGCGAAGCCCCAAGCCCGCGCGTGCCTCTTGCGCAGCTGGCGGCTGAAGGTGACTTTTCCCTATAACTGTCGCAGCGACTGCGGCTCCAGTTACAAGACGGCAATTTGCGTCGATCAGCGACACAAATTCCAGACTGGGCCAGCGTCAACCGCTGGCCCATTCAAGCGGCTTCAATAGCCTCGCGTAAAATTCACTTCCCCACGCAACGTTTCGCTCGCCTGATACGCCTTGAGGTTATCAACGAACAAGTCCGTCATGGCCACGGGAGAAGTCGGCGCCGAACTGTGACCGGTGAGCAGCAGCCCGTACGCGGTCCAGAACGGATGGCGCTGAGGCAGCGGCTCCTGTCGGCAAACGTCAATGACCGCGCCTGCCAGATGCCCTTCCTTGAGCGCCTCGACCAGATCCGCATCGACCACCGCCACGCCGCGCCCGACGTTGATGAACAACGCTGTGGGCTTGAAGCGGGCAAACAGTTTCGCGTCAAAGAGATCGTGAGTTTCCGCAGTGTTGGGCAACAGGTTGATGACGTAATCCATCTCGCCGATCAGACGGTCCATGTCTGCCAGTGCTGTCACCTCGATGAATGGCTCCTGGACTCTGGCTGACGACGCAACGCCATACACCTGCACGCCAAACGGAACCAGAAACCCGGCGACCCGCTGGCCAATGTCGCCAGCACCGACGATCAACACTTTGCGGCCAGCCAGGCTGTGACCCGGCCGGTTGTCCCACTTGCGTTCGACCTGACTCATCAGCCGCGCCAGTACTTCACGTTCATGGCCAAGCATGTAGGTCAGCAGAAACTCAGCCATGACCTGGCCAAAGATCCCGACCGCTCGCGTCAGCCGGTAATCACGATACAGACCCTCGGCCAGCAACGGCGTGATGCCGGCCCAGGTCGATTGCAACCATTGCGGCTTGTGGCCCTGGCGCAACAGGTTGGCCATCAGATCCGGCTGTCCCAGCCAGATCGGACAGTCACTGGCCATGCGGGACAGCTCGGCGGAATCGCCACTGCTCAGCACGTCGAGATCAGGCGCAGCCTTGCGCAACAATTGGGTGTAGACAGGGTAATCGTGCTCGGCAATCAGAACGCGCATGTTTCAAAAACCTTAAAAACAGGACAGACAACCAACAACAGGCGTAGGCCGACAAAACAGAAGTCAGGGCAGCGCTGTCGCACAACAGCACTGCCTGCGCCAGGCAGATCAATGACAGACGACCCTTTACATCGGATCGTTGCGGCGCAACAGTTCTTCCGGCAAATGCTCGATGTATTCGTCTTCGGCGGGCGGCATTTGCAGGTGGTAGCCCTGGCTGTCGAGATTTTCCAGCACCTGATTGATGTCCTCGCGCGCCAGCGCCCGTTCCGGGCTCAACACCAGATCGAATGCATGAAACGGCGTGCCGAACGCGACCAGCAGTTCAGGCGGCACACGTTTGAGCACATCGCTTTTCAGCACGTAGAGGTACATCTCGTTTCTCTTCGGGCTGCGATAAATGGAGCAGATACGTTTCAAGACTGTTCTCCCGGCGTAGACAGGCTGTCCAGCAGTGCCTGCCCCATCAATTCGCGACGCCAGCCACGCAACGAATCAGGCAATTGGTAAGGACCGTCGGGATAGCCGCTTTTGAGCAAGGCTTCGAGGGTCTTTTTGCGAAGCATCAGCTCAGGCGCCATTTCAAGCTTTTCGGCGTACTGCTGACCTATCGCCCGCAGACGCTTGATCGAACCGGATGCGTCAATCGGCAGCGGCTCAGGCAAGGCAGGCGGCCACTCTTCGGGCGGCAGGCTGCTGGAAGTCCTGATCAGTTCGATCAGAAACTCACCGTCCTGGCGGACCGTTCGCGGATGCATGTCTTCGATTCGAGCCAGCGCACCGAGGTTGTCCGGCTGGGTTTTCGCCAATGGCCAGAGCGAATGTTCGCGCACGATACGGTTACGCGGCAGATTGCGGGCACGGGCCTGAACTTCACGCCAGGCGCACAGTTCACGCAGCACCGCCAGTTGGGCTCGGGATAATTTCCAGGCCAGCTTGGCGTCGCGATAGACGTCGTAGGGGTCGACTTCACGACGCAGGTTGGCGACCAGCTCCGCACCATCGTCCAGCAGCCAGGCGTACTTGTCGTCAGACAAACGCGGACGCAGGATCTCGAACAGTTCGGCCAGGTGCACTGCGTCTTCGGCGGCATAACTGATCTGGGTGTCCGACAACGGGCGTTGAAGCCAGTCAGAACGGGTTTCGCCTTTGGGCAGATCGATGTTCAACACCTCTTGCACCAATCGCGAGTAGCCCATGGAAAACCCGAGGTTCAGGTAAGCAGCTGCCAGTTGAGTATCGAACAGCGGGACAGGCAAGCTGCCCGTCAGGCGCAGCAGGACTTCGAGGTCTTCACTGCACGCATGAACCACTTTGATGACAGCGGGGTTTTCAAGCAACGCCGACAGCGGACGCCAGTCGTTGATCAGCAATGGATCAATCAGCCAGGCACGCGAACCGTCGCCTATCTGCAGCAACGCGGCGATCGGGTAGAACGTGTCTACCCGCATGAACTCGGTGTCGAGCGCGACAAAGGGCAGTGACTGCCACTGTGCGCACTGCAGGGCGAGGCTGTCGTCGTCGCGAATCCAGTGAATATCGATGGCCACACGGCTCTCCCTTGAACAATGGCGCGCAGTATATATCGCCATCGGCGGTTATCGCGCATCTGTCATTCAAGTCTTGCGCATCTTCATCCAAATAACCGACGCACAGCGCACCGATGCATCATTGCTTGCCGGCCATCGCCTGCTCGCTGCGACACCCTGCAAACATGTCCAGGCCGGGGTTGTAGACCTGAGTATCGATTTTCAAGAGGCCGAGCATGGAGTGAAACAGGTTGTCCTGGCTAAGCGGCGTATCGCGCTCCTTTCCCAGGCACTGCGGGTTGACGGCAAATGCATGCTGGTAGCTGTCCGACATCCAGATCAGCATCGGCACATGCTTCTGCTGGTCAGGCGCCAGAACATACGGCGTACCATGCAGGAACAGGTTGTATTCACCCAGAGATTCACCGTGGTCAGACAGATACACCATGGCCGTATCGACTTTATCCTGATGACTGCGCAACACATCGATCAGGCTGGACAACACATGGTCGGTGTAGAGCAGTGTGTTGTCATAACCGTTGATGATGCTCTCCCGGCTGCAATTGTTCAGCGCGTTGCTTTCACACACCGGCGTGAATTTCTCGTAAGCCTTCGGATAACGCTTGAAGTACTCGGGACCGTGGCTGCCCATCTGGTGCAGAACCAGCACAGTGTCCTTGTCGAGACTGTCGATGAACGCTGGCAGACCTTGCAGCAGGATTTCGTCGCGGCACTCATGGTCGGTACACAGCTGCGGATCCTTGAGGTTGCTGACGTCCTGAAAGGTCACCCGGTCGCAAGTGCCCTTGCAGCCCGACTGATTGTCACGCCAGATCACCTCTATCCCGGCACGTTTGAGCACGTCCAGCAGGCCTTCCTGATTACGCGCCCTGGTTGCGTTGTAATTCCTGCGCCCCATGTTGGAGAACATGCAGGGCACCGACACTGCGGTTTCGGTACCGCACGAATAGACGTCGGTAAACGCCACCAACCCACTCTCCTTGTTCAGGTTCGGCGTGGTGTTGCGTCCATAGCCCAGGATGCCGAAGTTTTCTGCACGGGCGCTCTCACCGACAACCAGCACCGTCAGCGATTTACGCGTGTGTGTTGCCCACTCCGGTGAGCGACGAGCATCCTCGCCAATCTTCACGAACGGACGTCGGGCCGAAATGACCTGCTCGCTCAGGTAACCCAATAAGGCCCCAATGTAGTTGCTCGGCACCACCATGAGGCGCAGCTCGTGATGATTGCGAAACAGCGAAGACAACCCTTGATAGTTTGCCAGTGCCGCCGCGCCAATCGCGACGCTGCAGATCACGCCCACCAGCAATTTGCTGAGCAACTCACGGTGCCAGCGACGGTAGTTGATTGGGGTTTTCCAAAGCAGCAGAGAGGGTAAAACGCCCAACAGCAGAATATAAAAAAACAGTTTCCAGGACAGTAAGCCCTGAACTTCGGTGGCGTTGGTTTCGGCAAAGTTACGAAACATGCCAGCGTCAATCATCACGCCGTATTCCGACATGAAATAAACAACGCCTGCGCTGATCATGAACAACAGGATTAAAACGGGTTTGAGTACGCGCCTGAACGCCAGGCAGGTCAGAATGATATTGAAGGCGCCCCACACCATCACCCCGAAGGCAATGCGCATGGCAAGGCCTTTGGTGTCAGAGCCGGTAATCGAAATCAGATGCTGCCAAAGATTAAGATTGAAACCCAGTAATAAAAAGCCACTGGCAAGCAAGGTAACAAACTCAGGACGAACAGCTCTGATTTTCGGCATTGCGGTCTGCTTATCAAATAGGAATACGTCGTCTGCAGCACGAGTCAGGCAACCCTGCTGTTGATGACAATTTAAGCAGACTGCTATCAATTTTTTGTGAAAATAACGCCAAGATCCGGTCTTATGAAGTTTATTTCACAGGAACAAATGAGAGGCGTTTCAGGAAACGCGATGGACTTGCAAAAATGCCTTCGCACGCAGGCGCACGAAGGCATAGTGACGCTTAGTGTCGATCAGACCGAACGACGGCGGTAAGCACGATAGTCCGGCAGCCAGAAGTTACGCTCGATAGCGGCCAGCAACACCTCTTCGGTGGTTTCCAGGGCAAGGCCTTCGGCTTGAGCTTCCTTGGCCACGGCCAATGCGATCTTGCGGCTCACCTGCTGGATGTCCTTGAGCGGCGGCAGGACCGCGTCGCCCTGCCCGGTCACCATCGGCGAGCATTCCGCCAAGGCATTCGACGCGGCCATCAGCATGCGGTCGGTGATCCGCGACGCCTTGCATGCGACCACACCCAGACCGATACCCGGGAAGATGTAGGAGTTGTTGCACTGGGCGATGTGCACAGTACGGCCGTTGATTTGAACCGGCGCGAATGGGCTGCCCGTCGCTACCAGAGCGTTGCCATCGGTCCAGCGCAGAATCTCTTCAGGCGTGGCCTCGACCTTGGACGTCGGGTTGGACAGCGGCATGACCAATGGCTTGGCACAATGCTTGTGCAGTTCGCGAATGACTTGTTCGGTGAACAGACCACGCTGGCCCGACACACCGATCAAAACGGTGGCGCCGGCATGGGTTGCCACGTCGAGCAATTGCGGGAACGCCTCGGAGCCGGCAGTCCAGCCCGACACATCAGTGGTGTTCTGGGCCAGACGCTTCTGGAAGTCCAGCAGGTTGTCCATGCCATCTGTCAGCAGGCCGAAACGGTCCACCATGAAAATGCGCTTGCGCGCTTCGCTTTCGCTGAGGCCTTCGATGCGCATGGCCGCGATGATGTGCTCGGCGATCCCGCAACCGGCAGAACCGGCACCGACGAACACTACTTTCTGCTGACCAAGCGTCTCGCCCTTGGCTTTGCACGCTGCGAGCAGAGTCCCGACGGCAACCGACGCAGTGCCTTGAATGTCATCGTTGAAGCAGCATAGCTCGTCGCGGTATTTCTCCAGCAATGGCATGGCATTGGACTGAGCGAAATCTTCGAACTGCAACAGCACGTCAGGCCAGCGACGCTGGACGGCGTCAATGAACAAGGCGATGAAGTCTTCGTATTCCTTGCCAGACACCCGCTCGTGACGCCAGCCCATGTACATAGGGTCGTCAAGCAACTCACGGTTGTTGGTCCCGACATCCAGTACGATTGGCAGCGTGTAGGCCGGGCTGATCCCGCCACAGGCGGTGTACAGCGACAGCTTGCCGATCGGGATACCCATGCCGCCAATGCCTTGGTCGCCCAGACCAAGAATGCGTTCGCTGTCGGTGACAACAATGATCTTGATGCGGTCTTTGGTGGCGCTGCGCAGGATGTCGTCGATGCGGTCACGCTCAGGGTAGGAGATGAACAGCCCGCGGTGCGTGCGGTAGATCTTGGAAAACTCCTGACACGCCTGACCAACCGTTGGCGTGTAAATGATGGGCAGCATCTCGTCCAGATGCGAATCCAGCAAACGGAAGAACAGGGTTTCGTTGTTGTCTTGAATCGAGCGCAGATAGATATGCTTGTCCAGGTCGCTCGCACATTGCTTGTACTGGCTGTAGACCCGGGTAACTTGCTCTTCGATCGTCTCTACGTTCTGCGGCAGCAGCCCGATCAAATTGAATTCGACCCGCTCTTGCGGGGTAAAGGCACTGCCCTTGTTCAGCAGGGGCATTTCCAGCAGTGAAGGTCCTGCGTAGGAAATATACAAAGGTCGCGAAGTGTTGGTCATTTTTTCTAATCGCCTTTTTCGTCTACTCATTGATTCTGTGCGTCGACCGGGGCGGGCAGCCTGGCTCGTGTTTTTCTTCTTTTTCTTGTCGCCAGCTCTCTATCAGGCCTTTGCGGACCAGCTCGGTGTTCGAGGTCAGGGGCACATATTACTCGCCTCGGTCGGCGTTGCGGCATTTTGTCGCGCAAACTATTACTGAACGACAGCAACGATTCAGGGCAGACACTCGAGATCAAGGCCTTGCGCTGGCCCTGCCGCACCGGGCATCTTTGCTGTCCGCATTGCCCTTTCATCTTTGATTCGTGAGGCAAAACATGCTCGAACGTACGCCATTCGCCGCCTTTCTTTTCGACATGGACGGCACGCTGCTCAACTCTGTCGTGGCCGCCGAGCGCGTCTGGGCAAAGTGGGCGCGCAAGCACGGTCTAGACGTGGAGTCGTTTCTGCCGACCATTCATGGCGTGCGAAGTATCGACACCGTGCGCAAACAGAACCTGCCCGGCGTCGACGCCCGAGTTGAAGCCGAAGCCATCTCGCAGGCCGAAATTGACGATGTCGAAGGTGTGGTCGCGATTGAAGGCGTGGCGGCGCTTCTGAGTTCTCTGCCTGCCGATCGCTGGGCAATGGTCACCTCGGCGCCGCTTGCACTGGCGAAAGCGCGCATGAATGCCGCAGGTCTTACACTTCCGGGCATCGTGATCACCGCCGAGGACGTCACACAGGGCAAGCCCGCACCTGACGGCTTTCTGCTGGCGGCCAGACGGCTGGGCGTCGATCCGCGCCAATGCCTGGTGTTTGAAGACGCACCGGCAGGCATCGAAGCCGCCAAGGCAGCGGGGGCTCATGTAGTGGTCATCACCGCAGCCCACTTGCACCCCTATAAGAGACAGGATGCGACACTCCCCAACTACCTGGGTCTCGACGTTACGTTCAAGCAAGAACGGCTCACCCTGACCATTCGCTGATGCCACAGTCAATCTGGTGGCAAGTGACTGTCCACGATCATGTCTCGATTCAGGTCAGCGCTCCACTCGTCAAAAAGCAGTGAACGATCATTTTTTTTCCGGGATCAGAAAAAAGAGCACAAGCGGTAAACCGGAGACCGGCATGACTAACCAGCAAAACAGCGACCTGACGCCTGAAAGTGCGTTCTTTGACCTCCTGCTTGAACAGTTCAGGGGCGTCGAAGGTGAGTTACCCATGGCGACAGCTTACTTTGCGCAAGCGGTCGATGAGACAGATGCGACCTACAAGACAACACTCATCCGCATCGCCAAGGAAAAAATCAGTAACGCCAGACTGCTCGCTTCAATTCTGCTGGAGCTGGCCAAAGGTCAACAGGCTGGTCAGCAAGACCTTGAAGTTGAGCCTGATCATGACCAACTGCGTACTCTGCTCATCGACAAAGGCATTGAAAACGACGTGTTGCGAGACACGCAAGATGCTGCCGAGCGCACCGCCGGTGCGGCATCACGAGCGGAGCAGGCTGAAGCAGGAACGTCACGAGAGCACTATCTCAGGCAATACATTGCGACCGAAGACAAACAGATAGCCATCTACGAGCGACTCATTACGATGACGTCAAACAGCTACTTCCTCGCGGCCCTGAATCAAGCCATGCAACGCCAGATCAAGCATCGAAACGAGTTCGCGCAGCTGCTTGAGGCGACTGTTCGCTAGAAGACAGCGCTCAGAGCCAGAAAGAAAAGCCCCGACAATGCGGGGCTTCGTTGAGCCTGCTCAGCCAGGGCTACTGTCGCGCGATGAGCCCGATGGTAAAGCCATCCACCGCTGCAATCCTTCCACGCCATAACACCCCGGCCTCGCAGACCGGATTGCCGTCACTCGAATATGTCCTGCAATCCTTCAAGTGAATGAAGTGAAAAGCAGGCGTGTCTTCGGACGAATCACCCGGCTTGAACGACAGAATCATCTCTTTCATGGACTCATCAGTGCCGTTTGCAAACTGAGTGAATGGTTTGGAGATGTCTTCGGCCAGCTGTTCGAAATAGGAGTCGTGAGAAATCAGATGCCCGGACACCAGATTCCCACCCACGGTCAGGGTCACGCCCAATTCAACTTTGGTGTTGGCCACGAATTTGACCAGCCACTGGAGCAGCCAGTCGATCTGTTTGCCCTGCCATTTGATCTGGGCAATCACGTCATCATGACTCTGGTTGGGGGAAGGTTGTGAATGTTGCGCTTGATCGACGTCCGACATCTGAAAGCTCCATTGCTTCACAAAACGTGAACCCAAGGTATAGATCACATCGGCCAAAAGCGAAACTCGACAGTCGCATCTCGACAGCAGGGTGATTGCGCCAAAACCACTGAATATTTAGCTGCGACGTATTGCCACATTCGGGTATGGTTCGGAGAGTTGAAACAAAATGTATCAATTCAACGGACAGGCGCATCCTGGCCAAAACACCAGAACTCCGAATTACAAGGGGGTCCCGCGTTGGATCTGTCGTCTGCTGCATGGGTGTTGCATGACACCCGCCTGATTATCTGCTGCCTGATAGCAATTGCCACGATCATCATCCTGATCAGCGCCACCAAACTTCCTCCGTTCCTGTCGATTCTTGTAGGTACTTTCATTGCCGGTATAGGCGCAGGACTGCCAGCCGAAGCGGTGGCAAAAGCGTTCAGCAAAGGCGCCGGAGGCATTCTTGGCGAGGCCGGAATCATCATTGCCCTGGGCGCGATGCTTGGTGCGCTGATGGCCGAGTCAGGCGCGGCCGACCGCATTGCATCAACGCTGCTCGGGCTGGGCAAAGGCAAGAGCCTGCCATGGGTCATGGCATTGGTCGCAATGGTCATCGGTCTTCCGCTGTTCTTCGAAGTCGGTCTGGTGATGATGGTGCCAATCATCTTCGTGATGGCCCGCCAGTCCAATCAACCGCTGCTGAAAATTGCGATTCCGGCCCTCGCGGGTATGACGACTCTGCACGCGTTGATGCCACCTCATCCAGGCCCGCTGATCGCGGTCAGCGCCCTGCACGCTGATCTGGGGCTGACCATGCTGCTCGGCTTTTGTGTTGCGGTGCCTGCAGTGATTCTTGCAGGCCCGTTGTACGGCAACTGGCTGTCCAGGCGCATGCACATTGAAGAGCCCGCAGAACTGGGCAAACTGTTCAGCGCCAGACCCGACGCCAGTCGTCAGCCAAGCTTCGGCATTTCGCTGCTTATCATTCTTTTGCCGGTGCTATTGATGCTCGGCAGCACGCTGGCCAAAGTGGCCATGGAACCTGAAAGCACCGTAGCCCTGACCCTGAAGTTTCTGGGTGAGCCACTGGTCGCGCTGGGCATCGCCGTTTTGGCAGCGACGGTATGCCTGGGCTGGGCCAATGGCCTGTCTCGTGAGCACGTCGGCGGGACGTTGCGTAAAAGCCTGGCGCCAATTGCCGTGTTGCTGTTGACCATCGGTGCCGGTGGCGGCCTGAAACAGACGCTGCTGGATGCGGGTGTCAGCCAGACCATCAGTAAAGTGGCAGAAGGCGCGCACATGCCCTATCTGCTGCTGGCGTGGTTGATTGCGGTGGCATTACGCCAGGCGACCGGCTCGGCCACGGTGGCGACCACTACAACAGCAGGCATCCTGGCGCCGATGATGGCCGGCCTGGCGCCGATTGAAGCGTCTCTGGTTGCGCTGGTGATCGGCGCAGGTTCGGTATTTTTCTGTCACGTCAACGATGCCGGCTTCTGGATGGTCCGCGAATACTTCGGTCTGCAACTCAAACAGACTCTGTGGGTCTGGTCGGTATTGCAAACCATCGTTTCAGTGGTCGGGCTCGTTGGCACCTCGCTGTTGTGGCACTTTTTGACGTGATGCTTTGGCACACCAGATGCGCGCCGGATCACCGCATCGGCGCGCTGGCGCCTTGCTGATACTCCCTTGGTGTACAGCCATACTCGCGACGAAACACGGTGTGCAAGTATTGCGGTGATTTAAAGCCGCAATCACGAGCGATGTCGGCAATCGGTGAATCAGTATTTTCCAGCCCGTTGGCGGCGGCAGCCAGTTTGAAGCGCAGTATTTCGTCGTGCACGGTGCAACCTCGCACCTTGCGAAAGTGCGCTTCCAACGATGAGCGCGATACCCCAACGTAGGCCGCTACCTGCGCGGTCTTGATGCCTTGGCAGGCATATTGGCGAATGAACAGCAGCGCCTGCATAACGTAGGGATTGCCCAGCGGTTGATGCAGGCTTGAGGTCTGCACGTTGATTGCATCCGGCGGCACCAGAATCTGCGTGCCGGTGGAGGGCATGCCGTGCAGCATCTGATGCAGCAGGTGCGCGGCGGTCCTGCCCATGGTCTCAGTACCCTGAATCACCGAACTCAAGGGCACCCTCGTCAAGGTGCGGGTCAACGGGTCGTTGTCGATACCGATCAACGCCACCTGCTCTGGAACGGCGATCCCCGCCGTCAGGCAGGCCTGGAGCAGTTGCCGGGCACGGGCATCGCTCACCGCAATGATACCGATCGGCTTGGGCAACCCCTGCAGCCAGGCGATCTGCTGCTCAACTGCGCTGTCCCACAGTGGTGCGCTGGTACCCATCCCGCGATACACCTCGGCGTGCAGACCATCGCGCTGCATCAACTGCCGAAAAGCCTTTTCCCGCTCCTGTGCCCAGCGATTGGCTTGTGCCTCAGGCAGGCTGAAGCAGGCAAAGCGGGTCAGCCCGGCCTCGATCAAGTGCTCATACGCCAACTTCATCAGCGCGTGATTATCCGTTGCAACGTAGGGAATGCCTTTAGGGTAAGCCCGCCCATCCTGATAAGACCCACCCACTGCCACCACCGGCAGTTTGATCCCGGCCAGCGCTTCGCCGATCAACGGGTCATCGAAGTCGGCAATGATGCCGTCACCCTGCCAGCGCTCGATCCCCCGCAACCGGCAAAGGAAATCCTCCTCAAGGAACAGGTCCCAGGATGCACGTGTACTGCTGAGGTAGTTGCCAATGCCGCTGATGATGCCGCGGTCGTAGATCTTGCTGCCGTTGAACAACAGCGCGATCCGGTGCACGGGAGGTACGGTTTTCATTATTTTTGTAGGCCTGATAAACATAGATCCGATAAACGCAGCGTTTATCGACACAGGCTATGCCCGTAAACGCCGGATCTCAATACTCAAAATCGAACCAGGTGTTGGTGATTTTCATAATCAGGGGCCAAGAGGTGATTGCTAGTATCAGGACACCGCCAAGAACAATAAGGAAATCGCCCGTGTCGTACTTCCCCACCGTCGACAAGATTCTTTACGCTGGCCCCTCCAGCGACTCCCCCCTCGCCTTCCGCCACTACGACGCCGACAAGCTGGTCCTCGGCAAGCCCATGCGCGAACACTTGCGCATGGCGGCCTGCTACTGGCACACCTTTGTCTGGCCAGGTTCCGATGTGTTTGGCGCTGGCACGTTCAAGCGCCCATGGCATCGCGCGGCGGACCCCATGGAGCAGGCCATAGGCAAGGCCGAAGCGGCTTTCGAGTTCTTCTCCAAACTGGGCATCGATTACTACTGCTTTCACGACACTGATGTCGCGCCAGAAGGCAGCTCGCTCAAAGAGTACCGCAATCATTTTGCGCAGATGGTTGACCACCTGGAGCGCCATCAGGAACAGACCGGGATCAAGTTGCTGTGGGGCACTGCCAACTGCTTCAGCAACCCCCGTTTTGCGGCCGGTGCTGCCAGTAACCCAGACCCTGAAGTGTTTGCCTATGCCGCTGCGCAGGTGTTCAGTGCCATGAACGCCACGTTACGCCTCAAAGGTTCGAACTATGTGCTGTGGGGCGGTCGTGAAGGTTATGAAACGCTGCTCAACACCGACCTGAAACACGAACGCGAACAGCTGGGCCGTTTCATGCGCATGGTGGTCGAGCATAAACACAAGATCGGTTTCAAAGGTGATCTGCTGATCGAGCCCAAACCGCAGGAACCGACCAAGCACCAGTACGACTACGACAGCGCTACTGTTTTTGGTTTTCTGCAGCAGTACGGGCTTGAGAAGGAGATCAAGGTCAATATCGAGGCGAACCATGCCACCCTCGCCGGGCATAGCTTCCACCATGAAATTGCCACCGCCGTATCGCTGGGAATCTTCGGCAGTATCGACGCCAACCGCGGCGACCCGCAGAACGGCTGGGACACTGACCAGTTTCCCAACAGCGTTGAAGAAATGACCCTGGCCACCTACGAAATCCTCAAGGCCGGCGGCTTCGGCAATGGCGGCTTCAACTTCGATTCCAAGGTTCGTCGCCAGAGCCTGGACGATGCCGACCTCTTCCATGGCCATGTCGCCGCCATGGATGTCCTCGCCCTGTCACTGGAGCGTGCAGCTGCCATGGTGCAGAACGACAAGCTTCAGCAGTTCAAGGACCAGCGTTACGCGGGCTGGCAGCAGCCATTCGGTCAGGCCGTGCTCGCCGGTGAGTTCAGCCTGGAATCGCTGGCGCAGAAGGCCTTTGATGATGAACTCAACCCACAAGCGGTCAGCGGCCGTCAGGAGATGCTGGAAAACGTCGTCAACCGGTTTATCTACACCTGAAACGGGCCCGTTACGGCTCCGACTGCATGAACTGGATAGGGCTGCGACGCGGTTACATTCTCGCGACAAATCTCTGCTCGCAGCGCCTTTCAAGTCTCTACAGTTCTACCGGCTCCACATGTTTCGTCAGGCAGTGTCTTTCAAAAAACAATAAAAGGACGCACCACAATGAAAAACGTAAAACGCACCTTGCTCGCCACCGCTCTGGCCCTGCTTTCGCTTCCCGCCATGGCTGATCCTGCTCACCCGAAGATCGGTTTTTCAATCGATGACCTGCGCCTGGAGCGCTGGTCACGCGACCGGGATTATTTCGTCGCAGCCGCAGAAAAACTCGATGCCAAAGTCTTTGTGCAATCGGCGGACGCCAACGAGCAGAAGCAGATTTCGCAGATCGAAAACCTCATCTCACGCGGCGTCGATGTGATCGTCATCGTACCGTTCAACGCCACGGTGCTGACCAACGCCATCGCCGAAGCCAAGAAGGCCGGGATCAAAGTGGTTTCCTATGACCGCCTGATCCTCAACGCCGACATTGATGCCTACATCTCGTTCGATAACGAGAAGGTTGGCGAGATGCAGGCCAGCGGCGTGCTGAAAGCAGCACCCAAGGGCAATTACTTCCTGCTCGGCGGCGCGCCTACCGACAACAACGCCAAAGTGTTGCGCGAAGGTCAGATGAAGGTACTGCAACCGGCCATCGACAAAGGCGACATCAAGATTGTTGGCCAGCAGTGGGTCAAAGAATGGAACCCCACCGAAGCCCTGAGCATCGTCGAGAATGCCCTGACCCGTAACAGCAACAAGATCGACGGCATCGTCGCCTCGAACGATGCCACGGCCGGTGGCGCCATCCAGGCCCTGGCCGCGCAGAAGCTGGCAGGCAAAGTGCCAATCTCAGGCCAGGATGCAGACCTTGCGGCAGTCAAAAGGGTGATCGACGGTACGCAGACCATGACGGTCTACAAACCCCTCAAACTGATCGCGTCCGAAGCCGCCAAACTCTCGGTGCAACTGGCTCGTAACGAGAAGCCGACCTACAGCTCCCAGTACGACAACGGCAGCAAGAAAGTCGACACCATCCTGCTCACACCGACTCCGCTGACCAAGGACAACATCGATTTGCTGGAGAAGGACGGGTTCTACACCAAAGCGCAGATCGCCGGGCAGTGACTGATCGAGCCTCACCGACTCGATCGAAAACCTGAGGGCAACCTGCAGAACCGGCCTGGCCCGGTTCTGCAGCTCTCCGGCAGCAAGCGCTGCCACCCTCGCCCGTTGCGTATGCGTGAGTACCTGTCATGTCCGACTACCTGTTGCAAATGAACGGCATTGTCAAAACCTTCGACGGTGTCAAAGCGCTGAATGGCATCGACATCAAGGTCAAGGCAGGCGAATGCGTTGGTCTGTGCGGCGAGAACGGTGCCGGCAAATCCACGCTGATGAAGGTTCTGTCGGCGGTTTATCCTTACGGCACCTGGGACGGCGAAATCCTCTGGGAAGGACAGCCGCTCAAGGCGCAATCCATCAGCGAAACAGAAGCCGCTGGCATCGTCATCATTCACCAGGAACTGACGCTGGTTCCTGACCTGTCGGTGGCTGAAAATATCTTCATGGGTCATGAGCTGACACTGCGCGGCGGACGCATGAACTACCCGGCCATGATCCACCGTGCCGAAGCGCTGATGCGTGAGCTGAAAGTGCCTGACATGAACGTGGCGCTGCCGGTTTCGCAGTACGGCGGCGGTCACCAGCAACTGGTGGAAATCGCCAAGGCGTTGAACAAGCAGGCACGACTGCTGATTCTCGACGAGCCTTCCTCGGCCCTGACCCGCTCGGAAATCGAAGTCCTGCTGGACATCATCCGTGATCTCAAGGCCAAGGGTGTGGCCTGTGTCTACATTTCCCACAAGCTCGACGAAGTGGCCGCCGTCTGCGACACCATCTCGGTGATCCGCGACGGCAAGCACATCGCGACCACCGCCATGGCCGACATGGACATCCCCAAAATCATCACGCAAATGGTCGGTCGGGAGATGAGCAATCTTTATCCCACCGAGCCGCATGAGGTTGGCGAGGTGATCTTCGAAGCACGCAACGTGACCTGTTACGACGTCGATAACCCAAGGCGCAAACGGGTCGACAACATTTCGTTCACTCTCAAGCGTGGCGAAATTCTGGGCATTGCCGGGCTGGTCGGTGCCGGGCGTACTGAACTTGTATCCGCATTGTTCGGCGCCTACCCCGGCCGCTACGAGGGCGAGGTGTGGCTGAACGGTGAAAAGATCGACACCCGCACGCCGCTCAAGTCGATCCGCGCCGGCCTGTGCATGGTGCCTGAAGACCGCAAGCGCCAAGGCATCATTCCGGATCTGGGGGTTGGCCAGAACATCACCCTCGCCGTGTTGGACAACTACGCAAAAATGACCCGCATCGACGCCGAAGCCGAACTGGGCAGCATCGACAGGGAAATCTCGCGCATGCACCTCAAGACCGCCAGCCCGTCCCTGCCGATTACCAGCCTCTCGGGCGGCAATCAGCAAAAGGCTGTGCTGGCCAAGATGTTGCTCACCAAACCACGGGTGTTGATACTCGACGAGCCCACACGCGGCGTCGACGTGGGTGCCAAATACGAGATCTACAAGCTGATGGGTGCCCTGGCAGCCGAGGGCGTTTCGATCATCATGGTGTCCTCGGAGCTGGCCGAAGTGCTCGGCGTCTCCGACCGCGTTCTGGTGATTGGTGAAGGCCAACTGCGTGGGGACTTCATCAACCATGACCTGACTCAGGAACAAGTGCTCGCCGCTGCACTCAGCCAGCCCGACAGCCATAACAATAATGATCGGAAGACCGCGTAGATGAATCAGGTCAAACAGCTCTTCTCCCGCTACAAAATGCTCGCGCTGGTGATTGCCATAGCGATCATCTGGCTGTTTTTCAGCTGGCAGACCGACGGCGGGTTTCTGACCCCGCGCAACCTCTCCAACCTGCTGCGGCAGATGTCGATCACCGGGATCCTCGCCTGCGGCATGGTGCTGGTGATCATCAGTGGTGAAATCGACCTGTCAGTGGGTTCATTACTGGGCCTGCTGGGCGGCCTGGCGGCGATTCTCGATGTGATCTATCACATTCCGCTGCTGGCCAATCTGAGCATCGTGATGCTCTGCGGGCTGATGATCGGGCTGGCCAACGGTTACATGACCGCCTACCTGCGTATTCCTTCGTTCATCGTCGGTCTGGGGGGCATGCTGGCGTTTCGCGGCATCCTGCTGGGCATTACCGGCGGCACCACCATCGCGCCGGTATCGCCTGAGTTGGTGTATATCGGCCAGGGATACCTGCCGCACTCTGTGGGGACGGGCCTGGGCATCTTGCTGTTCGCCCTGACGTTTTTCCTGACCTGGCGCCAGCGCCGCAATCGAGCCTTGCATGGCCTGACCGCACACTCGCCGGTTCGCGACCTGACGCGCGTCGTATTGATCGGCGCGGTGCTGGCCGGTTTCGTCTACACCCTCAACAGCTACGACGGCATACCGGTTCCGGTGCTGCTTCTGTTGGTTCTGCTCGGCGTGTTCAGCTATGTGACCAGCCAGACCGTGTTCGGGCGCCGCGTCTACTCGGTGGGCAGCAACATGGAGGCTACACGCCTGTCCGGCATCAATGTGCAGGCCGTCAAATTGTGGATCTTCGGCATCATGGGCGTCATGTGCGCCCTCGCCGGGATGGTCAACACTGCACGCCTGGCTGCAGGCTCGCCGTCGGCAGGCAACATGGGCGAACTCGACGCCATCGCCGCCTGCTTCATCGGTGGCACCTCCATGCGCGGCGGCTCAGGCACCGTCTACGGCGCCCTGCTCGGTGCACTGGTCATCACCAGCCTCGACAACGGCATGTCCATGCTTGATGTCGACAGCTACTGGCAGATGATCGTCAAAGGCAGCATTCTGGTGCTGGCGGTATGGGTGGATGTGAGCACGCGGACGGGGCGACGTTGAGGAGTAAGGTCTTAGGGGCGGATCTCAAACTCGGGCGTTCAGGCAGTGGAGTCCTTACGCAGGATTGCCGAGCTGTATAAAACGAAATCGTCCAGATGCTGCGTGATGATCGCTACGGTGATCGGCAACTGCAGCGTCTGGTATTCATGCACGGCTATGTTCCGAAACCCCACCATATTTTTCAGGACAGGCACCAATGACGTCTCAAGCCAGCCACCGCGATGAAGCAATTCAAAAACATCGCGCGCGCTTTGAGGAACGCCAAGCCTTTCACGCCGAATCAAGTGCTGACCCATGTCGAGCGCCGCTTCACAGGCGCGCTGGATGTTGAGGATAGCGGCATCCTGTCGTGTGAAATCGGCCTCGAACGTTTCAGGGCCTTTCTCGTATTCCTCTCGCGCACGTGCAACACAGCGCTCGATGGAGGCTGCCTTGTTGATCAGCACGTCATCGACCATGAATAATACCTTCGCGTTGAATGTCTTCGATCAGACCCGCTCTAGCCGAGTCCAGTGAAGTTTTTTCGCTGAGCACAAACGCCTCGAATATGCCCGCCACTTCATTTTTGGTCCAAAGACGACGGCCTCGGGTAATGATCTGATACTGCATGACGGTGGACGCTGCCCGCAGGTCTACCAGATCAACAGAGAGGCCCGCGATGTCTGCAATCTCTCCAGCCAGGCGCCAAAGCTCAAGCGGCTTCAATGTGCCGTCCACCAGCACCGCGATGTCCAGATCGCTGGCTGAGGTGGCATGACCACTGGCTTGGCTACCAAACAGGTAAACTCCCAGCAAGTGAGGCAACCGAGTGCTCAAGTGCGTCAGTATGGGCTGGAAATCCATCTGCAACCTCTCCGGCGTAGTGTTGGCAGACCGTAACAGACCTCAAACAAAAAAGCCCCAGAAGCATTGCTTCCGGGGCTTTAAGTATATGGCGGAGAGATAGGGATTCGAACCCTAGGTACCGGTGAAGGTACAACGGATTTCGAATCCGTCCCATTCGGCCACTCTGGCATCTCTCCAACGGCGCGAATCATAACAGCATCGGCGCGTAAGGCGAAGCCCCTACGCTGTTTTTTTTCGTGCTTTCAAGCGCTTGCGCGTTTTTCCGGGTTAAAGCGGCACGCCCAGACGGTTTGCGACTTCTTCGTAAGCTTCGATCACGTCGCCCAGACCCTGGCGGAAGCGGTCCTTGTCCATCTTCTTGCGAGTGTCCTTGTCCCACAGACGGCAGCCATCAGGGCTGAATTCGTCGCCCAGGATGATCTCGCCATGCGATACGCCAAACTCGAGTTTGAAGTCGACCAGCAGCAGGCCTGCGTCATCGAACAGCTTGCTCAGGACTTCGTTGACCTTGAGCGACAGTTCTTTCATGCGAACCAGTTGCTCGGCGGTGCCCCAACCAAAGGCCACGACGTGGGATTCGTTGATGAATGGGTCGCCCTTGGCGTCGTCCTTGAGGAACAGTTCGAAGGTGTACGGATTGAGCTTTGTGCCCTCTTCAATGCCCAGACGCTTGACCAGGCTGCCGGCGGCGTAGTTACGCACGACGCACTCGACCGGGATCATGTCCAGTTTCTTGACCAGGCACTCGTTATCGCCCAGCAGTTTGTCGAATTGGGTCGGAACGCCCGCCTCTTCGAGTTTCTGCATGATGAAGGCGTTGAACTTGTTGTTCACCATACCTTTACGGTCGAGTTGTTCGATACGCTTGCCGTCGAACGCCGAAGTGTCGTTACGGAACAGCAGGATCAAGCGGTCAGCGTCATCGGTCTTGTAAACCGATTTGGCTTTGCCGCGGTAGAGTTCTTCACGTTTTTCCATGATGGGCTCCGCTTGCTAAGTAGTTGGGCTAGGCGATATGTCGCCAGTCGAGCCCTGAATCTTGATCGGCCAATTGCAGCCAGTCCGGGTCGCACCCGAGGGTGTCGACAAAACATTGCCGGGCCAGATGCGGCAGGTTGTTCTTGCTGCTCAGATGAGCCAGAACCAGATGTTGCAGGCTCTGCCATCCCAGCTCGCTCACCAGGTTGGCAGCCTGATGGTTGTTCAAATGTCCCGTTTCACAACCGACGCGCTGCTTGAGGAAAACCGGATAATGGCCTCGGGCAAGCATATCGCGACAGTGATTGGCTTCGATCATCAATGCGTCGAGGCCTTGATAACGCTCCAGCACGTTCGGACAGTAAGAGCCAAGATCGGTCAGCAGGCCGAACCGGCGGCGACCGTCATTGAACACGAACTGCGTGGGTTCAAGCGCATCGTGGGCGACAGACACCACATCGATGTTCAACGCCCCGACTTGCAACTGTTCCCCGCCCGCGAGCAACCCTGTGACCTCCACAGGCTTGCGCATCCCGCGCAAGGTGCCACCACTGAGGTAAACCGGCAGATTGTAGCGCCGAGACAGCAAACCCACGCCATGCACATGATCGGCATGTTCGTGGGTCACCAGAATCGCACTCAGTTGCTCGGCGCCTACACCGAGGCGTGCCAGACGCCGTTCGGTTTCCCGCAGGGAGAAACCGCAATCGACCAGCACGTACGTATCGTTGCTTGCGACCAGCGTGCCGTTGCCACGGCTGCCACTGCCCAGGACCGCGAAACGCACTTAACCCAGGTTGTCTTGAATAACGCTCAATACACGGCGAGCAATATCTGCAGGCGCAACGGTATTGATGTTCTTCTCGACAGTGACTTGAACGTTGTCACCCACTTTGCTCAAACGCACCTGATAACGCTCGGCACGGGCATCGATTTCTTCCTTGCTGGAATCGCTGCCGAACATGCGGCTGAAGATGCCACGCTGCTCGTCAGGCTTTTTCGCTTTCTCGGCAAGGTTGATGTAGTAGAGACCCAGGCTGCGGTTGATGTCTTCAACACGCCAGTCGCCTTGATCCAATGCGCGGCCAACGCTCGACCATGCACGGTCCAGATCGGCACCCAGGTTCAGTACCGGGTTACCGCTGCCATCTTCGCTCAACGCAACACGGCTTGGGGTGTCGTAATCACGCGCCGCCAGCAGCGAGACAGAACCACCCTTCTCGGCGTTACGGCTCATGCTGGCCAACAGGTCGTCGGTCAGCGCGGCATCCAGACCCAGATTGGTGGTGCGAGCAGGGAACGCGACATCGGCAGTGCTGCCAGCCGGACGTTCAATGCTGACGACGTACACCTCACTGGTGTTGCGCTGCACACCCGGTTCGATACGCACCCGCACGCGGGTTTCCGAATCGGCCGACACGCCACTGGCAGTCAGACGCTTGGCCACTGATGCGGACAGTTCGTCCAGGCGCTGCCATGAAGAGCTGAATTCGCCAGTCTGCGGACGCTCTTCAGCGATGCGGAAACCGTTGTCTTCAAAATACTGATGCGCTACCGGCCAGACTTCAGCAGGTTGGCGCTGTGCCAGGATCCAGCGAGCATCGCCACTCTTTTGCAGGCTGTAGTCACTGGACTCGGAGGTCGCTGCCAAAGGCAATGGACGCGGGACGATGTATTCCCCGTCTTTTTGCGCGCTTTCAGCAACGTTGCGCGGGATCGGCAACAGCGGATCCAGACGCTTGACGCCGGAAACGTCGGCAGGCAACTGCATCGGCGGGGTCTGGGTGGCATGGAGGTAGTCACTGCCGCGGTCGCGGAAGTAGCCATCTTCACCCCATAGCCAACCGCAACCGCTGGTGCTGGAGATAATCAGAGCAAGTGCGGAAAGTCCGGCCAATCGCTTCATTGCGTAATGCTTCCTCAATTAAACCAGGACGCCGGACTGGCGCATGGCCTGACGCAGCGGTTCGTGGCAGGCTTCACTGAGCCAGGTGAGCGGCAGACGGATACCGCCCGGCATCAGACCCATTTCATGCAAAGCCCACTTCACGGGGATAGGGTTGGATTCGATAAACAGTGTGTTGTTGAGCGGCATCAGTGCGTCGTGAATGGCTCGCGCAATGTCGGCATCGCCGCGCATGGCAGCGGCACACAGATCGCTCATGGCGCGCGGTGCAACGTTGGCCGTCACAGAGATGTTGCCCTTGCCACCCAGCAGCATCAATTCGACCGCCGTGGCGTCGTCGCCGGAATACAGCAGGAAGTCGCTGCTGACGCTGGCCAGGATGTCCTTGGCGCGCTGCAGATTACCAGTGGCTTCCTTGATACCGATGATATTTTTCACAACCGACAGGCGCGCAACCGTCTCAGGCAACATGTCACAGGCAGTACGGCCGGGCACGTTGTAGAGAATCTGTGGGATATCGACCGCATTGGCGATATGGCTGAAGTGCTGAAACAGCCCTTCCTGCGTCGGCTTGTTGTAGTAAGGCGTGACCAGCAGACAAGCATCAGCGCCGGCGGTCTTGGCGTTGGTTGTCAGCTCGACGGCTTCGCGCGTCGAATTGGCACCCGTGCCCGCGATGACAGGAATGCGTCCCGCCACCTGATCGACCACACGACGAATGACTTCGATGTGCTCATTTACATCAAGCGTCGCAGACTCACCTGTAGTGCCGACGGCAACAATGGCGTTGGTGCCCTCTTGCAAGTGGAAGTCCACCAGTTTGCTCAGGCTGTCCCAGTCCAGACGACCTTGTGCATCCATGGGTGTGACCAGTGCCACCATACTGCCCGCAATCATGCAACCGCTCCTGCCGGAAAAAGAGAGCGGTAATGGTACTGGCGCCATCAGCCTTGTACAAGCGAAGTACCGCGCTCTGAGCATTCCCCTGAGCGATGGTTTTCGCTACCCTTCGTCCTTTGATCGGTACTGGTCACCTGCGCACCTCGTTCAATCGGTCGAATTTGTCGCCGGAAGCCTTGTCCCAGCGCACTCGAGCCCAGCCATGGCAATGCCATGCAAGCCAGGCGCGCCGGGCCTCAAGACGATAACCCGCACTCCCGATTGTCGAAAAAGCCCCGCAAGACCGAAAATGTACCGACCGCTCATCGTCTAGGAATGCTGCATGTCGTCCACCCCCACAGTTCGCGAACAATTCCTTGTCATCAGTGCCCTTGGCGCAAATCCCATGGAGCTGACCAACGTCCTGTGTCGCGCCAGCCATGAAAACCGATGCGCGGTAGTGACCTCGCGCCTCACCCGCCATGGCGAGTGCAGCGCGTTGATCCTTCAGGTTTCCGGCAGCTGGGACGCCCTCGCCCGCTTTGAAACCGGGCTGCAGGGCCTTGCCAAGAAGCACGCGTTCACGATCAGTGTCGTGCGCAGTGCGACCCTTGAAAGTCGCCCTGAAGCTCTGCCATACGTGGCCTACGTCAGTTCGGCTTATCGGCCGGACATCATCAATGAACTGTGCCAGTTCTTCATTGATCATAACGTTGAGCTGGAAAACCTGATCTGCGATACCTATCAGGCGCCACAGACTGGCGGCACGATGCTGAACGCCACATTTACCGTGACCCTGCCTGCCGGTACTCAAATCAGCTGGCTGCGTGATCAGTTTCTCGATTTCGCCGACGCATTGAATCTGGACGCGCTGATCGAACCCTGGCGCCCACAAGCCCCGATGTAAGGAATTCTCATGGCCGTTGAAGTAGATCAATCCGTACCCGATTTTCAGGCACCCGCCACCAGCGGACAGACTGTCAGCCTCTCAGGGCTCAAGGGCCAGCAGGTGGTGATTTATTTCTACCCTAAGGACAACACCCCAGGCTGCACGACACAGGGCCAGGACTTTCGCGACCATATCGCGCAGTTCCAGGCGGCCAATACCGTGGTGCTGGGCGTTTCCCGCGATAGCCTGAAGACGCATGAAAACTTCAAGGCCAAGCAGTCGTTCCCGTTCGAGCTGATTTCGGACAAGGACGAAGCGGTCTGCCAGCTGTTCGACGTCATCAAGCTCAAGAAGCTGTACGGCAAGGAATACCTGGGTGTCGATCGCAGCACCTTCCTGATCGACAGGGACGGCGTATTGCGCCAGGAGTGGCGTGGCGTGAAAGTCCCGGGCCACGTGGCCGAAGTCCTGGCTCAGGCAGAAGCACTGAACAAGGCTTGATCGCAAAACGATCGCTGCGACGCGCAACCTGTCGCAGCGGCTCGCTGATATTTACTAAAGCAATGGCGCTACTGTGGGCTCATTACGCGGCCAGGCATCAAGTACAGCCTTGAACAGGGTTGCCAGCGGAATCGCGAAGAATATCCCCCAGAAGCCCCACAGGCCGCCAAACAACAGCACCGCGCAGATGATCGCGACCGGATGCAGATTGACCGCCTCCGAAAACAACAAAGGCACCAGTACGTTGCCGTCCAGCGCCTGAATGATGCCGTGCACCATCATCAGGTAGATGAACTGATCGCCCCAGCCCCACTGAAACAGACCGATCAGTGCGACGGGCACCGTCACCACCACCGCGCCGACATAAGGCACCACCACCGACACACCGACCAGCATCGCCAGCAGCGCGGCGTAGTTGAGCCCCAGCGCAACGAACGCCACGTAGGTGACCCCCCCACAGATAAAGATCTCGATGACCTTGCCGCGAATGTAGTTGGCGATCTGACGGTTCATCTCCTCCGCCACACGATTGAGCAAGGCACGTTCGCGGGGCAGGTAATTGCGTGCCCAGCGCCCGATCATTCGGCGATCCTTGAGAAAGAAAAACACCAGGATCGGCACCAGCACCAGATAGATCATCAAATTGACCAGCAATGGCAGGCTCGACAACGAAAACGTCAGCGCCAGTTGGCCGAACTTGCCAATCTCGCCCCTCGCCACGTCGATGGCCTGAAGCACCTGCTCATCGGAAACCAGATGCGGGTAGCGTTCCGGCAGTAACAACAGCAGCGACTGCCATTTGGCGAGCATGCCCGGAAGTTCGTTGAACAAGGTGATCAACTGATGCCAGAGCAACGGCACCAGAACCAGCATGAACACCAGCAGGACGCCGATGAACAGCGCGAACACCAACCCCACGGCAGCCACTTCTGGCAAGCGCAAACGCTCCAGCAGACTGACCAGCCCCTGCATCAGAAACGCCAGCACCAGCCCGGCCAGAACCGGCGCCAGCATTCCGCCCAAAGTCAAAACGATGGTGAACGCCAAAAAGAGCAGGACCGCCAGTACTACGGCCTCTTCATCAGAGAAATACCGCTGCACCCAACCGCGAAGCACATTGAACATCAAACATCCTTTTTATGAGAAAAACGCAGGCGATGGCTCAAGCCTTGCGCAGCCAGTAGCTGTAAACGCCCGCTTCCACTTCTTCGTGCACCAGCGTATGGCCGGCCAACCTGGCGAAGGTCCGGAAATCACGTTGTGATCCCGCGTCGGTTGCAACCACTTTGAGCACAGCACCGCCGGCCAGACGGTTGAGTTCCATCTTGGCTTTGAGCAGCGGTAGAGGACAGTTGAGACCAGAGGCATCAAGTTCGGCATCACAAACCTCGGGGCGTACAGCGTCAGACATCGTTTCTCTCCAGGCGGACACATCGAATTACAAAGGATGGCAAAAAAGGTGTCACAGACATGCCAGCAAGAATACCTCACTCTGGTCAGCACGCCATTTAGCCAGCTAAAGTACAGGCTCTTCTGACAAGAGCTTCGTGCATGAATTTTTTGCGTCCCACACTGCTCACGCTCGCCTGCCTGTTTGCCTTGCCGAGCATGGCTGATGACCTGCCCTCTCTTGGCGACGCCAGCTCCTCCATCGTCTCCCCTGAACAGGAACACCGACTGGGCCGTGCGTGGCTGGGCTTGCTGCGCGGTCAGGTGTCTCAGCTGTCGGACCCCCAGCTCAAGGATTACGTCGAAACATCGGTCTATCGTCTCGCAGAAACCAGTCAGGTGCAGGACCGTCGCCTCGAATTCATTCTGATCAACAGCCCTCAGCTCAACGCTTTCGCCGCACCCGGCGGGATCATCGGGGTCAACGGCGGTCTGTTCCTCAACGCACAGACTGAAGGCGAATTTGCATCGGTGCTCGCGCACGAACTGGCTCACTTGTCGCAACGCCACTTTGCACGGGGCATAGAAGCCCAACAACGCATGCAAGTGCCGGTCATGGCGGCGATGCTGGCGGGCATCGTCATGGCTGCGGCAGGCGCAGGGGACGCCGGTTTAGCCGCCATTGCGGGCTCCCAGGCTGCGGCCATTCAGGAGCAGCGTCGTTTCTCTCGCCAGAACGAACAGGAAGCTGACCGCATCGGCATCCTGAATCTGGAGAAAGCCGGTTATGACCCGCGCAACATGCCTACCATGTTCGAGCGCCTGATGCGTCAGTACCGCTTCGACGCCAGGCCACCCGAGTTTTTGCTGACTCACCCGGTCAGCGAATCGCGTATCGCCGACACCCGTAACCGCGCCGAGCAGGCCAAGCCCGGCGGCAAGGAAGACAGCCTGCAGTACCAACTGATGCGCGCACGCGTCGCCTTGATTTACGAAGAAACACCGGGCATTGCCGCCAAGCGCTTCCGGGCACAACTGGTGGAAAACCCGAAATCGGAGCCTGCGCGCTACGGTCTGGCCATCGCCCAGATCAAAGGTGGACAGCTCAATGAAGCACGCGAAGGCCTGAAGCCTTTGCTGGAAAAGTCACCGAACGACATCACTTACAACCTGACGCAGATCGACCTCGACATCACCAACAACCGTCTGGCCGAAGCACAGCAGCGGGTTGACCGGATGCTTGCGCTGTACCCGAACAACTATCCGCTCAATGATGTACGCATCGATGTACTGCTGAAACAGAACCGCACCGCCGAAGCCGAGAAAGGCCTTGAGGCGCTGCTCAAGAGCCGCCCTGATGATCCTGACATCTGGTACGTCGTGGCAGAGACCCGCGGCCTGAACGGCAATACCGTCGGTCTTCACCAGGCGCGTGCTGAATACTTCGCACTGGTGGGCGATTTCCGCCAGGCTATTCAACAACTGGATTTTGCAAAACGCCGCGCCAGCAACAATTTTCAGCTGGCTTCACGCATCGATGCCCGTCAGAAAGACCTGATCGAGCAAGAGCGCATGGTCAAGGACATGATGAACTGACGCTCTTCAGATGCCGGAGAGCTGCTGCCTGAGCCCCCTGAACGCAAAAGCCCGACTATTCAGTCGGGCTTTTTTTCACCGCTGAAGCGGTCAGGCGTTGCCGGCCTGTCTGATGCGAGCAGCCTGAGTAAAGTCCAGCATGCGCTGCAGAGGACGCACAGCATGGGGAATCAGCGCAGGGTCAACCAGTATCTCGTTGGAACCGTCACGAAGGCACTGCAAGGTGCGCTCAAGCGTGTTCATCGCCATCCAGGGGCAATGTGCGCAACTGCGGCACGCTGCGCCATTACCGGCCGTTGGCGCCTCGATAAAGATCTTGTCCGGGCACAGCTGCTGCATCTTGTAAAAAATGCCGCGATCGGTCGCCACGATAAACATCTTGTTGGGCAACCGTTGTGCTGCAGCGATCATCTGACTGGTCGAGCCGACCACATCCGCCAGCTCAATCACCGCTTCAGGCGACTCCGGGTGAACCAGAATGGCCGCCTCGGGATACAACGCTTTCATGTCTTCCAGCTGTTTGGACTTGAACTCCTCGTGGACGATGCAGGCACCGTCCCAGAGCAGCATATCAGCACCGGTCTCACGCTGAATGTAGCGTCCCAGATGCTTGTCCGGCGCCCAGATGATCTTCTCACCGTTGTCCATCAGGCTTTCGACGATCTCCAGCGCACAACCGGAAGTCACTACCCAGTCGGCACGAGCCTTCACAGCCGCAGAGGTATTGGCATAAACCACAACGGTGCGTTCAGGGTGTTGATCGCAAAAGGCAGAAAACTCATCGACCGGGCAACCCACATCCAGCGAGCAGGTCGCTTCCAGGGTCGGCATGAACACGCGCTTTTCCGGATTGAGGATCTTGGCCGTCTCCCCCATGAAACGCACTCCGGCCACCAACACGGTGCTGGCCGCATGGTTGTTGCTGAAACGCGCCATCTCCAGCGAGTCAGCCACGCAGCCACCGGTTTCTTCGGCCAATGCCTGGATAACAGGGTCACAGTAATAGTGGGCCACCAGAACGGCGTCCTGCTTTTTCAGCTCGGCGGCGATTTCGGCGCGGTAGCGCGCCTCTTCTTCTGGGCTCAACGCCTTCGGTTGCTTGGCATCCAGGTGCGCCTGCACCAGAAAGCGTTCGGAAATTTGGGTCATGTTCACGGGACCTGAAAGCGCCTGAGCGCGAAAAACAAGTTTACACCCGAAAGACAGGCAGTAAAAAAGCCGGAAGCCCTCACGGTGATGAGGCATTCCAGCTTTGCGCAAGCATCGCGTTACAACCGTTGAGCGACACATAATCAGATCACGATCAATAGGCCGGCCACGCTTGCGAAAGCGGCCTGATTCTACCCCTAAAAAACTGATTTAACGGAAGATTTTACGACAGCTTCCGGCAACGAGAATTGATCGCACAGGGTGTATGACTCACGCCACAAACCGATCAGCACGTCATCGTCAGACTGAAAGCCGGACCTATGAATGTTCGGCAATCCGGCTCTTCAGTGGCCCCCGAACGGCAATCGCTCAACATCAACGCTGTTTTGAAGCAAATATTTGAACACCTACAAAAGACAATCCATCCTCAGACGCTATATTTTTGATGGTACTCGCCAACGCTTTTGAGTGCGTATGAAACTCTCCAAGATTGGGATCAAACAAGGTCGTTCTTTTACGGTCTGCGGATACAGAAAACCCCAGCGCGTGAGCAATGCCCTCGCTGTAAATAACCAACACTCCGTTTCGATTATCCACGATGGCTTCGCACAACGAACCTATGGCAGCATCATCAGCCAGAAGTTGCCGGCCGGACTGCTTGCACGCCACTCGAAAGGGAAGGCCTGAATTCGAGGTATCCTCCAATACAGGCCGAAGCGCGAAGCCCTTCAACTCCGCAGTTTGCAATAAGCTTTCGGTGCCCGCCATGGCGCCGCTGGATACACCGGGATTCGCGGCCGCGTCTTCCATCAGAAATTTATGCTCAGTTCGATAAAAGTTATGAAGCGTACGGGCATGCACTACACCTTCGAAAGAGCCAAGAAACCTCATTCTTTCTGCCGATGCGTACGGTGTAGCATGATCTTTACCTGCGTGGATCATGTTAATCCAACTCAAGGAAAGACCAAAACACATCGCACGTTGACTTATACCGTGGTTGTTTGTGCAAATATCTTGATCAAATCTCGACAGTGCAATAGTCGATAGCGCTGTTGGAAGTTCTTTCCACCGAGGGTCACTGAACTGTGCAGGATCCGGCATTTGATTTTCGACCGACGCCGAAGAACCCGCATGGGCTGTAGCAAGACTCGAGTAGGTACCGATATGTCCAGAGACGTTTGTCATCGTTCAGCGCTCTATCCAAAAGATGCGCATTGAGTGGTTGCAGAGGCGGATGAGTTCCCGAAATCTGATACAGGGCGGCACGGTCTCTGAGCAAGGGTCGTGGACGTATTGTTACGTCATCAGGATGATCCGACTATGCGGTTGCCAGAACCATGATCGTCGCCAGATAACTCGACGCCACGCGAGGCAGCCCCTTTTCATACTCTGGCCTGGTTGACAGTTACTCGACATCCGCAGATCTACGTCGACGCTTCCAGAGGTGGCAACCGCTTTGCCATTGGAACCCGTTCACATCAGCCTGCCACTCAGCCAAAGATCTTGTGCAGGGGAACAGACCAGAGCAAAAGCTTTGCACTCCCGACGCCCAGAATTACGATCTGAACGACGCGTCAATCATGCTCTGACTGGTGATTGCTTTGGCCACCTTGATGTCCGACCCCATCAGAGCACCCTCTGCAGAGTTGATATGGGCGTCGGTCAGCAATTGTCTGGCCCCTTCGTTCGACAATGAGCGTCCTGCAGGGACGCCTTCTCTTCACCGGATCGTCCCGCAGCCATACACAGCCTATACACACAGAAGGCCAAAACATGGGCATATGCATATCCAAGCCATCCACGTTAGACCTGCACTACCCGGTCCGAAACGGGCAGTCTGAAAACCAGGCTGCCGCCTCCCCTCCTTCCCATTTGCCCGCCCAAGAGAGCGACGTTGAAGCAACAAACTTCTCGCACCTGCCGCGACGAGCCGACACCAAAGCCAGGGCGCTGGCCGACGCTCTCAGGCTGGCGGGCAACGTCAATCCTGAACTGGCGCACTACGCGCAACGTGTGCTTGCCACGGTGGGTAACAGCCAGCCGACTCGAGAAATCAGTAACCTTGATGCGAAGAATCTGGCGACTCTGGTGAAAACCTATAACGCCAGATACCAAGGCTTGAACCTGCAATACGCGAGAACGCCGAGCGAGTTCAGAGACGCATTGGCTGACACCGGTGAAGTCAGTTGGCGATCAATCGCCATTCTGCACTCGCGAGGATCGCATCGCGTTGCAATCGATGTCAGGACACATGCAGGTGGCCACAAGTCACTACTGGTCATGGAGACCGGCGCAGCATTCAAGCGCGACAAAAAGGGTGAAACGTTGCTCCAGGATGGTTACGAGGAATTCATCGAAGACCTGAAGCATGAGTTCGGTAACACCGTTTCGATGGCAGTCATCGACGTAAGGGCGCAAAAGTCCAAAATCGGTTGCCAACAGTTTTGCTTCGACTTCGCCTTGAATGCCTTTCATAAATCCGATTTTTTCGACGACCTGCACCAGCGGCTGCATGACCACGGCCAGTGCTCGACCCGCAGGGGTGATGCAGAATTTATCAACGGAACGGAATACCTCTCCGGAACGAAGCTATTGCCGGCCGTTTTTTACAAACACGCAGAATCTCGGGCCACCATAGACACAGTGCTGCGCGAACAACCTGCAATGGCGAGCAAGGATGTCAGCACCCACCGCGGAGGTCCGGCCGAAACACTGCAAGATCGCGTTCAGGCGTTCCGTGTCCAACGGGGTGACCTTTCCTACAGCATGTCTATCGAAGCTTCGCGCATCCGCAAAATCCGGGAAGCCATCGAAAGCGGTCAAGGGCAGTAACAGGTGCGTCAGCCAACCTGAGACAACGATGTTATAAAGCCCGGACAGACCGTCACTCAATGCTGGCTCAGCGAGCCAGCATTGAGTGCTGACGAAGACAACAGAGAACTTGAATCAAAAGCAGCCACGCCCTTGCTCATGCGCTGTGATCACAGAAAAGACAGCAAGTTATGTCTGACCGAGACGGTGGCCATGCAGACTTGGCGCCGACAGTGCAAATGACTGTCAGCGCTCCATACCTGACGTTAATCCCCATGCTGTTTCAAAGATGTCTCCCCTGACCGCGCCAAACCTCTTCTGGCATGGCCCGGGGGCTCCTGGAAGAGGCAGGAGCAGGCGATTCTCAGCCGACGATTCGGTCACGCGCCGGTCACCCGCCGGTCATGAATCCGACCGAATGCACATCGGGCGCCTAAAGTTGTGACGCGCTACGCTGATAACCCTGCTACGTCGCTCAGATTTGCATCAACGTTCAAGGACCGAACTCATGCCCCAAAGTCAATCCAGCCTTACCGCCCTTTCGACCAGTCCGCGTTTTCGTTGGTTTGCGTTCATTCCGGTAATCCCTGCCGTCGGCTGGATACTCGCGCAGTCGGCCGCTGCGGCCAACCTGGGGGCCTGCGCGGTGCTGGTGCTGATCGGCCTGGGAGCTTGCGCCTGGAGCGGACGTGCGCAGCACGATGCGATGCAACACGCCGTCGCGATGGCAGCTGACTCAACAGTGCAGGTCGGACTACAGCGCAAGCATTCGCGCGCGCAGCTCGACGAAGTATTACTGGGCGCCATGCCGATCTGGGCAAAACAAGTGGAAAGTTCACGTCAGCAGACCGAAGACGCGATCGTGAGCCTGGCCAACCGCTTCACAGGTATTTCCGCGCGACTGCAGGACACCGTGCAGGCTTCGCAGCAAGCCGCCGGCGAGTTGGATGGCCAGGCCGCCGACGGCGCACTCAAGGTATTGGCAAGCAGCGACAGTGCGCTGAGCCAGGTGATCGACTCTCTCAAGGCGACTCAATCGAGCCGTGACCAGACCCTGTCCCAGGTACGCGGCCTTACCGCTTATACCGGCGAGCTGCGCACCATGGCGGCCGACGTGGCAGCGATTGCCGCGCAAACCAACCTGCTGGCGCTCAATGCCGCCATCGAGGCCGCGCGTGCCGGCGAAGCGGGTCGCGGCTTTGCGGTGGTGGCTGATGCGGTGCGCAGCCTGTCGAGCAAATCCAGCGAAACCGGCAAGCAGATGTCGGCCAAGGTCGACATCATCAATAACGCCATTACCCAACTGGTGCAGGCGGCGTCCAGCAGCGCCGATCAAGACAGCCACTCGGTAAGCGCATCCGAGCAGAGTATCCAGCAGGTGCTTGAGCGCTTCCAGAACATCACCGGGCGCCTGGCCGACTCAGCTGACTTGCTCAAGCAGGAAAGCTACGGCATTCGCGACGAGATGACCGAAGTGCTGGTCAACCTGCAATTCCAGGATCGAGTCAGCCAGATTCTCAGCCACGTGCGCGACAACATGGACGCCCTGCACGGCCATCTGGTGCAGGCCAGCCATGCGCCGGACCAGGCGGCGTCCGTCGACGCCCGACAGTGGCTGGCGAGCATGGAGGCCACCTACGCCACCGACGAGCAACGCCGCACCCACCATGGCAAAGCGGTCGCGCCACAGAATTCTCAAGACATCACGTTCTTTTAGGGAGCACACCATGGCGAAGAATGTATTAGTGGTCGACGACTCGAGCAGCGTGCGGCAAGTGGTCGGTATCGCCTTGAAAAGCGCCGGTTATGACGTTATCGAGGCCTGTGACGGCCGCGATGCGCTGGGCAAGCTCACCGGGCAAAAAGTGCATTTGATCATCAGCGACGTGAACATGCCGAACATGGACGGTATCACCTTCGTAAAGGAGGTCAAAAAGCTGGCGAACTACAAGTTCACGCCCATCATCATGCTGACCACCGAGTCCCAGGAATCGAAGAAGGCTGAAGGCCAGGCCGCCGGCGCCAAGGCATGGGTGGTCAAGCCGTTCCAGCCGGCGCAGATGCTCGCGGCAGTGTCCAAGCTGATCCTGCCCTGACAGTTACAACCCAGGAGCGTCCCATGTCGATTACCCGCGAAACGCTCGACGGCACCGCCCATGTGGGCATCGACGGCGAGCTGACGATTTACACCGTGGCCGAACTGGCCGCCGCGCTGTTGCCACAGATTGGCGCGACACCGCGTCTACACCTGGATCTGTCCCAGGTCACGGAAATGGATGGCGCAGGCCTGCAACTGCTTGCGCTCATGCAGCGCGAAGCGGGCAATACCGGCACGGTCTTGAGCTTGGCCGGCCAAAGCCAGGCGGTCGCGCAGACGTTGCAATTGTGCCGCAGAGACGGCTTTGAACCTGTACCACACTTCGTTCAATGATCGACAAGGAAAGTCCCGGTGAGCATCAATCTCGATCAGGCACAGCAGACATTTATCGTCGAGGCACGCGAACTGTTGCAGGCCATGGAGCAATCCCTGCTGCAACTGGAGAGCGATCCTGACGACGAAGGTGCGATCGGTGCGGTATTCCGTGCCGCACATACCATCAAAGGCTCGGCCGGGCTGTTCGGCCTGACGCCGATCGTGAATTTCACGCACATCGTCGAGGATGTACTCGACCGCCTGCGCGAAGGCAGCGTGGCGGTGGATGCCGCGCTGATCGCGTTGCTGCTCAATGCTGGCGACCATATGCTCGAGTTGATCGACGTCGTCGCCAGCCGGGGCGAAGCCCTGACGCCCGCCGCGCTGGAACGCGAAGCGACATTGCGTCAGGCACTGAGCGCCTATCAGGAGGCTGACGCGCCTGGTGCCAGCGCGGATGCCCCTACGGCAAACGGCGATGCAGACGCCGAGAGGCTGTGGCATATCTCTCTGCGCTTTGGTGTGGACGTATTCCGCAATGGCATGGATCCGCTGTCCTTCCTGCGCTACCTGGAAACCCTCGGCCAGATCATGCAACTCAGCACCCTGACGGACAGCATTCCGCCCGTTGACAGCTGGGACCCGGAGAGCTGCTACCTGGGCTTTGAACTAGACCTGCGCTCGACAGCCAGCCATGCAGCCCTCAACGAAGTATTCGACTTCGTTCGCGATGATTGTGAAGTGCACATCAGCGCAGTCGACGCAGCGCACGACAGCTCCGCGCACAGCGGCATCGAACCCAAAACGCAAGCCGAGCCCGACCCACGGACCACCAGCGCTCAACGCGTCGCCGCGACCGGCGAAGCGAAACCCCGTGATGGCAACTACGTACGGGTCAACGCAGACAAGCTTGATGAACTGATAAACCTGGTCGGCGAGCTGGTCATCGCCAGCGCTGGCGCGAGCCTGCTGGCCCGCTCGTGCCAAGACGATCCACTGCTGGAAGCCACGTCGAATGTATCGGGGCTGGTGGAGGAGATCCTCGATGGCGCCCTGCGCCTGCGCATGATCCCCATCGGCGACACATTCAATCGTTTTCGGCGTGTGGTGCGCGATGTCAGCCAGGAACTGGGCAAGGATATCGACCTGATCATCAGCGGCGCGGAAACCGAACTGGACAAAACGGTGGTGGAAAAAATCGGCGACCCGCTGATGCACCTGCTGCGCAATGCCATGGACCACGGCATCGAAAATGCCGCAGCGCGGCGCGCGGCGGGCAAGCAGAGCAAGGGCCACCTGAGCCTGAATGCCTACCACGACTCCGGCAGCATCGTCATCGAAATCGCCGACGACGGCGCTGGCCTCAACCGCGAACGCATTCTCGAAAAAGCCCAGGAGCGCGGGTTGGTTGCCAGCGGCACACAGCTCACCGATCAGGAAATTTACAACCTGATTTTCGAGGCCGGTTTTTCCACCGCCGATGCCGTCACCAACCTGTCCGGGCGCGGCGTCGGCATGGACGTGGTCAAGCGCAACATCACTTTGCTGCGCGGCACTGTCGATCTGGACAGCCGTCCCGGCCAAGGCACGGTGGTGCGTATTCGCCTGCCGCTGACCCTGGCGATCATCAACGGTTTTCTGGTCGGGATCGATCAGTCCACCTACGTGATTCCACTGGACATGGTGCAGGAATGCATCGAGCTGGACGAACACCAGCGCCAGTCGAGCCGCGACCAGGGTTATCTGGACCTGCGCGGCGAGGTGTTGCCACTGGTGGACCTGCGTGAGCACTTCAGCCATGAAGGCCCGCCAGCGCGGCGCCAGAATGTGGTGGTGGTGCGCTACGCCGAGCATAAGGCCGGGCTGGTGGTGGATGACCTGCTCGGCGAGTTCCAGACCGTGATCAAACCCTTGGGCAAGCTGTTTGGCGCACTACGCGGCATCAGCGGCTCAACCATCCTGGGTAGCGGTGCCGTAGCGTTGATTCTGGACGTGCCCGCCCTGCTCAGCCAAATCGTACAACTGGAAGCCCGTACTGCCCAGGCGCCTCAGGCGCCCTTGGTCGTCGTTCGCTGATGTATTTGCAATTCCATGGAGTTTTCCTGATGAAATGGTTCTACGACCTGAAGATTTCCACCAAGCTGATCAGCTCGTTCATGCTGGTCCTCACGCTCACGGCAGGCATGGGCGGCTTCGCGATCCTCCAGCTTGGCGCCGTCAACCAGACTGCCCAGGACATCAAGAGCAACTGGTTGCCATCGGTGCGCGCTGCGTCCGGCATGCGTTTTTATGCCGCCAACTATCGCCTGAAGGAATACCGCCATCTCAGCGCCGAGACCGCCGAGGAAAAGGCACAAATGGAGCGAGAGGCCGCCGAATCGAACCAGCAACTCGAAACCCGTATGGACACCTACGAAAAGCTGGTAGTCAGCGATGACGATCGTCAGCTTTTCAACAATGTGAACAACAGTTGGAATGCCTACCTGGCCAGCAGCAAGCAATTGCTGGAGCTGTCCCGGCAGAACCAGGAAGCTGCGGCGCTGGCAATGCTCAAGGGCGAGTCCAAGCTGCGCTTTGAAGAGGCAATCACCAACTTGCAAAAAATGGTCGAGCTCAATGACACCGGCGCCACAATCGCGGGCGACAAAGGCACGGCCTTGTACGAAAGCGCGCGCCTGTCGATCATCGCAGTGTTGGTCGCGGCCCTGTTGATCGGCGTGTGCCTGGCGCTGTTCATCTCGCGGATCATCTCGCGACCGTTGCGACAGGCAGCGATCGCCGCCGAGCAACTGGCCGAGGGCAACCTCAACGCGCATATCGAACCCGGAACCAAAGACGAAACCGGCATGGTGCTCAACTCCATGCGCAACATGGTCGGCAAACTGGCGCATATCATTGGCGAAGTGCGCAACGCCGCCGATAACCTCGCCAGCGCCTCGGAACAGGTCAGTGCCACCGCGCAATCGATGAGCCAGGCCACCAGCGAGCAGGCCGCCAGCGTCGAGGAAACCAGCGCGTCGGTGGAGCAGATGAGCGCCAGCATTAACCAGAACACCGAGAACGCCAAGGTCACCGACGGCATGGCCAGCAAGGCCGCCAAGGAAGCCACCGAAGGCGGCGAATCGGTGCAGCAGACCGTGGTGGCGATGAAGAAAATTGCCCAGCGCATCAGCATCATCGATGACATCGCCTATCAGACCAACCTGCTGGCCCTCAACGCGGCCATCGAAGCGGCACGGGCAGGCGAGCATGGCAAGGGCTTCGCGGTGGTGGCCGCCGAGGTGCGCAAGCTGGCTGAGCGCAGCCAGGTGGCCGCGCAGGAAATCGGCGAGTTGTCGTCCAGCAGCGTGGAGATGGCCGAGACCGCTGGCAAGTTGCTCGGCGAAATGGTGCCGTCGATCAACAAGACCTCCGACCTGGTGCAGGAAATCAGCGCCGCCTCCGAGGAGCAGGCCGCCGGCGTCGCGCAGATCAACACGGCGATGACCCAGCTCAATCAGGTGACGCAGCAGAACGCTTCGAGCAGCGAGGAACTGGCCGCTACCGCCGAAGAAATGAGCAGCCAGGCCGAACAGCTGCAACAGGCCATGAGCTTCTTTGTGCTCGATGCGTCGCCAAGGGCCACGGTGCAAAGCAGCGCGGTGGACACCGGCAACAAGCCCAACCGCCAGCCGCCGCGCCCAGCTGCGCCAGCACCGCGCAAGGCATTTGCCTACAACATGGCCAGCGCCCCCGACGAATCGGAATTCACCCGTTTCTGATCGTACGCGACGCTACGGGCTCACAGGGAGAATCACATGGGCGCAGCAACCACTCCACGTCACACCGCCATTGCGGCCGACGAGGACGCGCAATACCTGACCTTCATGCTCGGCGGAGAGATGTTCGCCATCGGTATTCTGGGCATCAAGGAAATTATCGAATACGGCAGCCTGACGGTGGTGCCGATGATGCCCGCGTTCGTGCGTGGCGTGATCAACCTGCGCGGTGCCGTAGTGCCGGTAGTGGACCTGTCGGCGCGCTTTGGCCGGCAGAACTCGGCTATCACCCGGCGCTCCTGCGTGGTCATCATCGAAGCCCGCACTGAAGATGGTCAGCCCCAGGACATCGGGCTGCTGGTGGACACCGTGTCGGCGGTGCAGGAAATCCCAGCGACGCAGATCGAACCGCCGCCAAGCTTCGGCGCGCGGATTCGCGCCGACTTCATTAGCGGCATGGCCAAGGTTGAAAGCAAGTTCGTGATCGTGCTGGAGGTGGACAAGGTGCTGTCCATCGACGAGATGTCCAGCCTCGCCGAGGCCGGCCAGGCACCGGCACTCGATGCCGACGCGCGCTGAGGCCCGGTCATGCCAGATACCTCGTCGCTTGATGACCGCGAGTTCGGTCATTTCCAGTCCTGGCTGTACCGTGCGGCCGGCATCAATCTGTCGCCGGCGAAAAAGGCGCTGGTGGCCGGACGCCTGTTCAAACGCCTCAAGCACTATGAGCTGGAGAGCTATGGGGAGTACTTCAAGCTGATCATGAGCGATCAGCGCAAGGGCGAACTGCAGGTCGCGCTGGATTTGCTGACCACTAACGAAACCTATTTTTTCCGCGAGCCCAAGCACTTCGAATTCCTGCGCCAACAGGTGCTGCCGAATGCGGCGCCGGGCAAGCTGTTTCGCGTGTGGAGTGCGGCCAGTTCCTCCGGCGAAGAATCCTACAGCCTGGCGATGACCTTGGCCGAAAGCCTGGGTACCACACCCTGGGAAGTGGTCGGATCGGACATCAGCACCCAGGTGCTGGCCAAGGCGCGCACCGGGCACTACTCCATGGAGCGCGCCAGCACCCTGCCCCAGCCGCTGCTGAGCAAGTATTGCCTCAAGGGGATCGGTCGCCAGGAAGGCACTTTCCTGATCGACAAAAGCCTGCGCAGCCGTGTCCATTTCGCCCAGGTCAACCTCAACGAGAGCTTGCCCGACCTGGGCGAGTTCGAGGTGATTTTCCTGCGCAACGTGATGATCTATTTCGACCAGCAAACCAAGAGCCAGGTGGTGGCACGTTTGTTGCCGCGGCTCAAACCCGGTGGCCATTTCATCATCAGCCACTCGGAAAGCCTCAACGGCGTGAATGACACCTTGAAACTGGTGGCACCGTCGATTTACCGCAAGCCATGAAAATGCCTTTGGTGGTGAGTGACGTGGTGCTCGCGCCTGGGCAAGTCAGCTTTGCGACCCGGCCGACGCGCTTGCGCACCCTGCTCGGCTCGTGCGTAGCGTTTACGTTCTGGCACCCAGAGCGGCTGATTGGCGGCATGTGCCATTTCATGCTACCGACGCGTTTGTGCAGAGGGCTGTCTCTGGACGGCAAATATGCCGATGAGGCTGTCGAACTGCTGTTGCGCCACGCCCACGCTCATTGCACGCGGCCAGAGGATTACCAGGTGAAGTTGTTCGGCGGCGGCAATATGTTTCCCGAGCAGCAACATCACCCCTCCAAGCAGAACGTGGCCAGCCTGAATATCCGCGCGGCGCTGGACCTGACCGAGCGCTATCACCTGCACCTGACCGCGCAGGACATGGGCAGCACCGGCTGTCGCATGATTGTGTTCGACCTGTGGAGTGGCAACGTCTGGGTCCGGCACCAACCAATGGGAACACTCTAATAAATGCCTACCAAAAAAATCAGCGTGCTGCTGGTCGATGACTCGGCCGTGGTGCGCCAGGTGCTGCTGGCAATATTCAGCGACACGCCGGACATCCATGTGATGGGCGCGGCATCCGACCCGATTTTCGCCATGGACAAACTCGCCCGGGAATGGCCGGATGTCATCGTGCTGGACGTGGAAATGCCGCGCATGGACGGCATCACATTTCTGCGCAAAATCATGAGCGAACGGCCGACGCCGGTGGTGATCTGTTCTTCGCTGACCCAGAAAGGCGCGGAGACTTCGCTGCAGGCGCTGTCGGCCGGGGCCGTGGAAGTCATCGCCAAACCCACCACGGGGCTGAAGAACTTCCTGATCGACTCGGCGGCCGAGTTGGTCGCGGCAATTCGTGCGGCGGCCAACTCCAACGTCAAGAACCTGGGCAAACGCAGTGTCAGACCGCCCCCCGCACCCGCCCCTGCCGGCAAGCTCAGCGCAGACGCCGTGCTGCCCGCCGCGAACGGCCACGCCATGGCCCAGACCACCGAGCGCATCGTCGCCATCGGCACCTCCACCGGCGGCACTCAGGCCTTGGAGGCCGTGCTGACCGAGCTGCCGAGGGTGTGCCCGGGCATAGTGATCGTGCAGCACATGCCGGAAAAGTTCACCGCCTCCTTCGCCGAGCGTCTCAACAGCGTGTGCCAGATCGAGGTACGCGAGGCGCGTAACAACGACCGCATCCTCCCCGGCCTGGCGCTGATCGCTCCCGGCGGCAAGCACTTGATGGTGACCCGCAGCGGCGCCTACTACCACGCCCAGGTTATCGACGGCCCACTGGTCAACCGTCACCGCCCGTCAGTGGACGTCCTGTTTCGCTCCGTGGCCCGATTTGCCGGCAAGAACGCCACCGGCATCATCATGACCGGCATGGGCGACGATGGCGCCCGTGGCCTGAAGGAAATGCTCGATGCCGGCGCTGCCACGGTAGCCCAGGATGAAGCCAGCTGCGTGGTGTTCGGCATGCCCAAGGAAGCCATCAAGCTCAACGCCGCCCAGCGCATCATGGCGCTGCAGGATATTCATCAGGCGATCTTGCATAAATGAATGGGAATGCTGTCACCGGGCTGCGCTGACCGCCACAGGCAAGTGCGCGCAGATCGACTCAAGCACCTGAGGGCTTTTACAGGATCCCTTGGATAAGTAGATCCTCACAGTGAGCCAAGGGCGTCGGAATTTGCCAAATGCCATCATCGTTTGCAGTCGATTCAGCAGACATTCGAACTCAGCAAACCCCTGCAATAGCCGATAACAGCGGACACGCTGTATCAGGGTGAGCAAAACGCGTGGCATTGAGGGGCTTCGAACAGGCACTCCGCGGCGTAATTGACATCACCACTTTCCGGCGCGACGTTTCGCGACAGACCGCTGCTTGTCTGGGTGCGCATTACGCTCAAACGGTAATACTGCCTTAAGCTTCGAAAGACTTGCCAACTGCCTTACAGATGGTTGCTTCATCCCAATCACAGAAGCCGAATCAGCTATCCGACCGGATGATCTGCAACGCAAAAAAAAATCTGGAAATCCGCATTTTCATGGGCCTTCCAGATTTTCGAAATGGTGGGTCGTGTGGGATTCGAACCTACGACCAATTGGTTAAAAGCCAACTGCTCTACCAACTGAGCTAACGACCCTCTGTTGTGTGGCGCGTATATTACTGATTTTTATGAGTAATTCAACACCTATTTTGAAAAAGATTAAAAATAACGGGTTGGGTCCGCTACGCCCGCTGCCGAGAAGCCTTCGGCGCGCAGGCGGCAGCTGTCGCATTTACCGCATGCACGCCCCTGATCGTCGGCCTGATAGCAAGAGACGGTGAGCGAGTAATCGACGCCCAGCGCCGTGCCTGCCTTGACGATGTCGGACTTGCTCAGGTTTTGCAGCGGCGCACGGATCGTGAAGCCCTGCCCTTCCACACCTGCCTTGGTCGCCAGATTGGCCATGCGCTCAAACGATTCGACGAATTCAGGGCGGCAATCCGGGTAGCCAGAATAATCGACGGCGTTGACGCCTATGAAGATGTCACGCGCACCCAGCACTTCTGCCCAGCCCAGCGCCAACGAAAGAAATACGGTGTTGCGGGCAGGCACGTAAGTAACCGGGATGCCCTCTGAGGGCGCCTCAGGCACCGCGATCGAACTGTCGGTGAGCGCCGAGCCGCCAATCCCGTTCAGATCAAGGCCGATGACCTTGTGCTCGATCGCGCCCAGGTCTCGGGCAACGCGTGCTGCTGCATCCAGCTCGGCGCGGTGACGCTGACCGTAATCGAAGCTCATCGTGTAGCAGGCGTAGCCTTCGGCACGGGCCATTGCCACGACAGTTGCCGAGTCCAGGCCGCCCGACAGAAGAATCACGGCTCTTTTTTCAGTTCTGGTCATTTCAGTCATTTCAGCGCCCCGGCTCGTCGTCCCAAAGAATTTTGTGCAGCTGCATCTGCAAGCGTACAGGCAGATTGTCTGCCACGATCCAGTCAGCCAGATCACGCCCTTTAAGCTCGTGATGACTGGCCGAGAACAACACTTCACCTGCCCGACGGTCCAGCCCGTACTGGATCAGCTTGGAAACAGCCCAGTCATAGTCTTCGCGCGAGCAGATCACAAACTTGACTTGGTCGTTGGGCGTCAGCAGCTCCATGTTTTCATAACGGTTGCGCGCCACCTCCTTCGAGCCAGGGGTCTTGAGATCCACAACACGACTGACGCGCGTATCCACCGCCGATATATCCAATGCACCGCTGGTTTCCAGCGATACCTGATAGCCCTCATCACAAAGGCGTTTGAGCAAAGGAATGGCGTTAGGCTGGGCGAGCGGCTCGCCACCGGTCACGCAGACGTAACGAGGCCGGTAGGACGCTACCTGCCCCATGATGTCGTCCAGCGTCTGAATGGTGCCGCCGCTAAAAGCGTAGGCACTGTCGCAGTACTGACAGCGCAACGGACAGCCGGTCAGACGGACAAATACGGTGGGCAGCCCAGCCGTACGAGTTTCACCCTGCAAGGAGTGAAAAATTTCGGTGATGCGTAGTGTGTCTTGCATATCAGCCACGGGCGTAACAGCTAAACAGGCCGTCCGCCTCCGTCAGGCACTTCAAGGGACCCGGCAACGCGGAATCCAGAAAAGCGTAAGGTGTACCGGAATTTCGGGTGCGAGAGTTTAACGAAAAAAGCCGCGACAGGCGCGGCTTTCTTGAACAGAGAGTCAAAACATCAGAGGCGCTGAAGATCTCGCTGCGCCAATTGAGCAGCGGAAGTACCCGGATACTGGGCAACCACCTGCTGCAAAATGCCTTTTACCTTGTCGGTATGACCCAGGCGGCGCTCGACATCTGCCAGCTTGTACAGCGAATCAGGCACCTTGGCATGCTTGGGGTACTGCTGACTGACTTTTGCAAAAGCCTGGCCAGCGCCCTGAAGGTCACCCTTGGCGAGATTCACTTCGCCCAGCCAGTATTGGGCGTTGCCCGCGTACGTGCTGTTCGGGTACTTGCGAAGGAATGCGGCAAATGCCTGACTGGCCTTGTCGAAATCCTTGGCTTTGATCAGATCGAAGGCCGCTTCGTAATAAAGCTTTTCCTTCGCCGGATCAGGAGGCTCGGTGCCTGCTGCCGGTGCCTGAGCTGCCGAAGCAGAAGGCGCACCACTGGCGTCGATAGCGGCGCCAGCAGGTTGAGAATTATTGGTAGCTGGAGCGGCTGCGCCACTGGCTATCCGTTGATCGAGTTCTTGATAACGCTCCAGAGCTTCCTGCTTCATGCGCTGGATATCGTTTTGCTGAACTTCGACCATACCGCGCAAACGCGCGATTTCGTCCTGCATTTGTTGCAATTGCATGAACAGCTGACCTTGTGCCGAGGCAGGGGCCGTAACCCCTCCCCCGGCATAGGCGCCGGACGTGCCATAACCCGCTGGCGGATAACTGCTGCTGCCAGAGCCAGAATTGTTATCGACCACGGTTGCCGCACCCAACGCTGAAAGCGGAAGGGCGAGGGCCAAAACGGTTAGAGCACGTCGGCACGTTCGCATGTCAAATTACTTACGCAGTTCGACGCGACGGTTTTGAGCCCAGGACTGCTCGTCGTTGCCGGTAGCAACTGGACGCTCTTCGCCGTAGGAAACCAGTTCCAGCTGAGCTGGGGAAACACCTTGCAGAACCAGGTAGCGTTGAACGGCTTTCGCACGACGCTCGCCCAGTGCCATGTTGTACTCGCGAGTACCACGTTCGTCGGTGTTGCCTTCCAGAACAACGCGAGCGCCGTTGGATTTCAGGTCTTTAGCGTGCACGTCCAGGGAGCGCATTGCTTCTGGCTTCAGGTCCGAACTGTCGTATTCGAAGTAGAAGGTGGTGATTGCGCGCAGAGCAGCTTCTTCGCTCAGGGAGCCGTCAACAGCACCAGTGTTAGCGCCGTAACCAGCGTTAGGGTCGACAGCGCCAGCACCGGCATTGTCGCCGCCTTTGGACGAGCAACCTACAGCTACAGCCATGGCCAGAGCCAGCGCAGCAAACTTACCAAACTTCAGCATTTCCATCTTGAAACTCCTAATGAACCCCAGTGTGTTAAGCAAATCGTGTAGCGCCGCGTCAGTTCAGGTAAGGGGACCAGGAAGGTTCTCTGACTTCGCCTTGAGCGGTAGGAAGCGGGAGCCTTACGCGTCCGTTAATGGACACGAGCATCAAGACTCC